>Ga0180219_1000482_pt1 | contig 32180 bp, 30 predicted proteins | sample eDN3rd30CBELigMG_FD_151338 | JGI IMG/M metagenome (GOLD analysis project Ga0180219, IMG submission 151338) | Enriched Miracle-Growth compost microbial communities from Emeryville, California, USA - eDNA 3rd pass 30_C BE-Lig MG (version 2)... ... | reverse complement strand
GGCGAAGTCGAGCACCGGCTGCGAGACTTCCAGGCGCAGCGGCGGGTTGACGTTGTTGATGTCCAGCAGGTTGGGCTTGGGGCCGATGAACGACACCAGCGACATCACCATCTGTTCGCGGATGGGGTCGATGGGCGGGTTGGTGACCTGCGCGAACAGCTGGCGGAAGTAGTTGTAGAACGGCTTGGCGCGGTTCGACAGCACGGCCAGCGGTGCGTCGTTGCCCATGGAGCCGATGACTTCCTCGCCGGTGGCGGCCATGGGCTCGAGAATGAACTTATAGTCTTCCTGGGTCCAGCCGAAGGCCTGCTGGCGGTCGAGCAGCGACACGGCGGACTGCGCGGCCGGCGCGGCCGGCTTGGGCGCAGGCAGCGATTCCAGCTTGATCTGCAGGCGCTCGATCCATTGGCGATACGGGCGGCTGTTGGCCAGCTGCAGCTTGATTTCGGCATCGTCGATGATGCGTCCCTGCTCCAGGTCGATGAGGAACATCTTGCCCGGTTGCAGGCGCCACTTCTTGATGATGCGGTTCTCGGGAATGGACAGCGTGCCGGCCTCGGACGCCATGATGACCATGTCGTCGTCGGTGATCAGGTAGCGCGCCGGGCGCAGGCCGTTGCGGTCGAGCGTGGCGCCGATCTGGCGGCCGTCGGTGAAGGCCACGGCGGCGGGGCCGTCCCAGGGTTCCATCATGGCCGCGTGGTACTCATAGAACGCGCGGCGGCTTTCGTCCATGTGGGGATGCTGTTCCCAGGCTTCCGGGATCATCATCATCATGGCGTGGGCCAGCGAATAGCCCGAGTTCACCAGCAGTTCGAGGCAGTTGTCGAACGTGGCGGTATCGGACTGGCCTTCATAGACGATGGGGTACAGCTTTTTCAGGTCGTCGCCCAGCACGGCCGACTGCATCATGCCTTCGCGGGCGCGCAGCCAGTTGAAGTTGCCCTTGACGGTGTTGATCTCGCCGTTGTGCGCGATCATGCGGTAGGGGTGCGCCAGCGGCCAGGCCGGGAAAGTGTTGGTCGAGAAGCGCTGGTGCACCAGCGCCAGGGCCGACACGGTGCGCGGGTCGGCCAGGTCGCGGTAGTAGCGGCCCACCTGGTCGGCCAGCAGCAGGCCCTTGTAGACCACGGTGCGCACCGAGGCCGAGGGCACGAAATATTCTTTGCCATGCGCCAGGCGCATGGCCTGGATGGCGTGGCTGGCCGTCTTGCGAATGACGTACAGCTTGCGTTCGAGCGCGTCGGGCACCATGACGTCGGCGCCGCGGCCGATGAACAGCTGGCGGATCACCGGCTCGACCGAGCGCACCGTGGGCGACATGGGCATGTCGATATCCACGGGCACGTCGCGCCAGCCCAGCACGGTCTGCCCTTCGGCCCGCACCGCGCGTTCGAGTTCCTGTTCGCAGGCCAGGCGCGAAGCCGTTTCCTTGGGCAGGAACACCATGGCCACGCCGTATTCGCCGGGCGGCGGCAGCACTACGCCCTGCTGGCCCATTTCGTCGCGGTACAGCGCGTCGGGAATCTGGATCAGGATGCCCGCGCCATCGCCCATGAGCTTGTCGGCGCCCACGGCGCCGCGGTGGTCCAGGTTTTCCAGGATCTTCAGGCCCTGCTGGATGATGGCGTGGCTCTTGCGCCCCTTGATATGGGCGACGAAGCCGACGCCACAGGCGTCATGTTCGTGTTCGGGGTTGTACAGGCCCTGCCGTGCCGGAATGCCGATGCGGCGGGCATCGATGGGCGTTTCCGCCGGACGACAGGAAGTATCTTTTGAAGTAGGTGACATGGCGCGCTCCGCAGTGACCTGCGTCGGAATGTTGCAGTGCAAGGGCACGACGATACTGCGGCACAGCGGGCCATGCAATAAGAATAAATAGGGTTTGTCCCTAAATAAAAAATATCAACAATGCGATGTAAAAATTTAGGGACGCATAAAAATTGCATAAAAATCAAATGGTTATCTTTATGGATGAAATGGCGCCCGTGAATTCCACTGGGGCCGTCCCATGAAAACCTCTGATTTGTCCCCATAAATTTGTGGCGCGCCTGCACGCCCGGCGTGCACCCGGCGGCCATGCCCGAGTCGGTGGGGCTATGGTGCGTTGCAGAACTAAGACACAAAATTAAGGCACCCCTGTGGCCTGGCTTGCACCGCTGCCCGGCGCCGAAGCCGGGCGGAAGCCGCCCGGTGATGGGCGCGCCCTGCCCGGGTCAGGCGCCCGGGCCGCCGTTGTCGTCGGGGGTGGCCGGTGTGTCGGCGGGTTTCTTGCGGGGGCGGCCGCGCTGGCCGGGCGCCACGCGGCGGCTGGCGGTGTGTGCGAGGCTGGCGATGAAGTCGGGGCCGCCCAGGGCCCATTGGCCGGAAACGGCCTGGTCGATGCGCTGGCTTTGCTCGCGCGACAGGCCTTCTTGTAGGCGGCGCCGGTAATTGGCCTGCCGGTCGAACGGCGTGTTGCCACAGGCCCAGTAGTCGGCGTGGTCGGACTGCCATGGCGACGGCGGCGTGGCCGCGGCGGTGTTGCCGGTATGGCTGCCGGCCGACGACCAGGGCCAGGAATCGGGGTCGTGGGCGCTGCCGCTACGCACCGGGTAGGTTTCAAGCCAGACCAGCGCGGGCAGCACCCAGACGCCTGGTTCGAGCAAGGCCGAGCGGTAGCGTCCGGCGAACACGCGGCCCCCGCGCAGGCGGGCGGCCAGGTTGCGTCCCAGCGTCTGCATCAGGCGCGGCAGGCCTTCTTCGTCGGCGGGCGTGGCCAACAGCAGGATGCGGTCGTTGGCCAGCACCCAGCCGTGCACCGCGACGCGATGCCTTTGGGCGGAATCGCCTAGCCAGGCTGCCAACTGGTTCAGGACGTCTTGCGGCGCCGGCTGCGACGGGGCGGCCAGCGGCTGGACGAAGTTGGCCTGCACCAGCTGGGGCAGCCCGGGGGCGTACAAACGGGGCAGACGGGCCATAGGGTCGGGGGCGTGGGCAGCCGAAAGAACACGGGAGTCGATCAACTATATATAAATAGTGCCATAACCGTCGAGGGGTCAAGCACCGGTGACAAGCATTTGCATCAAACCCGCAAGTCCGTATATCTGAGCGGGTTAACATCGGGCGTTGCAACGCAGCCTTACCGACACACTGCACAGGAGCCTCGCATGAAGACCAAAGCCGCCGTCGCCTGGAAAGCCGGAGCCCCGCTCACCATCGAAGAAGTCGATCTGGAAGGCCCGCGCGCCGGTGAGGTGCTGATCGAAGTGAAAGCCACCGGCATCTGCCACACCGACTACTACACCCTGTCGGGCGCCGACCCCGAAGGCTTGTTTCCAGCCATCCTGGGTCACGAGGGCGCGGGCATTGTGGTGGACGTGGGCGCGGGCGTTACGTCCCTGAAAAAGGGTGACCACGTCATTCCGCTGTACACCCCCGAATGCCGCCAGTGCAAGTTCTGTCTGTCGCGCAAGACCAACCTGTGCCAGGCCATCCGCGCCACCCAGGGCAAGGGCCTGATGCCCGACGCCACCTCGCGCTTCTCGCTGAACGGCAAGCCGCTGCTTCATTACATGGGCACGTCGACCTTCGCCAATCACATCGTGGTGCCGGAAATCGCCGTGGCCAAAGTGCGCGAAGACGCACCCTTCGACAAAATCTGCTACATCGGCTGCGGCGTGACCACCGGCGTGGGCGCCGTGGTGTACACCGCCAAGGTCGAGGCAGGGGCCAATGTCGTGGTATTCGGCCTGGGTGGCATCGGCCTGAACGTGATCCAGGGCGCCCGGATGGTGGGGGCCGACAAGATCATCGGGGTCGACCTGAATCCCGGGCGTGAAGCCATGGCGCGCAAGTTCGGCATGACGCACTTCGTCAACCCCAAAGACGTCGACAATGTCGTTGACCATATTGTCCAGCTGACGGACGGTGGGGCCGATTACTCGTTCGAATGCATCGGTAATACGCAGGTCATGCGCCAGGCGCTGGAGTGCTGCCACAAGGGCTGGGGCCAGTCGATCATCATCGGCGTGGCCGAGGCGGGCGCCGAGATCAGCACCCGGCCGTTCCAGCTGGTGACGGGCCGCCAATGGAAGGGTTCGGCCTTCGGCGGCGCGCGCGGCCGCACCGACGTGCCCAAGATCGTCGACTGGTACATGGAGGGCAAGATCAACATCGACGACCTCATCACGCACACGCTGCCGCTTGAACGCATCAACGAAGGTTTCGACCTGATGAAGCGCGGCGAGTCGATCCGCTCGGTGGTGCTGTACTAGCCGCGGCGCATTCAAGGAAGCAAGCATGGCAGAACTGGAACTGATCTCTCAGCATCGCTGTTTCGGCGGCTGGCAGCGCTATTACCGCCATGCCTCGGCGCAGATCGGGCTGCCGATGCGGTTTTCGGTGTATGTGCCGCCGCAGGCCGAACATGGCCGCGTGCCCGTGTTGTTTTACCTGGCCGGCCTGACCTGCACCGAGGAAACGTTCATGATCAAGGGCGGCGCACAGCGGCTGGCCGCCGAATACGGCCTGATGCTGGTGGCGCCCGATACCAGCCCGCGCGGCGCGGGCGTTGCCGGCGAAGACCAGGACTGGGATTTCGGCACCGGCGCGGGCTTTTACCTGGATGCCACCGCCGAGCCGTGGCGCACCCATTACCGCATGGAAAGCTACGTCGTCGACGAACTGCATGGCCTCGTCACCGGCCAGTTGCCCGGCGATGCCGGGCGCGCCGGGATCTTCGGCCACTCCATGGGCGGCCACGGCGCGCTGGTGCTGGCGCTGCGTCATCCACAGAAATTCCGCTCGGTGTCGGCCTTCGCCCCCATTGCCGCGCCCACGCGCTGCCCCTGGGGGCGCAAGGCGTTCAGCGGCTACCTGGGGCCCGATACCGAGGCCTGGAAAGCGCACGATGCCAGCGAGCTCATGGCCCGCGCACACCAGCCGTTTCCGCGCGGCATCCTGGTCGACCAGGGGCTGGCCGATGGATTCCTGGCCGAACAGCTGTATCCGGACGCCTTCGAGCAGGCCTGCCAGCAGGCCGGCCAGCCGCTGACGCTGCGCCGCCACGCCGACTACGACCACGGCTACTATTTCATTGCCACGTTCATGCAAGACCACATCCGGTTCCACGCCGACCGGCTCTAGGCTCGCCCGCGGCATTGCGCCGGCGCTTCCCTCAGCGAGGTTCACCCATTGATAAACGGCTTCGCCCCTTTTGTCTGGATGGCCCTGGCGGCCCTGGTAGTGGTGCTGCCTGGCCTGGCCCTCCTGTTCGGTCGCGGTGGCCCGCGCGATGCCAGCGGGCGGCGCGTGTTCCGCCTGCGGCCCGTGCGGCGCCTGTTCGGCGCCTTGCTGATTGCCCTGGCGGGCGTGTCGGCGATGCTGGCGCTGACCCTGGTGCAGTTCCTGCGCCTGACCACCGACACGCCGGTGGCAAGCGTGCAGATTCACGAACAGGCGCCCGGCCGTTTCCTGCTCACGGCTCAGGCCCCGCCGGACGCGGCGCCGCGCACGTACCCCATGTCGGGAGACCAGTGGCAGATCGACGCCAAGGTGGTGCGCTGGCGCCTGCCGGCGCTGCTGGCCGGGGCGCCGCCGCTGTATGCGTTTGAACGGATATCGGGCCGCTACAGCGATGTGGCGCGCGAGCGTAGCGAGCCGCGCAGCGTGCACGCGCTGGGCGACTGGCCGGTGCCCGACCTGGCGGTGCTGAAGCGGGTGTTTCCCAACTGGTTGCCCTTTGTCGACGTGCAATATGGCAGCGCCGCCTACATGCCCATGCTGGACGGCGCACGCTACACCGTATTCATGGACGCGCGCGGCGCCGTGGTGATCCGGCCCGACGGGCAGGCCACCGAAGAGGCGCTGCAGCGCGCCGGCTGGTAGCGCGCTATGCGTCGTCGAAGTCGCCGGCGCCCAGCTTGATGGGGCCGTCCGACGGCACCCATTGCATCTTTTTTGCAAGCGCCCGGATTTTTTCCTCGGCGTTCTCGAAGGCGCGCAACAGCTCGCTGCCCGTGCCGTCGGCGGCGCCGAAATAGCGGCGCAACGCGTCTCCGGATATTTCGAACGGGCGGGTGACGCCGCCGGTCTCCAGCTCGAAGACCACGTCGTCGCCCTGGGCCCGGGCGCGGGTGGCTTTGGCAAATGCACTCATGCAGGCTCCTTGCAAGGCGGGGGGCGCGCGGCCCGGAACCTGCCCGGTGGCAAGTGTCGTGCCGGGCAGGGCGCCTGGCCCGGCACGCCGCTTGCCGCTTTGCTTGGGCCGGCATTAATGGGGACGCATATGCCGCGCCGGGTGTGGCCGTCTTTGCCGGTTTCCCGCCTGCTGGACGGGAACTCTGATGCACCGCAATAGTCGAATTAGCACTCGCACATAGAGAGTGCTAACATCAATCTGGTACAGTCGTTCCCCCTTCCCTGGAGACCGCCGCTATGAAACAACCCAGCAGCTCGTTGGCCTTGTCCGGCAACGCCCTGGCGTTGGCCATCGCCAATCCAGGCTCGCTTGGCACCATCGAAGCCTACATCTCGGCCGTCAACCGCCTGCCGGTGCTCACGGCCGAGCGCGAAACCGAACTCGGCCGTCGTCTGCGCGACCGCGACGATCTCGACGCCGCCCGCGAACTGGTGCTGTCGCACCTGCGCCTGGTGGTCTCGGTGGCCCGTCAATACCTGGGCTACGGCCTGCCCCACGCCGACCTCATCCAGGAAGGCAATGTCGGCCTGATGAAGGCCGTCAAGCGTTTCGACCCCGAGCGCGGCGTGCGCCTGGTGTCGTTCGCCGTGCACTGGATCAAGGCCGAAATCCACGAATTCATCATTCGCAACTGGCGCATGGTCAAGGTGGCCACCACCAAGGCGCAGCGCAAACTGTTCTTCAACCTGCGCAGCATGCGGCCCGACGGCCAGACGCTCGATCCCGAACAGGTCGACCGCATTGCCCAGGAACTGAACGTGCGGCGCGAAGACGTCAGCGAAATGGAAGTGCGCCTGTCCGGCCGCGACCTGTCGCTGGAAAAACAAGACGACGAAGAAGAAGCCTTTGCGCCCATTTCGTACCTGTCTGACGAAGGCCGCCAGGAACCCACTCGCGTCCTCGACCGCCGCGACCACGACGAGCTGCAAGGCGCCGGGCTGGCGCATGCCCTGCAGGCGCTCGACGCGCGCTCGCGTCGCATCATCGAAGCCCGCTGGCTGCAAGACGACGGTGGCGTCACGCTGCAGGAACTTGCCCAGGAATTCGGCGTGTCCGCCGAGCGCATCCGCCAGATCGAGTCTGCCGCACTGAAGAAAATGCGCGGCGCCCTGGCCCCCGCCTGATACGGTCTTGGGGGCGAAAGTAACAACTTGATGCAACTTCGCGCCGCCCAATCTCATCGGCCTGGAAACTAAATCTTCATCGGGGCGCCTAAACGAATGTAGACCGCATGACCGGTATCCGGTACGCAGTCTTGTCATCCGTTTCGGCTTCTCCTCTTTCCCCTCCCCTATGAAACGGATGCTTGCGGGGCACCTAGCATATCGGTGCCCCTTTTTTTTGCCTGCCGTTTTTGCCCGCCGGCCGGCGGGCCTTCAGGCGGCTTGCGCCTCGCGCCATGTGGCGGCATCGATGCGCCGTACACCGGTGGCCAACGATCCGTCGCGGTACAGTTTCAGCCATCGGTAGCCCGGCGCGGCGTCGTCCAGCACATGCCGGCCGTCGCGAATGGCGAACTGGAAACACGTCGACGGCGTGGCCAGCATGCGCAAGTGATGGCGGCGGCGGTCGAACGCCTGGTGCACATGGCCCCACAGCAGTACGCGCGTGCGCGGCAGGCTGGCCAGTTGCTGGAACAGCGCCTGCGCGTTGTCGACCATCATGTCGTCTTGCCACTTGCTGTCCATCTGCACCGGATTGTGGTGCAGCGCCACCAGGATATGGCGATCGCCCGCCAGGGCAGCGGCACGCTCCAGCAGGTCGAATTGCGTGTCGTCGATATGGCCGCCATTCGAGCCCGGCACACTGGAATCCAGCAAAATGATGCGCCATGCGCCGATATCGGTGACCGGCTGCGTCCATAGCCCCAGGGCATGGCGCAAGGCATGCGGGTCGTCGTGGTTGCCGGGCAGGCAGCGCACCGGCCAGTCGGTCTGTTCCAGCAGGGCGCGCAGGCGGCGGTATGCGGCCGGCGAGCCGTCCTGCGCCAGGTCGCCCGTGGCCAGCAGCAGGTCGGGCCGGTGGCCATTGGCGCGCACCAGGTCCAGCACGGCGCGCAGGCTGGCATCGGTATTCACCTGGCACATCACGCTTTCGGGTTCGGCCAGCAAATGGGTATCGGTGAGCTGGACCAACAGGGTCGGTGCGTCGGCGCGGCCGGCGCTGGAATTCGAGGCCGGCAAAGGCGCTCTCCTGCATCAGTGAAACGTCAGTACCTTAAGCCAAAAACCGCCCGCCCCGGGCATCTCTGCGCCGGCGACCCGTAACGAAACGTGGAGGCCGCGGCTCGCGGGTAAAAAACGCTATTCTTGGCGTTCCGTACTCGCGTGCTTCATCTGATCGCACTTCATGGATATTGGTTTCATCGTATTTGGCCTGTCCGGGCTGCTGACGCTGGTGTGCTTCATGCCGCCACTTGCTGGACGCGTCAAGCTTCCTTATTCAGTGCTGCTGGCCATTGTGGGCTGCCTGTTGGGCATCGGCCTGCACCTGCATGGCTGGGCGCCGCCCGTGCTGGGCGATCTGTTCGACACGATCGAGCGCTTCGAGATTTCGTCGGAAACCTTCCTGATGGTGTTCCTGCCGGTGCTGTTGTTCGAAACGGCGCTGGCCATGAACGTGCGGCGGTTGATGGACGACATCGGCCCCATCTTGATGATGGCCATCGTGGCCGTGGTGGTGTGCACGGTGGTGGTGGGTTTCGCCGTCAATGCCGTGTCGTCGTACGGGCTGGTGGCCTGCCTGCTGCTGGGGGCCATTGTGGCCACCACCGATCCGGTGGCGGTGGTGGGCATTTTCCGCGAAGTGGGGGCGCCGCGCCGCCTGACCACGCTGGTCGAAGGCGAAAGCCTGTTCAATGACGCGGCCTCGATCGCCTTGTATTCGGTGCTGCTGGCGGTGCTGGGCGGCAAGGGCACATTGTCGGTCAGCGGCGTGTTCAACGATTTTGTCTTCCACTTCGTTGGGGGCGGCATCGCGGGCTATGTAATGGGGCGCGGCGCCTGCCTGCTGTTCGCCTGGCTGCGCGGCTTTCCCACCGCCGAGATCACGCTGACGCTGACGCTGGCCTACCTGTCTTTCTTCACCTCGGAACACTACCTGGGCGTGTCGGGCGTGGTGGCAACCGTGATTGCCGGCCTGGTGGTGGGGTCGGCGGGGCGCACCCGCATGTCGCCGGTCACGTTCGAGCACCTGGCCAGTTCGTGGGAACAGTTCGGCTTCTGGGCCAATTCGTTGATCTTCCTGTTCGCGGCCATGCTGATCCCGAAGCTGATGGCGGCCGCGGATCTCGAAGAACTGTTGCTGGTGGGCGTGGTGTTCGTGGTGACGCTGGTGGCACGCGCCATCGTGGTGTTCGGCCTGCTGCCGCTGTTGGGGATGACGCCCCTGGGCACCAAGGTCAGCACGCCTTACAAAACCGTGATGCTGTGGGGCGGCCTGCGGGGCGCGGTGTCGTTGGCGCTGGCGCTGGCCGTCACCGAGCAGACCGCCGTGCCGGAAGCGGCGCGCCAGTTCATCGCCGTGGTCACGACCGGCTATGTGCTGGCGACGCTGTTCGTCAACGGCATCACCCTGCGCCCGCTGATCCGCATGCTGGGCCTGAACCAACTGTCGCCCGTGGAGCGCACCATCCGCAACCAGGCGCTGGTGGTGGCGTTGGAAGACCTGCAGGGCAAGACCGATGAAGTCGCCAAGACCGACCACATCAGTGGCGAGGCCAGCGAGCGCATCCACGCCGTGTTCGACGCCAGCCTGGCCAGCGTGCACGATGGCCAGCTCAGCCAGATGACCGACGAGCAGCGCGTGGCGGTGGGCCTGGCCATTGTGGCGCAGCGCGAGCAGGAAATGTTTTTCGACATCCTGAAGGCGCAGATCGTCGATTGGCGCATGGCCGAATCGCTGCTGGCGCGCTCCGAGCGGCTGGAAGACGCCATACGCACCGGCGGGCTGGCGGGCTTCGAGCGCGGCATTGAAGCCGATGTGCGCCATTCGAAGGCATTCCGGCTCGCGCTGCGCATGCACTATATGTTCGGATTCCAGGGCTGGCTGGCGCGCGAACTGGGGCAGCGTTTCGCCAACCTGATGACCAAGCGCTCGGTGGCCCAGCGGCTGATGGCATTCGCGCGCGAGCAGATCGCCCCGCTGCTGGGCGAGGCCGCGGCCCAGCAGATTGTGGCCGCGCACCAGCGTCGTCTGGATCTCATCGAACACGCGCTGCAGGCGCTCAACTTGCAGTATCCGTCGTATTCGCTGTGGCTGCAGGAAAGCCACCTGGGCCGCACCGCGCGCGAGCTCGAACGTATCCGGTACCACGACATGCTTGAGCAGTCCCTGATCAGCGGCGAGGTGTACGCCGACCTGATGGGCCAACTGAAAAGCCGCTGGCGCCACATCGACCGCCACCCGCCGCTGGACATGGAGCTGGGAGCGGCCGAGCTGATCACGCGCGTGCCGCTGTTCGAGGGGCTGAGCGCCGATTCGCTGCGCGCCATCAGCAAGCTGCTCAGGCCGCGCCTGGCGCTGCCCGACCAGCCCGTGCTGACGCGCGGCCGGCATGGCCAGGAAATGTGCTTCGTGGCCTCGGGCGCCGTGTCGGTGCAGTTGCCCGACGGCACTGCCATCGAGCTGGGCAGCGGCGAATTCTTCGGCGAGCTGGCGCTGCTGGGCAAGCAGAACATCAACCCGGACGTGCATTCGCTGGGCTACAGCAAGCTGCTGATGCTGTCGTTGCGCGACTTCGAGGCGTTGCTGGCGCGCGACCCGGACCTGCGCGAGCGGATCCAGGTCGTGGCCAAGCAGCGGCTGCGCGCCATCGAGGTTTGGAAGCAGTTTTCCCAGACCGGCACGACCACGCCCCCCGAGCCGCCGGCGCCGCCCCGCCCGCCCGCCGAGCCGGCCGATGCCTGATCACGCCAGGACGTGCGCGTGGCCACGCCAGGTGTCTGACTCCCGCAGGGTGTCAGACACCTGCATTGCACTTCAGGCATAAACCGCCCGAACGCGCGGCATCTGCCCGCGCCTAGGTGGTTTCCCGCTGCACCAGGCTGAATCCCAGGTCGACGTGGCGCTGCGCCGGTGGTTGGCCGGCCATTTGCTGCAACAGCAGCGTGGCCGCCGTCAGGCCGATCTGGTAGCGCGGGGTGGCAATGGTGGACAGCGGCGGCGTGGTCCAGGCCGTGCCGGCGAAATCGTGAAATCCCACCAGGCCCATGCGCGCCGGCACGGCGATACCGCGCCGCGCGCACTGGAATACTGCCCCCTGCGCCAGGTCGTCATTGCAGAAGAAGAGCCCGTCGCAATCGGGGTGGCGGTCTAGCACCAAGTCCAGCAATTCGGCGCCCAGGCCGATGGATGATTTCTGCGGCGTCATGATTTCCAGCGCCGGGTCGTACAGTCCGGCTTCGCGCAAGGCTGCGCGGCCGCCTTCGCAGCGCCGCAGCGAGCGGGGGTCGAGCTGCGCGCCCACGATGCCGATGCGCCGGTAGCCGCGTTCGGCCAGATGGCGGCAGGCAGCCAGCCCCGAGTCGAACTGCGAGAAGCCCACGCTCAGGTCGGTAGCATCGGCCGGCAGGGTTTCGATGGTGTGCACGGCCGGAATGGCGGCCGCGCGCAGCAGCTGCCATACCCCCGGGTTGTGGTCGATGCCGGTCAGGATGACGCCGTCGGGCGAGTGCTGCAGGTAGGTGCGCAGCTGGGCCTCTTCGGCGTCCAGCGAGTATCCGGTCACGCCCACCAGCAGGTGGTAGCCCTGGGCGTCGAGGGTTTCCTTGATGCCGGCGATGATGTCGACGAACACCACATTGCTCAACGAGGGAATCAGCGCCACCACGATGCGCGAGCGCGACGACGCGAGCGCGCTGGCGGCGTGGTTGGGCACGTAGCCGAGTTCCTGGCAGATGCGCAGGATGCGTTCGCGCAGTGCCGGCGCGACTTTGTCGGGCGACCGCAAGGTGCGCGACACGGTAATGGCGCTGACGCCGGCGCGGCGCGCCACCTGCTGCATGGTGATGCGGCCGTCGCGGGTACTGCGGGGCTTGCGTGCCGACATGTCGGAAGGAACCTGGAAAATTGGGTAGTCTGCCGTAAGGGCTTTACAGCCGCCATATGTTAGCGCTAACATCGCACAACATTTAAAAAAGATCAAACGGAGACAAGAAATATGCAGCCTGCTCCCCAGCGCCCGGTCCAGGGCGCGCGTGCATGGCTGGCGCGTGCCGCCGACGCCTGCAGCTGGCTTCAGACCTGGCTGATGGTGGTCTGCCTGGCAGTGATGGTGGTCCTGTTGTTCGGCAACGTCGCGCTGCGCTACCTGTTCAATTCCGGCATCAACGTATCCGACGAGCTGTCGCGGCTGGCCTTTGTGTGGCTGATCTTCCTGGGCGCGGTGCTGGCCCTGCGCGAGCATCAGCACATCGGCGTCACCATGCTGGTGCAGCGCTTCGGGCGCGCGGGCCGCAAGCTTACCCACGTCGCCTGTCAGTTGCTGACGTTGTGGGTGCTGTGGCTGATGGCCGACGGCAGTTGGAAACAGACCGTGATCGGCATGGATACGCGCCTGCCTGTCACCGGGCTGCCCGTGGCCGTGTTCGACGCGGCCGTGCTGTATGCCGCCGTGGCCATGGGCCTGCTGGTGCTCGTCGACCTGGCCCGCGTGCTGGCCGGCGGCGAGCCGCCGCTGGATTCCAGCCCCGAAGACCCGCTCACCTGAGCGTCCGATCTGCTTCCTACGCCTGCCTGACCATGACCCTGACCCTATTCCTGGCGGTGCTGCTGGGGCTGATCGCCCTGGGCATGCCTATCGCGTTCGCGTTGCTGCTCAGCGCGGTCGCGCTGATGTTCCAGCTGAACTTTTTCGATTCACAGATCCTGGCGCAGAACATGCTGTCGGGCGCCAACAGTTTCACGCTGATGGCGGTGCCACTGTTCATGCTGGCCGGCGAAATCATGAACGCCGGCGGCCTGTCGCGCCGCATCGTCAACATGGCCAGCACGTTCGTCGGCCATATTCCGGGCGGCCTGGGCTATGTGGCCATTTTCGCCAGCGTGCTGCTGGCGGCGCTGTCGGGCTCGGCCGTGGCTGATGCGGCCGCGCTGGGCACGCTGCTGATTCCCATGCTGCGCGACAAGGGCTACAGCGCCGAACAGGCCTCGGGCCTGATCGCCGCGGGCGGCATCGTGGCGCCCATCATTCCGCCATCGATCTCGTTCATTATCTTTGGCGTGGCCACCAATGTGTCCATTACCAAGCTGTTCTTTGCCGGCATCGCGCCCGGCCTGCTGATGGGCCTGACCCTGGTGGCCGTGTGGACCTGGGTGGCGCGCAGGCATGGCTCGCTGACGCCCACGCCGCGCGAATCCTGGCCGGTTCGCCTGCGCGCGCTGCGCCAGGCAGCCTGGGCGCTGATGCTGCCGGTGATCATTATCGGCGGCCTGCGCGGCGGCATCTTCACGCCCACGGAGGCCGCCGTGGTGGCCGCCGTGTACGCGCTGGCGGTCAGCCTGTTCATCTATCGCGAGATCACTGTGCGCGACCTGGGCCGCCTGTTCATCAGCGCGGCCCGCACCACGGCCGTGGTCATGTTCCTGGTGGCCGCGGCCATGGTGTCGTCGTACATGATTACCCTGGCCGACATGCCGCAGGACCTGATCAACCTGCTCACCCCGGTGCTGGACCAGCCCAAGTTGCTGATGTTCTCGCTGATGGTGCTGCTGACCCTGGTCGGCACGGTCATGGACCTGACGCCCACCATCCTGATCCTGGCGCCGGTGCTGATGCCGGTGATTACCAAGGCGGGGATCGACCCTATCTATTTCGGCGTGATGTTCGTGCTGGTGGGCTGCGTGGGGCTGCTGACGCCGCCCGTGGGCACCGTGCTGAACGTGGTGTGCGGCGTGGCGCGCATCAATATGGAAACCATTTGCCGGGGCGTGTGGCGCTACGTAGCCGCCTACACGACCCTGATCGTCATCCTGGTGATCTTCCCGGAGCTGATCACCGTACCCGCGCGCTGGCTCTATTAAAACGGCAGCGACCGCCGCCAGCGCCATCCAGCAACCAAGGAGGAGCAACACCATGTTCAAGACCTGCAAGTACACCCTATTGGCCATGACCCTGGCCGTATCCTGCGCGGCAGCCGGCGTCGCCAGCGCGCAGGACATCAAGCCGCGCTTGATTCGTTTCGGCTACGGCCTGAACGAGGACAGCGTGCAGGGCCGCGCGGCGCGGCACTTGGCGCAAGAGCTGGAAAAACTTAGCGGCGGCAAGCTGAAGATGAAGACGTTCGGTTCGGCCAGCCTGGGCCCGGACGAACAAATGCAAAGCGCGCTGGTGGGCGGCGTGCAGGAAATGATGGTCGGCTCGACCGCGCCGCTGGCCACCATGGTGAAGGAATTCGGCGTATTCGACCTGCCGTTCCTGTTCAACAGCGACAAAGAAGCCGACGCGGTGCTTGACGGCCAGCTGGGTGAAAGCCTGCTGAAGAAGCTGGAAGCCAAGGGTCTGGTCGGCCTGGTGTACTGGGAGAACGGTTTCCGCAACCTGACCAACTCCCGGCACCCCGTGGTGAAGGCCGAGGATCTCGACGGCATCAAGCTGCGCGTGATGCAGAACCAGGTCGCCCTGGGCGTGTTCAATGCCTTGGGTGCGAATGCCGTGCCCATGCCGTTCTCCGAACTGTTCACGGCGCTGGAAACCCGCACGGTGGATGGCCAGGAAAACCCCGTGACCACCATCCAGAGCAGCAAATTCTATGAAGTGCAGCCCTACCTGACCATTACGCGCCACGTGTACACCCCCTGGGTGGTGCTGGCGTCCAAGAAATGGTGGGACACGCTCTCGCCCGACGAGCAGAAGCTGATCCGCCAGGCCGCCGTGGCCTCGCGCGACTTCGAGCGCAAGGACAGCCGCGCCGATTCCACGAAGGCGATGGAAACCCTCAAAGAGCACGGCATGAAGATCAACGTCGTGTCCGAAGAAGAAATCGCCCGCATGCGTGAAAAAGTGCAGCCTGTTGTGGACAAGTACACCCAGGAACTGGGTCCGGACCTGGTCAAAGAGCTGCAAGACGAAATCCGCAAAGCGCGCGGCTGATCGCGCGCCGTGCCGGGCCCGCGCGGGCCCGGCCCCATCGCCCACCGTTGCATCGTAGTGACCGCCATGCCCCAGACGCCCCGCAGACTGCGCAGCCAGAAATGGTTCGACGACCCCTCCCATGCCGACATGACCGCCATCTATGTCGAGCGCTACCTGAATTCCGGCATTACCCGCGCCGAGCTGCAATCGGGCCGGCCGATCATCGGCATCGCCCAGACCGGCAATGACCTGACGCCCTGCAATCGGCATCACCTGCAGCTGGCTGACCGGATCAAGGCCGGCATCCGCGACGCGGGCGGCATTCCCATGGAATTCCCGGTGCATCCGCTGGCCGAGCAGGGGCGCCGGCCCACCGCGGCCCTGGATCGCAACCTGGCCTACCTGGGCCTGGTCGAGATCCTGCATGGCTATCCCCTGGACGGCGTGGTGCTGACCACCGGTTGCGACAAGACCACGCCGGCTTGCCTGATGGCGGCGGCCACGGTCGACATTCCCGCCATCGTGCTGTCGGGTGGCCCCATGCTCGATGGCTGGCACGAAGGCAAGCGGGTGGGGTCGGGCACCGTGATCTGGCATGCCCGCAACCTGATGGCCGCGGGCAAGATCGACTATGAAGGTTTCATGACGCTGGCGACTGCCTCGTCTCCGTCCGTGGGCCACTGCAACACCATGGGCACGGCGCTGTCGATGAACTCGCTGGCCGAGGCGCTGGGCATGTCGCTGCCGGGCTGCGCCAGCATTCCCGCGCCATACCGCGAGCGCGGGCAGATGGCGTATGCCACCGGCATGCGCATATGCGACATGGTGCGCGAGGACATCCGCCCATCGCACATCCTGACCCGCCAGGCCTTCGAGAACGCCATCGTGGTGGCCTCGGCACTGGGCGCGTCCAGCAACTGCCCGCCGCACCTGATCGCCATTGCGCGCCATGCGGGGGTGGATCTGTCGCTGGACGATTGGCAGCGCCTGGGCGAAGACGTGCCGCTGCTGGTGAACTGTGTGCCGGCCGGCGAATACTTGGGCGAGAGCTTTCACCGGGCCGGCGGCGTGCCGGCCGTGCAACACGAGCTGCATGCGGCCGGCCGGCTGCATGGCGGCTGCCTGACGGTATCGGGCCGCACCGTAAGCGACATTGCGGCGGCCGCGGCCACCCACGACCGCGACGTGATCCGCAGCTATCAGGCGCCGCTGCGGCACCGCGCGGGGTTCATCGTGCTGTCGGGCAACTTCTTCGACAGCGCCATCATGAAAATGTCGGTGGTGGGCGAGGCGTTCCGGCGTTCGTACCTGGAAACGCCGGGCGACGAGAATGCCTTCGAGGCGCGCGCCATTGTTTTCGATGGCCCGGAGGATTACCACGCCCGCATCGAAGACCCGTCCTTGAACATCGACGAGCACTGCATCCTGGTGATCCGCGGTTGCGGCGCCGTAGGCTACCCCGGCAGCGCCGAGGTGGTGAACATGGCGCCGCCGTCGCACCTGCTCAAGCGCGGCATCGATTCGCTGCCCTGCCTGGGCGACGGTCGCCAGAGCGGCACCTCGGCCAGTCCGTCCATCCTGAACATGTCGCCCGAGGCGGCGGTAGGCGGCGGCCTGAACCTGCTGCAGACCGACGACCGCCTGCGCATCGACCTGAATCAGCGTTCGGTCACGCTATTAGTGGATGCCGACGAGATGGCTCGTCGCAAGGCCAACGCCAAGCCCGTGCCGGTTCCGCCGCCGCAGACGCCCTGGCAGGAAATCTACCGCCAGATGGTGGGGCAGCTGTCTACCGGCGGCTGCCTGGAGCCCGCCACGCTGTACCTGCGGGTGGTCGAGACGCGCGGCGACCCGCGCCATTCGCACTGAGGGGCCGCCTTGGCCAGGGGTCTGGCTCCGCAGGTGCCAGACCCCGTGCTGCCGAGACGGCCGTCGCCCACTTCGGTGTCTGGCACCTGCGGCCATTCGCACTGACAGGGGGGGCGACCTTGGTCAGGTGTCTGGCTCCGCAGGTGCCAGACACCGTGCTGCTGAGACGGCCGTTGCCCACTTCGGTGTCTGGCACCTGCGGAGCCAGACACCTGGGGAAGGCCTGTCGCTGACGCCCGCGTAACCACACCCCTGGGCCCGGCCCGTGCACGCCCTGGCAGGAAATCTACCGCCAGATGGTGGGGCAGCTGTCTACCGGCGGCTGCCTGGAGCCCGCCACGCTGTACCTGCGGGTGGTCGAGACGCGCGGCGACCCGCGCCATTCCCACTGAGGGGGCGACCTTGGTCAGGGGTCTGGCTCCGCAGGTGCCAGACCCCGTGCTGCTGAGACGGCCGTCGCCCACTTCGGTGTCTGGCACCTGCGGAGCCAGACACCTGGGGAAGGCCTGTCGCTGACGCCACATAACCAGACTCCTGGGCCCGGCCCGTGCCGTCAGATCTCGCCCCGCGCCCGCCGCTGCATGATGTCTTCCAGGATCACCAGCGAGGCTTCTACGGTGAACTCTCCGTCGGCGATGCGGCGCGCGGCTTCGTCCACGGACACGTGCGTGATTTCCATGACTTCGCCGTCGCGGTTGGCCGGCTGCGTGCCGGCCGGCAGCACGCAGGTGCTGGTCAGCAGGTCTTCCACCTGGTAGCCCTCGGGCAGGCGGCGATGCATGCGCAATATCGTGCGCAGCGGCGAACGGCCGCCCAGTTGCGCTGATTCCAGCCCCGCTTCTTCGCCGCATTCGCGCAGCAGCGCCTGTTCCAAGTCTTCGCGGCTGCCGGCCAGGCCGCCCACCAGCGTGTCCCACATGCCTGGATCGGTCGATTTGCTAAGGGCCCGGCGGGCGATCCACAGCCGGCCATCGGGCGTCCACGCATTCAGGTGCACCGCCCGGGTCAGCAGCCCCAGCGGGCGCATCGCGGCGCGCTCGATGACGCCCAGGTGTTCGTCGGCGGCCGTCACGTCCAGCAGTTCGTCGCGCCAGCCGCGCAGGCAATCGGCCTCGCGCAGTGTCTGTGCCACGCTGGCCAGCAGCGCATCCAGTTCCGGTCCGGCCGCCAGCCCCGAGCCGATGCGCAACGCGTCGGCCTGCACGCGCACTGCGGGCAGGCGCCCCAGCGCGTCGCAGGCCGCATGGGTGGCCCAGCCGCAGCAGCGGTCGGCCACGTATAGCGGCCGGGCTAGCTCGGGCGGGTGTTCCTGCACGCGCTGGGCCAATTGCGTGTACAGCGCGGACCGGCGCGCCGGATCGTCGTGGGAAAGGGGTTTCGGCATGGCGGCGATTTTAGTGCAGCGCCCCGCGGGGCGCCGCCAAATGGGGGCGCTGGAGCACGATTCAAGGGGGCTAAATTACATTGGGTTGCGCGTCCGCTATAATTCTGCGGTTTCTTTGTGATTCGAGTGGGATAGACCGGCCACGGGCCGGCCTTGAACCTGCCGTCTAATAAATTGCGTGTATTCCGCACCTGCCGCCAGGCAGGCGTGGAAACGCCCGCGCCGTGTTTCGAGGTAAGCATGAAGAAGTGGAGAGGGATACTGGGCGCCTGTGCATTGCTTTCGGGCAGTGCCGTCAACGCGCAGGTACAAGACATGCCCGGCGGCCCGAAAGTCGATCAGCTCAACCTGCACGAAGGCGTGACCCAGATCGCGCACGACGTCATGTGGCTGCACTGGTTGCTGCTGATCATCTGTGGCGTGATCTTCATTGGCGTGTTCGGCGTCATGTTCTATTCCATCTGGGCGCACCGGAAGTCGCGCGGGCACAAGGCCGCCACCTTCCACGAGCACCTGGGAGTGGAAGTCGCCTGGACGGTCATCCCCTTCATCATCGTCATCGCCATGGCGCTGCCGGCCACCAAGACCGTGGTCGCCATGAAAGACACCTCCAGCGCCGACCTCACCGTGAAGGTCACCGGCTACCAGTGGAAGTGGGGCTACGAATACCTCGACGGCCCGGCCGCCGGCGTGAAGTTCCTGTCGACGCTGGCCACGCCCCGCGCCCAGATCGAAGGCCGCGAGCCCAAGGGCGAGTTCTACCTGATGGAAGTCGACAACCATCTGGTGGTGCCGGTCGACAAGAAAGTCCGCATCGTGCTCACCGCGGCCGACGTCATCCACTCGTGGATGGTGCCCGACTTCGGCGTCAAGCAGGACGCGATCCCCGGCTTCCTGCGCGACACCTGGTTCCGTGCCGAGAAAACCGGCACCTACCGTGGCCAGTGCGCCGAGCTGTGCGGCAAAGACCACGCTTTCATGCCCATCGTGGTTGAAGTCAAGTCGCAGGCAGACTACGACAAGTGGGTTGAAGAACAGAAAAAGAAAATGGCGGCCAACGCCGACGATCCCAACAAGGAATGGACCAAGGAAGAACTGCTCGCCCGTGGCGAAAAGGTCTTCGGCGCCAATTGCGTGGCCTGTCACCAGGCCAATGGCAAGGGCGTGCCTGGCTCGTTCCCGGCCCTCGACGGCGACAAGACCGTGCTGGGTCCGAAAGACGCGCAAATCCAGACCGTGCTGCACGGCCGGCCCGGTACGGCCATGGCGGCCTTCGGCGGCCAGCTCAACGATGTCGAGATCGCCTCGGTCATCACGTACACGCGCCACGCCTGGAGCAACGCGGGCAAGGGCCAAGATCCCGTGGTACAGCCCAAGGATGTCGTGGCCGCGCGCTGATTCGCGCCGCCCGCTCCGCTAACCGCAACCCGCAACGTCGAGACACACCTGCCGGCCTCCTGGACCGAGGCCGGCAAACAGCAGGAAGGAGTCCATCATGAGCAGCGTCACTGTAGACCACGTGTCGCCCGGCCACGGTCACGAGCACGACGACCACCACCACGCCACGCCCACTGGCTGGCGCCGCTGGCTGTTTGCCACCAACCACAAAGACATCGGGACGATGTACCTCATCTTCTCGTTCGTCATGCTGCTGGAAGGCGGCACGCTGGCCCTGCTGCTGCGCACCGAGCTGTTCGAGCCCGGCCTGCAGTTCTTCCAGCCTGAACTGTTCAACCAGTTCACCACCATGCACGGCCTGATCATGGTGTTCGGCGCGATCATGCCGTCGTTCGTGGGCTTCGCCAACTGGATGATCCCCATGCAGATCGGCGCGTCCGACATGGCCTTCGCCCGCATGAACAACTTCAGCTTCTGGCTGCTGCCCGTGGCCGCCATCATGCTGACGACCTCGTTCTTCGTGCCCGGCGGCGCCACCGCCGCCGGCTGGACCCTGTACGCGCCGCTGTCGGCGCAAATGGGCCCCGGCATGGACCTGGCCATCTTCGCCATCCACATCATGGGCGCCTCGTCCATCATGGGCGCCATCAACGTCATCGTCACCATCCTGAACATGCGCGCGCCCGGCATGACGCTGATGAAGATGCCGATGTTCTGCTGGACCTGGCTGATCACCGCCTTCTTGCTGATTGCCGTGATGCCCGTGCTGGCCGCCGCCATCACCATGGTGCTGACCGACCGCCACTTCGGCACCGGCTTCTTCAACGCCGCCGCCGGCGGCGACCCGGTGCTGTACCAGCACGTGTTCTGGTTCTTCGGGCACCCCGAGGTCTACATCATGATCCTGCCGGCCTTCGGCATCGTGTCGGCCATCGTGCCGGCCTTTGCCCGCAAGAAGCTGTTCGGCTACGCGTCCATGGTGTACGCCACCTCGGCCATCGCCGTGCTGTCGTTCATTGTGTGGGCGCACCACATGTTCACCACCGGCATGCCCGTCACTGGCCAGCTGTACTTCATGTACGCCACCATGCTGATCTCCATCCCCACCGGGGTGAAGGTGTTCAACTGGATCGCCACCATGTGGCGCGGCTCGATGACCTTCGAAACCCCCATGCTGTTCGCGGTGGGCTTCATCTTCGTGTTCACCATGGGCGGCTTTACCGGGCTGATCCTGTCGGTGGCGCCCATCGACATCCAGGTGCACGACACCTACTACGTGGTGGCGCACTTCCACTACGTGCTGGTGGCCGGCTCGCTGTTTGCCCTGTTCGCGGGCGCCTACTACTGGGTGCCCAAATGGACGGGCCGCATGTACAACGAAAAGCTGGGCAAGCTGCACTTCTGGTCCACGCTGATCTCGTTCAACGTCACGTTCTTCCCGATGCACTTCCTGGGCCTGGCAGGCATGCCGCGCCGCTACGCCGACTACGCCGCGCAGTTCACCACCTTCCATCAGGTGGCCACCATCGGCGCGTTCTGGTTCGGCCTGTCGCAGTTGCTGTTCCTGTACGTCATCGTGCAGTGCTACCGCGGCAAGGGCGCAACGGCGGCCGCCAAACCCTGGGACGGGGCCGAAGGGCTGGAGTGGACCGTGCCGTCGCCGGCGCCGTTCCATACCTTCACCACGCCGCCGGAAGTAAAGTAACCCGTATACCGGATAGAGCAGTCGCGAATCATGACCCCTGAACAACGCCGCCGCAACAAGACCGTCGGGCTGATCCTGCTGGCAATCGTCATTGCCCTGTTCGCCTGGACATTCTTCCGCGGCTCGGCCATCCTGACCGGCACAGCCGTCAAGTAGGCGGGCATGACTCACGACATCCGCGACGCCTCGCGCCGCAAGCTGAACTTCCTGCAGACGCTCAAGGCGGTGCTGTGGGGCATGTTCGGCGTGCGCCGGGGCGCTGGCTACGAAGAAGACGCAGGCAAGCTCAACCCCGTGCACCTCATCGTGGCGGGCGTGCTGGCCGGAGTCATTTTCGTGACGGTGCTGGTGCTCATCGTGCGCTGGGCCGTGGCCAGCCTGACGTAAGCAGCAAGCATTTCAACAAATCAGTACCAGGGAGAAGACCATGAGTGCAAGCCACTCGGTTCAAGGTAAAGAGGCACCGTACTACTATGTGCCGGCCGACTCGGGCCACCCCGTGCGCACTGCCGTGGCCCTGCTGGCCATGGGCCTGGGCGCGGCCGCCTGGGTCAACGACGTCAGCTGGGGCAAGTGGCTGGTGCTGGTCGGCGTGCTCGGCCTGATCACCGTGCTGTATTTCTGGTTCGGCGATGCCATCCACGAATCCGAAACCGGCCTGAACAGCAAGCGCATCGACCTGTCGTACCGCTGGGGCATGAGCTGGTTCATCTTTTCCGAAGTCATGTTCTTCGCCGGCTTCTTCGGCGCGCTGTGGTACGTACGCACCATCACTACGCCGTGGCTGGGCGATCTCGACCACCAGTTGCTGCTGTGGCCCGACTTCCAGGCCGTGTGGCCCAACTTCGGTCCGGCAGGCGTCGTCGAGCACTTCCAGACCGTCGGCCCGTTCTGGTTGCCCACCATCAACACCGCGCTGCTGCTGTCGTCGGGCGTGACCCTCACCATCGCCCACCATGCGCTGCGCGAGAACCACCGCGGCAAGACCATGTTCTGGCTGGCGGCCACCGTTCTGCTGGGCTTCATCTTCGTGGCCTGCCAGGCCTACGAATACCACCACGCCATCACCGAACTGAACCTGAAGTTCAGCTCGGGCGTGTACGGCTCGCTGTTCTACATGCTGACCGGCTTCCACGGTTTCCACGTCATCATGGGCGCCACCATGCTGACGGTCATCCTGATTCGCCTGGCGCGCGGCCACTTCACCGCCGACCACCACTTCGGCTTCGAAGGCGCCGCCTGGTACTGGCACTTCGTCGACGTTGTGTGGCTGGGCCTGTACCTGTTCGTGTACTGGTTCTGAATAAGTCCCGCCCCCGAAGCGCTGGCGCGCTTCCCCTTCAAGGGGGCGACGCTGCGGAGCGGCCAAGCCGGCTCCGCGCGTCCCGGCTACGGGCGGGCCGGCGCTGATACCGAAAGCGTCTGCGAAGGGCTCGCAAGCTGGCAGATGCGCTCAGCGGCCACGGAACCGGCCGGTCCGGTTCCTATCTAATGCCTGTACTTTCTATCCAGCCCAGGTGATGGGCCAGCAGAACGAACAGGAACAGGGCTACCGATAGCCCGATACGCACGGTCAGGGCATTGACCGTCCGGTTGGTAGAGCCTTTGTCTCTCATCAGGTAGACCAGGGCGGATGCCAGGCTGGCCAGAATGCCGATGAAAGCCAGGCCGACGATTACGCGCATTTTTGGCCTCCGGTTAAAACGGAATTATTGCAGACATGGCTCATTCAGTTCGCCGTACCCTGGCAGCCCTGGTGCTGCTGGGCGTGGCCGTCGCGATCCTGGCTTCGCTGGGCGCGTGGCAGCTGCGGCGCGCTGACGAGCGGCGCGCCATTCTCGCTGCCATCCAGGCCGGGCGGGCCCAGCCCCCGCTCGCGCTTACGCCCGCCAGCGCGCCCGGCGAACTGAGCGCCTGGCGCCCGGCGCAGGCCCGAGGGCAATGGCTGAATCAATACAGCGTACTGCTGGACAATCGCAACCAGGACGGCAGGCCCGGCTATTGGCTGGCCACGCCATTGCTGCTGGACCCGGCCAGCCGTGGCGCGGTGCTGGTGCTGCGCGGCTGGCTGCCGCGCGCCCAGCCGGGCCAGCCCGCCCCGACGCCACCCGCGGCGCCGGCCGGGCAGCAGAGCGTTACCGGCGAACTCTCGCCGCGCGTGCCGCGCCTGTTCGAGTTGTGGTCGTTCGGCGGGTCGGCGCAAGGCCAATTGCCCGCTACACTGCCGTTGCCCGGCGGCGCCATGCCCCAGGTGCAGAACCTTGAACTGCCGGCCTACGCCCATGCCACCGGGCTGGCGCTGCTGCCGGCCGTGCTGATGCAGACGCAGGGCGACGACACCCTGGTGCGCAACTGGCCGCAACCGTCGGTGGACTACAACCAGAACCAGGGCTATGCCCTGCAGTGGTTGTCGTTCGCCGCCATCGCCGCCGCCGCGTGGCTGGCGGTGGCCTGGCGCGGGCTGCGCCGCGGCCGCGGCGCGGTCCGGCCTTGAATTTCACATAACACTCAGGAAACAACTGTGGCTCGCGAAACCTCCACTCCCGCCCCCGCCAAGAAGCGGTCGTTGACGCCGCTGGTGCTGGTATTCCTGTGCACCCTGGCTCCCATCCTGGCCGCCTGGGTGCTGTACAACAACCCGCAGTGGTGGCCCGACGATTCCAGCAACTATGGCACCCTGGTCGATCCGCAGCGCCCCATGCCGGCCGCCAGCGAGCTGCAGCTCACTACCCTCGACGGCCAGCCCTTCGACCTGCAAAGCCTGAAGGGCAAGTGGCTGCTGCTGAGCGTGGGCGAGGCAGCCTGCCCCGAATCGTGCGCGCGCAAGCTGTACATCACCCGCAATTCGCACGCCAGCCAGGGCAAGAATGTCGATCGCCTGGCGCGCGTGTGGTTCATTACGGACGACGCCGAGGTCCCCGCCAAGGTGCTCGAGGCCTACCAGGGCACGGTCATGGTGCGCGCGCGGCCCGAGCAACTGGCGCGCTTCCTGCTGGCGCGCGATACCGTGGCCGGCCAGCCCGGGCTGCTCGATCCCATCTGGGTCATCGACCCGCTGGGCAACCTGATGCTGCAGTTCCCCGCCAACGCCGATGGCGTCAAGGTGCGCAAAGACATCAGCAAGCTGGTCTACAACTCGCGCATCGGCTAAGCGCGCATTCATCATGGAACGCATCAAGCAACGCTACCGCAAGCTGGTCTTCTTCACCTGGTTTTTGACGCTCGACCTCATCATGTTCGGCGCCTTCGTGCGCCTGACCGATTCCGGGCTGGGCTGCCCCGACTGGCCGGGCTGCTATGGCAATGTGACGCCGCTGGGCGCCATGACCGACATCCACCAGGCCTCGCAGGCCATGCCCTTCGGGCCGGTGACCCTGTCGAAGGCCTGGATCGAAATGATCCACCGCTATGTGGGCGCCTTGCTGGGCATGCTGATCATCGCCATCGTGTTCATGGCCTGGCGCTACCGCCGCGAATTGGGCCGCTCGCCCGCGCTGGCGATCACCGCGCTGGTGGCCGTGTGCGTGCAGGGCGCGTTCGGCGCCTGGACGGTCACGCACCGGCTGATGCCCGCCGTCGTCACCGCGCACCTGGTGTTCGGCCTGTCGGTGCTGGCGCTGATGACCTGGTTGTCGGCGCGCGAGCGCCCCCACCTGGCGCTGCCAGCCCATGCGGTGCGCTGGCGGCCGTGGCTGGTGGTGGGCATGGCGCTGCTGCTGGTGCAGATTACGCTGGGCGGTTGGGTCAGTACCAACTATGCCGCGCTGGCCTGCCTGGATTTCCCCACCTGCCACGGGCAATGGCTGCCCGACATGGATTTCCACGGCGGTTTTTCCGTGATCCGCGGGCTGGGCGAGCTGCCTTCCGGCGAAATGATCTCGCAGAACGCCCTGACGGCCATCCACTGGGTGCATCGCAATTTCGCTTTCATCGTGCTGGCCTACCTGGGCGCGCTGGCCTCGCGCCTGCGCGCCGAGCCCGGACTGCGCGGGCCGGCTACCCTGGCGCTGGCGCTGCTGGCCGCGCAGTTGTTCACCGGCCTGACCACCATTTTCTTCCAGTGGCCGCTGCTGATCGCCGTGCTGCATAACGGCGGCGCGGCCGGCCTGACGCTCGCCTGCGTCGTCATGCTGGTGCGCCTGTCCACCGCCGGGCGCGCGCCGGCGTCGGCCACCTGATCGCCAGCGCGTTTAAAATAGCCTTATGACCAGCCTTGCCGCCCCCCAAACCGGACTACTGCGCCAGTACCTCGTGCTGACCAAGCCGCGCGTCACGCAGCTAGCCGTTTTCTGCGCCATCATCGGCATGTTTCTGGCCGTGCCGGGCCTGCCCGACCCGGGCCGGGTGGTGTTCGGCACGCTGGGCATCTGGCTGCTGGCGGCCGCCGCGTTCGCCATCAATTGCCTCATCGAACAGGAAATCGACGCGCGCATGCTGCGCACGGCGCGCCGCGCCACCGCGCGCGGCACCATTTCCGCCGCCCAGGTCATTTCGCTGTCCGGCCTGCTGGGCGGGGCGGGCATGCTGGTGCTGTATCACCTGGTCAACCCCCTGACCATGTGGCTGACCTTCGCCACGTTCGTGGGCTACGCCATCATCTATACCGTCATTCTCAAGCCGCGCACGCCGCAGAACATCGTCATCGGCGGCCTGTCGGGCGCCATGCCGCCGGCCCTGGGCTGGGCCGCCGTGGCCGACGCCGTGCCGGCGGAGGCCTGGGTGCTGGTGCTCATCATCTTCATCTGGACCCCGCCGCACTTCTGGGCACTGGCGCTATACCGCAACCACGACTACGCCAAGGCCGGCCTGCCCATGCTGCCGGTCACGCACGGCCAGCGCTTCACCCGCCTGCACATCCTGCTCTACAGCCTGGCGCTCGTGGCCACCACCACGCTGCCCTACATCATCCGCATGAGCGGCTTGCTGTACCTGGCCAGCGCGCTGGCGCTGGGCGGCATGTTCGTGGCCTATGCCTGGCGCCTGTATCGCGAGTACAGCGATGCGCTGGCCCGGCGCCTGTTCCGCTTTTCCATCCTGTACCTGGCGCTGCTGTTCGCGGCCCTGCTGATGGACCACTGGGCCGGCCTGCTGGCCTGATCTCGGAGACCCTGCTTCATGTCCGCGTTTTCCTTCTCCCGCCGCGCGCTGCTGCGCGGCGCGGCGGCGTTCGCCCTGGCCGGCGCCCTGGCCGCCTGCGGCGATCCCGCCCCCAGCTTCAAGGGCAATGACATCAGCGGCACCCAGTTGGGCAAGGGCCTGGCCCTTACCGACCACAACGGCCAAGCGCGCACCCTGCAAGACTTTGCCGGTAAGGTCACGGTGGTTTTCTTCGGCTTCACCCAGTGCCCCGACGTGTGCCCCACCTCGCTGGCCGAACTCTCGCAGGTCATGGAAAAACTCGGCCCGGATGCCGACCGTGTGCAGGTGTTGATGATCACGGTCGACCCCGAGCGCGATACGGCCGAGATTCTCAAGCAATATGTAACGACGTTCGATCCACGCTTCCTGGGCCTGACGGGCACTCCCGAACAGATCAAGCAGGCGGCCGCCTCGTTCAAGGCCTACTACGCCAAGGTGCCCACCGAGAACGGCAAGAACTACACCATGGATCACACGGCGGCGTTCTACCTGCTCGACGGCAAGGGCGATTCGCGCGTGCTGGCCAACAACACCATCGGCGTCGACGCCCTGGCCCACGACATCAAGGCCCTGCTGGGGTCGTAGCGTATGCGGCGGGCCCCTTGGCCCTCCAGCCGGGTGTCTGACTCCGAAGGTGTCAGACACCGAGGTGGGCGGCAGCTGTTTCCACCGTACGGTGTCTGACACCTTCGGAGTCAGACACCTGGCGCTGCGCCCGCTTGGCTGTGCGCCCACCTGGCGCTGCGCCCTCCTGGGCCTGTTCTGCTATTCGGCCCCGTGTGCGGCGCGCCAGCCCCGATACGCCGCCAGGGCAGCCGGGCTGAGTTCGGCCGGGGCGATTTCGCGCCGGTGGCCGATGATCATCAGTGCATATGGCGTGGCCAGGGCAGCCGCCTCGGCGCACAGCCGCGACTCTTCACCTTGCGACGGCAGGCGGTTGCGCCAATAATTAATGGCCTGTTCGAGCTCGGGCAGGGGAATCGGCTTGTCCATGCTGACATTGTCCCAGAACCCGGCCCGATCGTCCGGACATGTCTTGCAAAGGGTCACTATCGCAACACGCCGATACTGCGGCCAGATGCTATACAACGGGCCGTACTGTCGATGGAGAACCATCATGAATACTCCCGTACCCGGCCAGAACGCGCGCCGTGGCCTGCACCCCCTGGTGGCGACCGCCGCGGTGTCAGTCATCGTGCTGTGCGCGGTGGCGGTGGCGGCCCTGGTGGGGTGGTTGCCCACCCCGTGGGCCGAATCCTCCGGCGAGACGCCTGTGCACGAAGCCCAGGCCCAGGCCGAACAGCAGGCTGGGCAGGCCCAGCCCTCGGCGCCCGAAGCGCCCGCCAAGGTTGCCGCCGCGCCTCAAGCCGGTGCCCGGCCCGCTGCCAAACCCGCCCCCAAACCTGTCGCCTGCGCCGATTGCGGCGTGGTCGAGACCGTTCGCCAGGTCCAGGTGCCGGCGCAGAACAATGGCTATAACGTCGTGGGTACGGTGGCAGGCGGCGTGGTGGGCGGCGTGGTCGGCCACCAGTTCGGCGGCGGGCACGGCAAAGACGCGCTGACCGTCCTGGGCGCCGTGGGCGGCGCTTTGGCAGGGCATGAAATCGAGCGTAATATCAGGCAGCAACAGACTGTGACGCACTACGAGATGATCGTGCGCATGGACAACGGCACCACCCGCAGCTTCAAGAGCTCGCAACCGTTTGCCTATGCGTCGGGCGATCACGTGCGGGTCGAAAACGGCCAAGTGCTGCCGCGCTAGGCATACGCCGCGCGTTCCAGGAGACAGAATGTCCGATCCCAACACCAACCCGTTCGTGCTGCCCGGCCTGGGGCAGGGCGGCGACCTTGCTGGCAATCCGTTGCTGGCCAGCATGGAAATGATGCGCAAGGCCTGGGCGGGCCTGGCGGGTCCGGGCGGCCTGGCGCAGACATTGCCCATGGCCGCGCCCATGAACCTCGAAGACCTCGAGCGCCGCATTGCCGACCTGCGCACGGTCGAGAACTGGCTGCGCATGAACCTGTCAATGCTGACCAGCACCATCCAGGGGCTGGAAGTACAGCGCGCCACCATCGCCACCCTGCGTTCGTTTGTGGGTGGCGCCGCCGCGGGCGGCGAAGCCTCACCCCTGGAGGTGGTCCTGGGCCTGAAGCCGGCCGCCGCGGCCGCGGCGCCGTCCGTGCCGCCCGTCAGCGAACCTGCCAACGAGCCCGCCCGCGAACCGGACAGCCCCGACGCCAGCGCCGCCGACCACATCAACCAGGCCGCGCAATCGGCCTCGCAGGCATGGTGGAACCTGCTGCAGCAGCAATTCAACCAGCTGGCCGCGGCCACCGCGGCCGGCATGCCCGACGCCGCGGCGCCGGGCGCCACGGCTTCCTCGGCGGCAAGCTCGGCCGCGCCTGGCAACACCGCCCCGCGCAAGCGCGCTCCCCGCAAAACGGCCGCCAAGCGCGCGCCGGCATCACGCAAGTCATAAACTTCCGCTTCAATCGTGCGGCGGGCATTTACCCGTCGTCTTACGCCGCTTTCATCTCTATGCTCAATGTCGTAATTCTCGCCGCCGGACTAGGCAAACGCATGCAGTCCGATCTTCCCAAGGTGCTGCACTCCCTGGCTGGCAAGCCCATGCTCGAGCACGTGCTCGACAGCGCCAGCCAGCTCGAGCCCGGCCGTATCGTGGTCGTGGTGGGCCACGGCGCCGACCGCGTGCGCGGCGCCTACGAGGGCCGCGCCGGCCTCAGTTTCGCGCTGCAGCAGCCGCAGCAGGGTACTGGCCATGCCGTGCAGCAGGCCGTGCCCCTGCTGCAAGAAGACGGCAAAGACGACGTCACCCTGGTGCTGTACGGCGATGTGCCGCTGGTGCAGCCCGAAACGCTGCGCCGGTTGCTGCAGGCGCGCGGCCAGGGCGCCGCCGTGCTCACCGAACTGCTCGACGATGCGACCGGCTACGGCCGCATCGTGCGCAACGAACAGGGCCAGGTGCAGCGCATTGTCGAGCACAAAGACGCCAGCGAGGCCGAGCGCGCCATCCGCGAAGTCAATACCGGCATCCTGGCCGCGCCCACTGCGCAGCTTAAAGACTGGCTGAGCCGTATCGACAACAACAACGCCCAGGGCGAGTACTACCTGACCGACGTGGTGGGCCTGGCCGTTGCCGATGGCGTGCCCGTCGGCGCGGCGCAGCCATCGGCCGGCTGGGAAACCCTGGGCGTGAACAGCCGCGTGCAGCAGGCCGAGCTCGAGCGCCGCTGGCAGCAGGAACAGGCGCGCCGCCAGCTCGAGGCCGGCGTCACGCTGGCCGATCCCGCGCGCTTCGACGTGCGCGGCACGCTGACCTGCGGGCGTGATGTGTTCATCGACGTGGGTTGCGTTTTCGAAGGCAAGGTCGAGCTCGCGGATGGCGTGCGCGTGGGCCCGCATTGCGTGCTGCGCGACGTATCGGTTGGCGCCGGCACCCACATCGACGCCTACAGCCATGTACAGCAGGCAACGGTGGGCCGCGATGCGCGCATCGGCCCGTATGCCCGCCTGCGGCCGGGCGCCAGCCTGGGCGACCGCACCCACGTCGGCAACTTCGTCGAAATCAAGAACAGCGTGCTGGATGCGGACAGCAAGGCCAACCACCTGGCCTACGTAGGCGATGCCGACATCGGCGCGCGCGTCAATGTGGGCGCGGGCACGATTACCTGCAACTACGATGGCGCCAACAAGCATCGCACCATTATCGAAGACGACGCCTTCATCGGCTCGGACACGCAACTGGTCGCGCCGGTGCGCGTCGGCCGCGGCGCCACCCTGGGCGCCGGCACCACGCTCACTCGCGATGCGCCGGCTGGCCAGCTGACCGTCTCGCGCGCACGGCAGACCACGATCGAGGGCTGGCAGCGTCCCCAGAAGAAATCGTGAGCGCCGACCCAAAGGCCTCGTCAGCGGCTTGCGCCCGCCAGTCGCTGCCCGACGGCCTGCCCACGCCGCGCCGGTACTGGGCGGCGGCCACCGTACTTACCGGCATCAGCCTGTCGGTGCTGGACACCACCATCGCCAACGTGGCGTTGCCCACCATCGCCACCGACCTGAACGCCTTGCCGTCACAGGCCGTGTGGATCGTCAACGCCTACAACCTGGCCGTGGTCGCGCTGCTGCTGCCCTTGTCGGCCCTGGCCGAGCGCATCGGCTTCAAGCGCATGTTCTCGTTCGGCCTGGCGCTGTTCGCGCTGGCCTCGCTGTGCGGCGCCGTGTCGCAGACCCTTTGGCAGTTGACGCTGGCCCGCGTGGTGCAGGGCATAGGAGCCGCTACGCTGATGTGCATGTTCGGCGGGCTGGTGCGCAACATCTACCCGCTGCGCCTGCTGGGGCGCGGCATCAGTCTTAACGCCACCACGGTGGCGGTGATGTCGGTGGTGGGCCCGACGCTTGGCTCGGTCATTCTTGAAATTGCCCACTGGCGCTGGATTTTCGCCATCAACCTGCCCGTGTGCGCGGCGGTGATGCTGGGCCTGCGCCACCTGCCCGTGGTGCCGCGCAACAACGTCCGGCTCGACTGGCTGAGCGCGCTGCTGTGCATGGCGACGCTGGCGGTATTCATATCCGGCGTCGATACGCTGGGCCAGAACCTGGTTCGGGGCGCTGTCATGATCGTGGCGGCTATCCTGGTAGGGTGGGTGCTGGTGCGCCGCGCCAATAACCAGCCTGCGCCGCTGGTGCCCGTGGACTTGCTGCGCATCCGCCCGGTCGGCTTCGCGGTAGCGGCTTCGGCCTGCACCTTCGCGGCGCAGATGGCCTCGTACGTATCGCTGCCGTTCTACTTCCAGCAGGTGCTGGGCCGCTCGTACCTGGAAGTAGGCATGCTGATGGGCGCGTGGCCGGTGGGCACGGCCATCGTCGCGCCACTGGCGGGCCGCATGTCGGACCGCTACTCGGCCGCCACGCTCAGCGGCGCGGGCGCGGGCGCCATGGTGATCGGGCTGGCCACGCTGGCGTTCCTGCCGCTGGATGCCACCAACACCTGGATCATGGTCGCCATGTTCATCACGGGCACGGGCTTCGGATTCTTCCAGACCCCCAACAACCGCGCCATGCTGTCGTCATCGCCGCGCCAGCGCAGCGGCGCGGCTGGCGGCCTGCAGGCCACCACGCGCGTGTTCGGCCAGAGCTTCGGCACTGCGTTGGTGGCCATTGCCTTTGGCATCAGTGGCGCCGCGGGTTCCACTTCGGCATTGATCCTGGCCATGCTCTGCGCGGCCGCAGCCGTGGCGGTGAACGTAGTGCGGGTGAACAAGCTGCGGTCCGACTGACGCGGTTTCAGGCGGGTCCTGGGGTCGCGTCCCTCTATAATGCGGCCGTATGGATTCCTATAGGCATTGCGCATGAAAATCACGGTTATCGGCACGGGCTACGTCGGACTTGTCTCGGGCGCCTGCCTGGCCG
>Ga0180219_1000481_pt1 | contig 32205 bp, 35 predicted proteins | sample eDN3rd30CBELigMG_FD_151338 | JGI IMG/M metagenome (GOLD analysis project Ga0180219, IMG submission 151338) | Enriched Miracle-Growth compost microbial communities from Emeryville, California, USA - eDNA 3rd pass 30_C BE-Lig MG (version 2)... ... | reverse complement strand
TCACGGTGCCGGCCGACTCGTCGGCGGCCGCGGAACTGCAGGCGGCTCTGCCCGGCGCCAAGGTCATCAAGGCGTTCAACACGAACTTCGCCGCGACGCTCGCGACGGGCGAGGTCGGCGGCGTGCCCACGACCGTCGTGATCGCAGGCGACGACGAGACGGCGAAGGGGCAGCTGACCGAGATCGTGTCGGCCGGCGGTGTGGCCGTCGCCGATGCCGGGTCGCTCAAGCGCGCGCGTGAGCTCGAGGCCCTCGGCTTCCTGCAGATGGCGCTCGCCGTGCGCGAGCAGGTGCCGTGGACCGGTGGGTTCGCGGTGCGCGCCTGACGCACTGCCCGTGAACGCGGTCGCCCTTCGTCGGGCGGCCGCGTTCTGTTCTTCGGGGCGGCCGGTGTGCGCGAGAATCGGCGGATGAGCGGCATCCACCTCTTCGGCACTCTGGTCTGTCGCGACGCGCACGAGGCGGCGATCGTCGTGGCACGGCTGCCCGAGCACGTGCGGCTGACGCACGCCGAGCCCGGGTGCGTCTCGTTCGAGGTCGCGCCCACGGACGATCCGCTCGTCTGGTCGGTCGAGGAGGGATTCGTGGATGCCGCGGCCTTCCGCGCGCATCAGCAGCGTGTCGCCGGCTCGGCGTGGGGCCGCGCGACGGCGGGCATCGAGCGGCGGTACGAGGTCGAGGGGCTGTAGGGAGGGCACGGCCCGCGGCATCCAGCCTCCCCGCGGCATCCCCCCGCGACACGGATCTGTCGCGGGTGTGCGTTTTCACGGCTCGCAGTGCGCAACAGCGCCAGATCCTCTCGGGCGCCGGCGCGCGCCGGAAGGAGCCGTGGCAGAGATCTGTCGCGGTTGCGCGTTCTCGGTCCACACGCTGCGCAACGGCGACAGATCTGCGCACCGAATCGTGGGTGGATGGATGCCGCAGCCCGAAGTGGCGCGATCTCACACGCGCGGCGGCCGGGCGCGCGGCATCCACTCGCCCGAAGTGCACGCGAGCCCCCGACGCGATAGCGTCGCGGGCATGACCGACTGCATCTTCTGCGCCATCGTGGCCGGTGCCGCGCCGAGCGTGATCGTGGCCGAAGACGAGCGCACGCTCGCGTTCATGGACATCAACCCTGCCTCCGACGGGCATCTGCTCGTGATTCCGAAGGCGCACAGCGCGGATCTGCTCGACATCGCGCCCGAAGATCTCACGGCAGTCACCCTCATGGCGCAGCGGCTCGCGCTCGACGCGGTCGACGAGTTCGGCGCCGACGGGGTCAACCTGCTCAACTGCTGCGGGGCCGATGCGTGGCAGACGGTGTTCCATTTCCACATGCACGTGATCCCGCGTTATCTCGACAAGACGCGCGACCGTCTGCACCTGCCCTGGACGGCCGACATCCCCGGCGACAGCGACCTCATCGCCTCCCTCGGCTCACGACTGGCCGCGACCGTCTGACGGCCATGGGCCTGCGCGGGTGGTACCGGTCGACGGGTGCCGACCTGCCCTTCCAGAGCCCGCTGCCCGCGCATCCGGGTGTCGCGATGGAGGGCTATTTCTGGCGCATCACCGACCCCGCGACCGGCCGTGTGCTCATCGCGCTGAACGGCGTCAACCGCGGACCCGACGGCGCCTGGGCGACACTCGGGTTCGCCGCGCATCCGGGCGGATTCCTCCGCGCTGAAGCGCACCCGCAGGCGCACGCCGACCTCCGCCGCATCGGAGCGAGTGCGGGCACGGCCTTCGACGGCGACGACCGGCACCTGCGCGTCGACCTCGGGCACGACGCCCGGCTCGAGATCTCGATCGAAGACCCGGTGCTCTGGCCGCGGCGCGCGTTCGGCGGGTCGAGCGTCTTCCACATGGTGCCGGCACTCAATCAGTACTGGCATCCGTGGCTGCTCGGCGGGCGTGCCACCGGCACCGCGACCGTCGGCGACGAGACCTGGAACCTCGACGGCGCGCAGCTCTATGCCGAGAAGAACTGGGGGCGCGAGGGCTTCCCCGACTCGTGGTGGTGGGGCCAGGCCCAGGGCTTCGCCGAGCCTGACGCGTGCGTCGCGTTCGCCGGCGGCCAGGTGCACGCCGGGCCCCTGCGCACCGAGGTGACGGCACTGGTCGTGCGACTGCCGGGCGGCCGCGTCATCCGGCTCGGCAATCCGGGAACGAGTCCCGTCCGTGCCGTGGTGACGGACGAGACGTGGATGCTGCGCACCCGCGCGCATGGATGGTCGATCGACGTGCGCGCACAGGCGCCGCGCGCGGCATCCCACATCCTGGCGGTGCCGCTGCCCAGCGAGCACCGCAACGTCGCCGGAGCCCTCGAGCACCTCGCCGGCGTGCTCGAGATCGCGGTGCGCCGCCGCGGGCGCATCGTGTGGGAGGGACGCTCGGCGCTCGCCGGGCTCGAGCACGGCGGCCTCGCGCGAGCTCGCGCGGAGCTCGTGCGGCGCGGTGTCGATCCCGATGCGACGCACGCGCCGCCGACGCTGTGACGGCCGACGCACGCGTTGTGAGCGGGAAGTCACATGCGTTTCGGGACCCATCTTCGTCCCCGCGAGATCATCCTCGTGCACGCTTCTCCGCCCCAAAAGCGTGCAGAAGGATGATCTCGCGCTGTCAGAGGTGCTCGCTCATCCAGCCGCCACGGGCGCCGTGGGCGCCGCGGCCCCGCTCACGCGCCCGCGCCCGCGCCATATGCCGAACCCGACGAGCAGCGCGGCCAGCACCGTGAGCGCGCCGCCCGCCCATGCGACGCCGGCGGAGAACTGCGAATGCTGCGCGGCCGTCCACCCGGGGTCGGCGATGCTGCCGACGAACAGAGCCGCGATGACGGTGCCGCTCAGCGCGATGCCGAGCCCGGTCGTGACCTCGCTCGCGGTGTCGACGAGTGCCGCGCCGATCGTCGTGCGGTTCTCGGGCAGCCCGCGCATGACGTTGGTGCCGGCGACCACGCCGACCACCCGCATCCCGAGCGCGACCAGCGCGAGCGACAGGGCGACCCAGCCGTAGCCGAGGGGTCCGAGCACGGTGAACACCGCGAGACCGCAGACGGTCGCTGTCGCGCTGATCCACGCCGTCGCGCCCATGCCGAGCCGGCGCACGAGCGGACCGATCAGTGCCCCACCCGCGATGAGCACGACCACCTGCGGCAGCATGCCGAGTGCGGCCTGCGCCGGCGTCCACCCCCAGCCGAACTGCAGCTGCAGGGTGACGAGGTACCCGAGCCCGGCGGTCGCGAGTCCCGACGCCGCCTTGTAGGCGAGTCCGCTCGAGACCAGTGGCCGCGCGACGAGACGCAGATCGAGAAGGGGATGCCGCGCACGCCGCTCGCGCACGACGAACAACACGGCGGCTCCGGCCGTTGCGATCACGGCGCCCCACGGCCACACCGACCCGGCCCCGAGATCGACGAAGAGCGTCGGGGCCACGAGGGCGAGCACGATGGTCGCGGTGCCCAGCAGGGCGCCTGCGACATCGACCGGGTCGCGGTGCAGCTCGGCGGAGGCATCGGCCGGGATGCCGCGGCGAATGCCGAGGTACGCGAGCGCCGCGACCGGCACATTGACCAGCAGCAGCGCCTGCCACGGCATGACGGCCAACGCGAAGCCGCCGGCGGTCGGGCCGATCGCGAGACCGACGAGTCCGACCGTGGAGATCACCGTCGTCGCGCGGACGCGCAACAGGTCGTCGTCGAACAGCCGAAAGGCCAGGGCGAGCGACCCGGGGGTCGTCATGGCGGCCGCCACACCCATCGCGGCACGCACGGCGATGAGCTCGCCGGTCGTGGTGACGAACGCGGTCGCCAGGCTCGCCAGGGCGAGCACGATCAAGCCGAGCAGCAGGATGCGACGGCGCCCGACCCGGTCGGCGAGGGCGCCGAAAGCGAGCATCAGTCCGCCGAACACGACCGCGTACACGCCGGTGATCCACTGCAGGGCCGTCGTCGATGCCGACAGTTCGCGCCCGATCGTGGGCAGCGCCACGTTGAGGATCGAGTTGTCGAGCATCTCGAAGAGGAACACGGCCGACAGGCCGGAAAGCGCGATCCACGCCTGGCCGAGCGTGCGGGGCGGCGCCGCGGCGCGGGTCGAAGAGAGACGGACGGTCATGAGCACTCCTTCACAGGGAAGAAGTGGCGCCGCGGTCGCGATCGCGTGTACTCGCGGCCTGAGCGCCCTGCAGATCAGGGACGGCGCAGCCGCGTTTCTACTTCGATGACGCCCACGCTACCGGAGACGGCTGAGAGCTTCACGAGCACACCGCCCGGTCGTGCGCACACAGAGGCCGCGGTATCCACCCTCCCGACGACGCCCGCGATCTGCTTGACTCGACGCGACGGGCGCACCCAGGAGGAGCCATGACCGCACTCACCGACCCCCTCGACGTGCACGGCACCCCGCTGCACAGCACCGCCGTCACCGAGGAATTCGCCTGCTGGGCCGCCGACCTGCCGGGCGGGGGCACCGTGAGCATCCTCATCGAGCCGCCCGCCGCTCCCACCGACGAGGCGGTCGAGACCGCCGCGGGCGTCATCGCCGATTTCGCGGCGCTCGCTGAGGCCGCGGCGGTGTACCTCGTCGCCGAACTCGCCGCCCCCGAATGGGGACTGGATGCCGCAGACCTCGGCCGCCTGAGCACCGCCGCGTTCGACATGCCCGAGGCCGTCGTCTGGGAGGACGGCACGTGGATGCTGCGCTTCGCGGACTGCGATCTGCAGGTCGGCGCGGATTACGGCATCGGCGTGAACTTCGTCGGCACGCAGCCGGTCGGCGTCGAAGACCTCTCCGACGCCGACGAGCCCTGACGCCTGCCCGGTCGCTCAGCCCTCGGCCGGCACGATCTCGCAGTCCGAGCCGGGCGAGAGCACCGCCTCGTGCCCGTCGTCATACCGGACCACGAGAAGCTCGCCCTCGCGCACCTCGACGACCTCGCCGACACGGTCGGGCATCTCGACCGTCCTGCCGTGCACCCGGATGCGATCGCCCACGTTCACTCGCATGATGATCACCTCGCCTCCACGGTAGGCCGAACCCGCGGCGGCGTACAGGCCCGATCGGGTCACGACCGCCCGCGCCCGCCGATCCCCGCGAACAGGGCGTGCAGCAGCGGCAGCACCGAGACGCTCATGAGCACGGTGCCGAACACCGCGTCGGACGGATGCAGCAGGATGCCGCCGATGAGAAGCCCCGCGAACAGCACCGCCGACACCGCCCGCCGCGCGGTGCGCTCGAGCCGGTTCATGCGCCGGTCGATCGCGGGCGTGTCGGCGCGCAGGTGCCCGCTCTCCAGCAGCGTCACGAGCCTGTCGATGCGCTGCGGCAGGGCTGCCGTCACCCGCACCCACGAGAGCGCCTGCTGCGCGGCATCCCGCACCACGTCCTTGCCCTGGTTGCGGATCAGCTCCTGCGCATAGGGCTCGACGGCCTTCCACATGTTGAACTGCGGGTCGAGCGCGCTGCACACGCCCGAGGTCACCGAGGCCGCGCGGATCACGAGCAGGAAGTTCTCGGGCAGCTGGAACGGCATGCTGCGCAGCACCTCGCCGAACCGCTGTGCGAAGTCTTCGAACTCGCGCGGGTCGACGTTCTGCAGATCGGAGATCGCCATGCCCCCGAACCGCGCGAACAGCTCGGTCATCGCCTGCTCGAGTTGCGCCTCGTCGGCCGAGGGCAGCAGCACGCCCATGCCGCTGATCGCGGCGACCAGTCCCTTGCCGTCACGCGAGGCCACGGCGATGAGCAGCTTCTGCAGTCCGGTGCGCAGCGTGTCGGGAATCTGGCCCATCATGCCGAAGTCGACGAACGTGAGCGCCCAGCCGCGCGCGGTGCCGGGTCGCGGCGTCACGAAGATGTTGCCGGGATGCGGGTCGGCATGGAAGAACCCGTCGCGGAACAGCTGGTCGAACATCGCCGCGGCCAGCGTCTCGGCGACCTCATGCGGATCGATGCCCGCCGCCCGGAGACCTGCGTGGTCGCTGATCTTGATCGCGGTGACGTCCGAGAGCGTGAGCACGCGGCGCGTCGTGCGCTCCCACGCGGGCACGGGCGCCTCGACACCCGGGTCGTCGGCGAACGCCGCCGCGAACCGCTCGGCGCCGGCGGCCTCGTGCAGGTAGTCGACCTCCTGCCGGCTGGTGACGGCGAACTCTTCGACGAGCGCGGGCAGGTCGACACGCTGCGCGATGAACCCGACGCGCGCGAGCCATCGGGCGATGCGCCGCAGCGCGCGCAGGTCGACGTCGATGATCTCGTCGATGCCGGGTCGCTGGATCTTCACGACGACGTCGGCGAACCCGGCCTGCACGGAGTCGTCGGGTGCCAGGCGCGCACGGTGCACCTGGCCGAGGGATGCCGCAGCCACCGGATCGCGGTCGAACGACGCGTACGCACGATCGAGCGGCACGCCGAGCTCGGCCTCGGCGAGCTGCCGGATCGCCTCGAACGGCACGGGCGGCACCTCGTCCTGCAACGACTCGAGCTCGCTCGTGATCTCGGGCGGCAGCACGTCGAGGCGTGACGAGAGGAACTGCCCGACCTTGATCATGAGCCCGCCGAGGTCGACGGCCAGCGCGTGGAACCGCGCAGCGATGCGCGCGAAGCGGGCAGGGCGTCCACGACGCGCGAAGGCGCCGAGCCCGATGCGCGGAAGGACCAGCGCGAACCACCACTCCTGCAGGATGTAGCGCGCGGCGAAGCGCATGATCCGCCGGTACCGGGCGCGGGTGGATGCCGCGACCGCCGGTGTTGCGGGCGCCGTCGCCGTTGCGGCGGGCGCGCGGTCGCCCGCGCCTGCCGTAGAGGCGCCGTCGTGCGGCATCCGCTCAGTCCGCCGCGAGGATCGCGTAGATCTTGCGGCGCGCGTCGTCGAGCACGGCGATGGCCTGCTCCTTCTGCGCCGCCGAGCCGTTGCGCATCACCTGCATGCTCGCCTCGGCGAGCTTGGCGCCCGCCTTCGGCAGTGCGGCCATATGCTCGGTGCGGCTCGCCGGGCCCTCCCAGGGTGCAGGCCCTTCGGCGGCCTCTGCCTGCGCGCGGCCGTCGTCGGTGAGTGCGTACGTCTTCTTGCCGTCCGACTCGGTGACGCTGACGAGATCCTCGTCGGCGAGCAGCTGCAGGGCCGGGTACACCGAGCCGGGGCTGGGCTTCCACGAGCCGCCGGAGCGCTCCTCGATCTCCTGGATCAGCTGGTAGCCGTGCATCGGCTTCTCGAGCAGCAGCGCGAGGATCGCCGCGCGGACGTCGCCGCGCCCCATCCTCGGGCCGACGCGCTGTTCGAACATGTCGCGAAGGTTGCCGACGGCATCCCACATCCCCGCTCCGAACTGGCCGAAGTCAGGGCGCCCGAAGCCGTGTGCGCCGGCGTCGTAACGCCCGCCTGTCGTGGAACCGTTCATGATGATCCTCCGTTCGAGACGGGTCCCGGATCGGGGCCTTGACGATAGTGAACGATATATCGCTGAGAATGAGGTGTGAAGAGGGGATGCCGCGGCCCGTGGCGCGGGCTCAGCGCTTGTCGCCGCGCGGCCAGTGGCGCCCGCTGCGCTCTTCGATCGCGGCGTTGTAGCGCTCGAGTGCCGTGGCGAAGCTCTCGATCTCGTCGTCGGTCCAGTCGTCGAGCAGCAGCTTCGTCGCGCGGAGGTTGTTGGCCTGTTCGGCGGCGAGCCGACGGGCGCCCTCGGGTGAGATGCGGAACTTGCGCGCCATGCCACCGGCAGGATCGGGGATGCGCTCGGCGAGGTCTGCGCGCAGCAGCGCCGCGGTCTGCCGATTGAGGGTCGAGACGTCGCGGCCCAGCACCGCCGAGAGCTCGGCGAGCGTCATCGGCCCGCCGGCGTCGAGACAGGCGAGCAGCGTCATGGCGCTGCGATCGAGCCGGCTCTCGCGGCGGGTCATGTCGGTGAAGTTGCGGCCGATCAGCAGGAATCCCTGCACGATCCGGTCGTAGGCCGAGGTCATCGCGTCTCCTCCCTGTGACATGAGTCTAGCCTGCATGTGTATAGTGCATAGTCTGTGCACTATACACATGAGTCGATCGGGCTGCGCCACTCGGCACCCCAGACCACAACCAGGACAGAGATCTTCATGACCACAACCATCAAGAGCGGCCGGCTCATCACCGTGCTCGCCTTCGCCGGCATCCTCGGCGCACTCACCCAGACACTCGTCGTGCCGCTGATCGCCGAGCTGCCCGTCATCTTCGACACCAGCAGCACGAACGCTTCGTGGATCATCACGGTCACGCTGCTCACCGGTGCCGTCGCGACGCCGATCATCGGGCGGCTCGGTGACATGTACGGCAAGAAGAAGATCCTGCTGATCGCCCTGGTGCCCATGCTCATCGGCTCGATCGTGTGTGCTTTGGCCGGCGGGCTCGTGCCGATGATCATCGGTCGCGGCCTTCAGGGCATCGCCGCGGGCACCGTGCCGCTGGGCATCAGCCTGCTGCACGATGTGCTGCCGCACGAGAAGGTGCACGGCGCGGTCGCGCTGATGAGTGCCTCGATGGGCATCGGCGGCGCGCTCGGCCTGCCGCTGGCCGCCGCTGTCGCGCAGTATGCGAACTGGCGGGTGCTGTTCTGGGTCGTCACCGCGCTCACCGCGCTCACGATCCTGGCGTCCTGGCTCGTGGTGCCGCGTGACGAGGAGCGGCCCGCGGCATCCCGCAGCTTCGACTACGCGGGTGCGGTCGTGCTCGCGATCGGCGTGGTCGCCCTGCTGCTGGGCGTCTCGAAGGGGTCGGAGTGGGGCTGGACGAGCGCGCTGACCCTGTCACTGCTCATCGGCTCGGTCGTCGTGTTCGTGGTCTGGGGCTGGTGGGAGCTGCGCACGCCCCACCGCCTCGTCGACCTGCGCGCCACCGTGCGTCGTCCGGTGCTGCTGACGAACCTCGCCTCTGTGCTCGTCGGGTTCGCGATGTACGCGCAGTCGCTGGTGATCCCGCAGCTGATGCAGCTGCCGGTGGAGACCGGATACGGCCACGGCCAGACCATGCTCCAGATGGGTCTGTGGATGGCGCCGATGGGCATCGGAATGATGGCCGTCTCGCCGCTCGGCGGCTGGGTGACCCGTCGCTACGGTGCGAAGACCACGCTCGTGTTCGGCTCGATCATCATTGCGGTCGGCTACGGTCTGTCGACGCTCGTGACCGGATCGCTCGTCGGTCTCATGCTCACGAGCACGCTGGCCAGCGCCGGCGTGGGCTTCGCCTACGGCGCGATGCCGGCACTGATCATGGCGACCACGCCCGCGAAGGACAAGGCTGCCGCCAACGGCTTCAACTCCCTCATGCGCTCGTTCGGTACCACGGCCTCGGCGGCGGTCATCGGCGTCGTGCTCGCCCAGCTGAGCACACCGATGGGTGAGTACACCGTGCCGACGCTGTCGGGTATGCGCATCTCGCTGCTCATCGGCTGTGCGGTCGCGGTCGTCGCCGCCGTGCTCGCGGCCTTCACGTCGTCGCGGCGCGGTGTCGTGGCGTCGGCCGAGAAGGTGCTCGCCGAGGCGGCGGATGAAGGCGTGGATGCCGCGGCCCGCTGAAGTCGTCAGCTCGCTGAGCGAGCGAGGCGAGCGAGCGGGCAGGCTGCGGCATCCCGAATCTCCTCGCCTCGGGCGAGGAGAATGGCCGAGACGAGGACCGGATCGCGCGAAACCATCCTCGCCTCGGCAGATCCCCTCGCCTGGGGCGAGGGCTGCCGGAGCGGCGGCCAGGAGGCTGCGTGAACGGGAAGTTCGCTGCGGTATTCGCAGGTCCATGCCGCGCCCGGCGCCGACCGGGCCGATTGGGGGAAGGCACCGGCATTTCGTCTCGCTGCGCTCGCTCAGGGACCTGAGCTGTGCCCGCCGCGCGGCTCAGCCCACGAGGCGCACGAGCGCCGCGACCACCTGGTCGTCGATCGGCCGGCGTGTGAGCACGCGGTAGAGCAGGGCGCCGATCGCGGCGTCGGCCCGGGCTTCCGCCGAGTCGGAGTCGCCCATGAGCGCCACCAGCTGTGCGTGTGCGGGCGCGGTCAGGCGCGCGTACAGCGCGGCCGACTCGGCGTCGTCCTCGGCTGATGCCGCCGCGAGCGCGCGCACGAGCGAGACGCTGCGCGGGTCGCGAAGGCCGGCCGCGAAGCCGGCCATCCACTCCGCGGGGGTCGCGGGCGCGGCATCCATCGGCTCGTCCAACGCGATGAGTCCCTCGACGACGGCCTCGGCGACGATCGCCGACTTCGAGTCCCACCAGCGGTAGATCGTCTGCCGGCCGACGCCGGCGCGCGCGGCGATGCCGCCGATCGACAGGCCGTCATACCCGACCTCGCCCAGCAGCGCCGCGGTCGCCTCGAGCACGGAGCGATGCGCGGCTTCGCTGCGGGGTCGGCCTCTTCCTGACACGCACCCACGCTAACGCGATCCGGACTAGACTGATGAATAACGAGACATAATGTCTTGAAATTGCGAAGGAGCATCATGAGCCACAACGTCACCGTGATTGTCGGTGCCGGCGGAATGGGCGAGACCATCGCCCGGCGCATCGGCGCCGGCACGAAGCTGGTCGTCGCCGACTTCAACGACGAGCTGCTCTCCCGGCTGCAGACAGAGCTGGCCGGTGACGGCTTCGACGTCACCACGCAGAAGGTCGACGTGTCGTCGCGGGAGTCCGTCGCGGCGCTCGCCGATGCAGCCGCCGCGCTGGGACCGGTGACCACCGTCATCCACACCGCCGGTCTCTCGCCGACACAGGCGCCGACCCCGGCGATCCTCGCCGTCGACCTGCTCGGCGTCGCGATCAGCCTCGAGGAGTTCGCCCGTGTCATCGCTCCCGGCGGCGCCGGCGTCGTCATCGCGAGCATGGCCGGCACGATGGCCGCAGGTCGCTTCCCCGCCGAGATGGAGACCGCCCTCGCCCTCACGCCGACCGACCAGCTGCTCGCGCTGCCGTTCCTGGCCGAAGGCGCCGTGCTGAACCCCGGCATCGCGTACTCGATCGCCAAGCGCGCGAACCAGCTGCGCGTGCAGACCGCGAGCGTCGCCTGGGGCGAGCGCGGTGCGCGCATCAACAGCATCAGCCCCGGCGTGATCTCGACGCCGATGGGCCAGCTCGAGCTCGCGAGCGAGTCGGGCGCGAACATGCGCGCGATGGTGGATGCCTCGGCCACCGGCCGGCTCGGCACCCCGAGCGACATCGCCGCGGCCGCCGAGTTCCTGGTCTCGCCGAACGCCTCGTTCGTCACGGGCACCGACCTCCTGGTCGACGGCGGCGTGGTCGCCGCGATCCGGGCGGGCAAGGTCAACCCCGAGGGGTGATGCGACGGCGGGATGTCGCGGGTGCCCCCCGGCCCGCGGCATCCCGCCTCTTCTCCTCGCCCCGGGCGAGGGGAATGGACGAGGCGAGGGCCGCAATCCGGGGAAGACCCCTCGCCCCGGCAGATCCCCTCGCCCCGGGCGAGGGCGGTGCGGGGGAAGCCGGCGAGGGAGTTGCGGAGGAAGCCGGCGAGGGCGGGGAAGCCGGTGAGGGCACGGTCTTCCGCCTCGCCGCGTCCGATGCGCGCGGTGTCGGACCCCTTTGGCATGGTGGAGGCATGACCGATCTCCACGCGATCCTGCCCGCCGGGCGTCGGCATCTGCTCGAGCAGCCCCTGTACGGGCATCTCGGTACGATCCGCCCCGACGGCACCGTGCAGGTGAACCCGATGTGGTTCGAGTTCGACGGCGAACACGTGCGCTTCACCCACACGACCAAGCGCCAGAAGTACCGCAACCTGCAGCACAATCCGTCGATGGCGTTGTCGGTGGTCGACCCCGACAACCCCGTGCGCTACATCGAGGTGGCGGGCAGCCTCGTCGAGGCCGTGCCCGACCCCGAGGGTGCGTTCTACGTGCGGCTGCAGAACCGCTACGGCAACCCGAGCACGACGCCGCCCGCCGACAAGGCAGACCGGGTCGTGCTCGTGATGTCGATCGAGCGCGCGACCGGGCAGTAGGCCGCGCAGTCGGCCGCACGGTCTGCGGATAGACTCGCCGCGGCGAGAGGGGACGGCGATGCGGATCCGCGACGCGAGACCGGAGGATGCCGCGGCGATCGCCGCGATCTACAACGACGCGGTCGTGCACACCACGGCGGTGTGGAACGACGCGCCCGTCGATGTGCCCGACCGCGAGAGCTGGATGATCGAGCGGCAGCGTGCCGGCTTCCCGGTGATCGTGGCCGCCGACGACGCTGACGAGGCGATCGGCTTCGCCACCTACGGACCCTGGCGCCCGCACGACGGGTATCGCCACACCGTCGAGCACTCGGTCTATGTGCGCACCGACCAGCGCGGCGCCGGTCTCGGGCGCACGCTCATGGAGGGGCTCATCGCTCGGGCGCGCGCCGCCGGCGTGCACGTGATGGTCGCCGGCATCGAGGCCGGCAACACGGGCTCGATCGCCCTGCACGACCGCTTCGGCTTCGTCGAGGTCGGTCGGCTTCCCCAGGTCGGCGTGAAGTTCGACCGCTGGCTCGACCTCGTCTTCCTGCAGCTGACGCTCGACGATGCACCGGCGCCGGCCGGCGGCATCCCCTCTTCCCCTCGACAGGAGAACGCATGACCGACGTCGCGCTCCACGGCACCGACCTGCTCGCCCAGACCGACGGGCTCGCCGCGTTCGCCGCCGCGAACGGCTGGCAGTACGACGCGATCGCCGACCCGCCCGCGCTGGGCGCGAGCCTGTGGGAGTGGGCGTCGAACGGCACCGTGCACGACCGGGTCAGCGGCCCCGGCTGGGAGGCCGGCCGCATCACGGGCGGCACCCGCGAGGCGACGTCGGTGACGCAGAAGGGCGCCTGGACGGTGACCCGCTCGGTCACCGTGAGCAGGCCCGAGAAGTCCCTCAACCTCGGCTACCTCGCGATCACCCTGCCGCGGCGCCTGCCGCAGATGGTGCTGGATGCCACGAGCAACGACCGGCACGGCTCGTCGAGCCTGCTGCACGTGCCTCGCGCCGACCAGGCCCTCTCGCTCGAGGGTGACTTCGACTCGCACTTCCGTCTCTACGTGCCGACCGGCTACGAGCGCGACGCGCTGTACGTGTTCACGCCCGATCTCATGGCGCTGCTGATCGACGAGACCGGTGACCTCGACGTCGAGATCCGTGACGACAAGCTCATGGTCTACCGGCCCGGCGGGTTCGACCTGCACGACCCGGCGACCTGGGAGCGCCTCGCGCACATCCGGCGCACGATCGGCGCCAAGGCGTGGGATCAGACCGACATGTACCAGGACGAGCGGGTCGGAGTGCCGACGCTCGCGCTGGCCGGGCCCGTCGCCAACGCCGTCGCGCCCCAGGGGGCCCGGCTGCGCTCCTCGTTCTTCGGCAAGATCCCGTGGTGGGCTTGGGTGATCGGCGGGGTGGTCGTGCTGTTCATCGCCGGCGGGGCGACGCTCGCGATCGCCTCCGCGGTCGCGCTGCTGGGCTGACTCAGACCTGCGGATCGGCCCGCCGCGACTCGTCCCACGGGCGGGTCCAGCCGAGCGTGTCGAACACGCTCGACAGCAGAATGCCGGTGAACCCCCAGATCAGGCGGCCGTCGAGCTCGAACGCCGGCATCGGCGGCATCTTCAGTCCGCGCACGCGCGTGACGCTGCGGCGGTTCTCGGGATCGAGCAGCTGCCCGACCGGGGCGAGGAAGACCTCTTCGGTCTCGGCGGCGTCGACGGCGTGGACGGGGGAGGGATGCCGCCACCAGGCCGGCACCGGCGTGACGAGGTTGTTGCTCACGGCCAGTGGCAGCTCGGGCAGCGGTGCGAACAGCTCGACGCCGCGCGGATCGATGCCGGTCTCTTCGACCGCCTCGCGCACGGCCGTGCCGACCGGCCACTCATCGCCGGCCTCGACCCCGCCGCCGGGAAAGCCGATCTGTCCCGGATGATGGCGCAGACTCGACGCTCGGCGCAGCAGGAGGACGGCGGCGTCGTCGGGGGCGACGGGATGCTCGCCGTCGGTGCCGTCGGCCGGTCCGAACAGCATCAGCACCGCCGAGCGGCGACCGGTCGCGGCATCCACTCTCTCCGGACGTAGGCGGCGCCAGTCTCGCGGCGCGCTGAGGCGGGCGAGAGCGGCGCGGGCGTCGGCGGGCGAGATGTCGGAGGTGTCGGCCATACTCGGCGTGTCCGCATCTGTCACCCTCAGCACAGTACTCGGGGCGGCGGACACCACCGGAGGAGGACGATGATGACCGCGACCGAAGAGGGTTTCATCCAGCTGATGCCCGACGAGTTCCATGCGACGCCCGGCACCGACGACTGGCATGTGCTGTTCTGGGGTGCGCAGGCGTTCTACCGCACCGATTCGTTCGCGCAGGCTGCCGCGTTCGTGGCCGACATTGCACGCGCCGCGGCCGAGGTCGGGCATGATCCCGACGTCGACGTGCGGCCGGAGGGCGTGGCGATCAAGACGTTCACGCGCGCCGACGGTGCGCTCAGCCGCGCCGATGCCGATGTCGCCGTGGCCGTGAGTGCGGCCGCGCACGCCCGGGGGCTCGTGGCCGACCCGAGCGTGCTGTCGGTCGTGGGCATCGCCGTGGCGCAGGATGCCGGGGTCGACCTGCGGGAGTTCTTCGAGTCGGTGTTCGCCTATGTGCGGGTGGGGGAGGAGGACCTCATCGACCCGCTGCGACGCGGGCCGCACCTGTGGTTCCACGAGCTCACGCCGCCCAAGCCGGGTCGCGGGCGCACGCACATCGACTTCTCGGTGCCGGCCGACGTGGCCGAAGAGCGAATGCGGGCCGCGCTCGCCCACGGTGGCCGGATGGTGGGCGACGGCGCGATCATGCCGCAGACCTGGACGGTGGCGTCGCCCGACAACCACGGCATCGACATCGCCGGGTGGGCCGACAGTGTGGCGTGAGGGGATGCCGCAGCCCGCGGCATCCCGTCACGCCATCCAACTGCGGGCTCAGCCCTTGTACGAGTAGAAGCCCTCGCCCGTGGCGACGCCGAGCTTGCCCTTGTCGATGTACTGCTCCTTGAGCAGCTTCGCGAAGGCCTGCTGCTTGGGGCCGCCCGCCGACGAGATGTTGTAGGCCGTGGTCAGGCCCACGACGTCGAAGATCTGGAACGGGCCGGCCGGTGCACCGGTGCCGATGCGCCAGACGTTGTCGATGTCTTCGGGGGTTGCGATGCCCTCGACGAGCAGGTCGCCCGCGGCATCCAGGAACGGCACCAGCAGCGAGTTGAGCACGTATCCCGAGCGCTCCTTGTGCAGCTGGATCGGCACCATGCCGATGCTCTTGGCGAAGGCGACGACCTCGTCGTACACCTTCGGGTCGGTACCCGGGTGGCCCATGACCTCGGCGGTGTTGTGCACCCAGATCTCGTTGGCGAAGTGCAGCGCGAGGAAGCGCTCGGGGCGCCCGGTGAACTCGGCGATCGCCGACGGCAGCAGCGTCGACGAGTTCGTCGCGAACACCGTCTTGGCCGGGGCCACCTCGCCGAGTTTCGTGTAGACGTCGCGCTTGAGCTCGAGCTTCTCGGGCACGGCCTCGATGACGAGGTCGGCGTCCTTGACGGCGTCGGCGAGGTCAGAGCTGTAGCGGATGCGCCCGAGCGCAGCCTCGGCCTTGCCGTCGGCGGCACCCTCGACGTGCTTCGTGTAGGTGGCGGCGAGCTTCTCGAACCGGGTCTTGGCCGCGGCGAGGGCCTCGTCGTTCACGTCGTACGCGACGACCGGGTGGCCGCTGTACGCGGTCTGGAAGGCGATCTGCGAACCGAGCACACCCGTGCCCAGCACTGTGATGTTGTCCATCTCTTCTTCCTTCTGTTGTGTGTGGAGAGTGGATGCCGCAGCCTGTCGGCCGCGGACGATCAATCGGTGTGCGCTCGCGCGGTGAAGCGCGCCAGGTCGTGGGCGAACCGGTCGACGTCGCCGTCGCTCCAGTCGCGCATCGCATCGGCCACGGCTCCGGTGAGCACGGCGATGGTCTCGCGGTACGCCTGGGCGCCCGCGTCGGTCAGCTCGAGCGGGCGGCCGCGACCGGGGCCTTCGACCTCGCTCACGAGACCGGCGCGCACGAGGTCGCCGAGCTGCCGTGACACGGTCGAGCGGTTCAGCCGGAAGTCTCGTGCGATGTCGGCCGCGCGGCATCCCGGGTTGTCCACGATGTAGCCCACGATCGACTGCGCGGTCATGCTGAGCGCGATGTCGGGGGTGCGGGCGTCGGAGACGCCGCGGCGCGAGATGAGGATGAGGGCGCTCAGGATCTGAGCGGTGTCGGTGGTCCGCGGCATCCCGCACCTCCTCCTATGTTGCTTGATGCAACAATAGCGCGGAGTGTTGCATTCCGCAACACTCCGCGCTCGTCAGTCGATTCAGGCGGTGACGGCCTCGGGCGCGGTCTCCGGCTCGCCGACCGATGCCTCATTGCGGAAGTGCCCGAGCCCGGTGAGGATCAGCCCGCCGACCGCCCAGCACGCGAGCACCACGATTGGGAACGTCGAATCGGCGTCGGGGAAGTACGACAGGTTGCGGATGAGCGTCGCGCCCGCCCCCGGCGGGAAGAACTGCCCGATCTCGCCCCATGGCGCCGGGTAGAACTCCTTCGGGAACGTCGCGCCCGAGATCGGGTTGCCGATCAGCATGAACAGCACGGGTCCGACGGCGATGCCCGGTCGGCCGAACACCGAGGCGAAGCCGACGATCGTCGCGCCCATGGCCAGGAGCGTCAGCGAGAACGCCGAGACGTTGAGCAGGTAGTCGCCCTCGAGGACGCCGAACCAGCCCTGCATGATGCCGGTGATGGCGAGACCGCCGACGATGGCGTAGGTGATCAGCGCGACCACGCGCCGCCAGACGCCGCTCACCGTGAACGCGATCGCGACACCGCCGATCATGCCGCCGAACACGAGCGGCAGGGCGGCCGCGGCAAGACCTGCGCCGCGCGGGTCGTTGTCGGAGAGCGGAACGACGTCGGTGAGCTTCACCGTCACGGTCGGGGCCGCAGCGCCGGCGGCCTGGGCTGCGGCATCCGCCTGCTGCTGGGCCATGGCCTGCACCTGTGTGTGCAGCTGCGTCATGAGCTGGTTGGTCGCCGTGCTCGCGGCCGACGAGGTGAGCACCTCGGGAGTGGTGCCGAGCACGACCGCCCCGTAGATGTCACGCGTCTTGATCGCCTGCACGGCGGCATCGCGGTCGTCGAACTCCTGCAGGTCGAACACGCCGTCGCCCGCCTCGTTCAGCGCCTGCTCGACCGGCTGCACGGCCTGGGCCGGCCCGGAGATGCCGATCGGCACGTTCTTCGGATCGAGCGTGACGCTCGGCCACGAGAACGCGAGCACGACGATGCAGACGACGAAGGAGAGGACCACTCCGAGCCCTATCGTGCGTCCCCACGGGGTGTGCGGGGCGTGCAGTGCGGCGTTCATGAGTCCTCCTCAACAAAAACGAATACTCGTTCTTTATAATACGAGTACGGTCGAATCACAACCCGGGAGGGCGAAATGCCGAAGGTCTCAGATGCGCATCGCGCGTCGCGCCGCGATCAGATCCTCGATGCGGCGCTCGCATGCTTCGCAGAGAAGGGCTTTCGCGGCACCTCGATGACCGACGTGTTCGATGCGTCGGGCCTGTCGGCCGGGGCGGTGTACTCGTATTTCGCGAGCAAGCAGGAGCTCGCCGTCGCCGTCGCCAAGCGCACGATCGGGCTGCAGGTGGGACAGATCCTCGACGGCGCCGAGGCCGGGCCGGTGATCCCGCCGTCGCGGCTGCTGCGGATGATCGCGGGCGGCTTCGTGCAGGTGAAGCTGCCGACGGCGATCATCGTGCAGCTGTGGGGAGAGGCCGCGGTCGAGCCCGACTTCTTCGAGATCGCGATCGATGCGTTCGACACGCTGAAGACGAGTTTCCTCACGGTGCTGACCCGCTGGGGGGTGGAAGGACGCGGGATGGATGCCGCGGCCGCCGACGCGTGGGCGCAGAAGGTTCTGCCGGTCATGCTCGCCCTCGCCCAGGGCTACATCATCCAGTCGGGGCTGTTCCCGGGCTTCGACGCCGTCGCCTATTTCGCGGGCGTCGAGGCCGTGCTCGACTGATATGTGAGTCGTTTTGTCAAGTGGGCAGGGTGAAGCGCCGCCGGGCTGGCTGCCTGGCGGCGCTTCGTCGTTCGCGGGCCGGGGGACGGTCGGGGTGCGGCGTGTCTGGTGACGCGTGGTCAGTCTGATATGCGCGGGTTGGTTACCGCATGACCCTGTTTCGGTGAGAACGGTCGAGCTTGTCTGAGGTCGAGCGTGGCCGCTGGTGGGCGGCTGCTCACAGTCGAAGCGCTGGTCCGTTCCTCACGCTGCATGCGTTCCCGGCACCCCCGGGGCGAACGAGCTTGCGGGGGCGGCTATGCGTCCATGATGGCCAAGGACCAGCACCAGCCGGCGAGCTCGCGGGCGATCGCGGTGCACGCGACGGTGTGCTTCTTCTTGTGACCGGTCAGCACGCCCCACCGGCGGTGCAGGCGCCGGTTGCCGGCGTCGCCGCGAGCGGCGGCTTGGGCGGATGCTCTCGCCCACCTGTCGGTCATCGTCTTACCCGGCCGGTAGTCGGGCTTGTGGTGCCAGGCCGCCTCGATCAGCAGACGGCGTGCGTGGGTGTTCCCGGTCTTCGTGATCGCGCCCAGGGATCTCGACCCGCCGGAGGAGTGCTCGGATGGCACCAGGCCCAGATACGACGCGATCGTGCGGCCGGTGAACCGGTCCCAGTCGCCGATCTCCACCGCCAGGGCGAACCCGGTGAGCGTATTGATCCCCCGCAGACAGCACAACCGGTTCGTGACCGCGGTGAACTCCGAGTCCGCCGCCGCGACGGCGATCTGCTCGTCGAGCCGGTCACGGCGGGCGAGGATGAGCGTGACCGCGTCGAACCCGGCGTCGAACGCGGCCAGAGTCCCAGGCCCGGCCTGATCGAGACCGTCCCTGCGAACCCGCCGCAGCCACGCGTCGTGGGGCCGGTTCCAAGTCACCGACCCGTCATAGACGATCCCGCGGCGCAGCAGCAGCTTCGAGAGCCGGTGCCGGGCGGCCATCAGCTCGACACGCGCGTCGTCGCGGGCACGCACCAGATCCCTCGCGGACTCTTCGGCCACGGTCGGCACCCGCACCGGCACAAGCTCATCCATCCGCAGCAGCCGCACGATCAGCATCGCATCCCGGGCGTCGGTCTTCACCCGATCCCCGGCGGGGCGCAGCAGCTTCGACGGCGACGCGACCGTGCACGCGAAGCCTGCCGCGCCGAGCTTGCGCGCGAGCCCGAACCCGGTCGGACCCGCCTCATACGCCGCATGCACCGGCCCGTGCCGGTCCGCGATCCCCGCGATCCAGGCGGCGATCTCCGCGTTGTCCGCCGGGAGTCTCGCCTCGATCACCTCACCGGTCGACGAGTCGATCGCCGCCGCCCGCACGCTGCGCGCGTGCACATCCAAACCAATAGCCGTACGCTCGATAAACACCAGGGCCTCCGCTGCATGTCGGCATCCCCAGCCCATCTGGGGATGATCCACGAATCTGCACCGTGAGGCCCTGGGCCTACAAGACCATCAGAACCCCACACTCATAGGGTCTGACGGGACGCTCTTCTCGGGGGTGGCAGGGCCCGTGCGCGGGGCGGCGCGGGCAGTGCGTCGGCGGGGCGGCGGCCGCGGCATCCGACCCCTCCGTTCAGCAGTCACGTTCTGCGGTCCATCGCGCGCTGCGCCTGCCGAAAGCGCCTGCCGAAAATTCGCCCCCTCCGTTCAGCAGTCGCCTCTTGCCGGCGATGTCGATCCGGGGCCGCAGATACTGACTGCTGAACGGCGCGGCCGGGTGGGCTCGGAGCGCGCGGTGCACCGGGCAGGTCGGGTGGCACGGCGAGCCGGTCCGAGCGATTCACCGCGGGCCGCGGCATTCACCCCCTTCCGCACCGGCGGATCGCCGCGGCGGAACGTCTACGTCTGCGTCGTCAGGACGCTGCACGTGCGCAACCATCTCGCGGTGCGTGACATCCTGCGGGCGCGACCCGACCTGCGCGACCGATACGGAGCGGTGAAGCGCGAGCTTGCCGCGGATGCGGCGATGGACATCGACCGGTACCTCGACGGCAAGTCGGCGATTCTGCAGGAGGTGCTCGCGCTGTCGGACCTCAGCGAGAGCGAGAAGGCGGCGATTCTGCGGCTGAACACAGGAGGCTGAGGCGTATGGCAGAGTCGTCGCCTAAGGTGCTGAGCATGACGCTCGATCCCGCAGACCGCGCCGCTGTCGCGGCCTTCGTTCGCAGCGAGGGGCGCGCTGTCGTCGCCACCGTGACCGCAGAGGCCGCCCCCGAGGCGGCTCTCGTGGGCCTTGCCGCTCTTGACGACGGCACGCTGATCTTCGACGCGCCCGCGCACACCCGCAAGATCGCCAACCTGCACGGCCACGCCCGGGTGGCGGTCGTCGTCGGGCTGTGCGGCGACGTGTCGCTGCAGCTCGAGGGCGCCGCGACGCTCACCGAGGGCGATGAACGGCAGCGGCTCGGTGCTGCATACGACGCGCAGCTGCCCGGGTCGCACGCGCTCGACGCGGGCTTCGCCGTCGTCGCCGTGCACCCCGATTGGGTGCGCGTCTACGACGTCTCGTCGGGCGGGGCCGACGTCGCCGAGGCGCGGTGGCGTCCCTGACGCCCCTGCTGCGTCGCCGTCAGCGCTGCAGCGGCGAGTAGAACGTGAGCCCGTTGCCCTGGCTGTCGTAGACGACGGCGCGACGCTCGTGCGCGTCGTCGTACGGGCCCTTCGCGATGCCGCCGCCATTGTCGTCGACGGCCTTCGCGTCGCCGTCGACGTCGTCGGTCTTGATGCCGACGACGACCTGTCCGGGAATCGGGTGGTCGAGCGCCGTCGCCAGCGCGAGCGTGATCGTGCCGCCGTCGAGCGCGGCGAAGTGATTGCCGTCGCGGAACTTCAGCGGAAAGCCCAGCGTCTCCGTATAGAACTTGATGGACTCGTCGAGATCCTCCGTGGACAGGACGATCATCTTCACCTGGCGCTCGGTCATGGCGGCTCCTCCGTCGCGGTGTCGTGTTGGCCCCGACGCTACTCCGGCCTCCGCCCTCGTGGCGCAGCATCTCGGCCCGCGGCATCCCGCCCCGTCAGATGTTCTCTCACGGTCTGGGGGCTGCGCGGGAGTGGAGTGGGGTGAGGGGATGCCGCGGCACGGCGGCGCGCGGCGGCAGCGCCGGGCTGCGCGGTTCAGGCCGGCGGTGCGGTCAGCACCCGCACAAGGCGCGCGGCCGTCGACGGGTCGAGCGGCTCGCGGCTGAGCGCGCGCACGATGATCAGCCCGAGCAGGGCCTCGGTGAGCTCGGCACCGGAGGCCGGGGCGGCGTCGGGGTGGGCATCCACCTCCGCCTGCAGCCGCCGCGCGAACACGAAGTCGGCGCCGAGCGCCGACCGCAGGCGCTTGCCCACCTCGGGGTGCTCGGCGGCCGCCGCGATGATCGAGCGCATGAGCGCCTCTCCGCGCGGCTGCTGCATGACCTCCGAGAGGGTCTGCAGCCACGCGCCGAGGTCGGCCTCGAGGTCGCCGGTGTCGGGCGGGGCGAGCGTGTCGGGCAGGATCAGCCCCTCGAGCAGCGCCTCGGCGATGAGCTCGCCCTTCGACCCCCACCAGCGGTAGACGGTCTGCTTGCCCGTGCCGGCGTCGTGCGCGATGCCCTCGATCGTCAGGCGGTCGTAGCCCTTCTCGTGGAACTGCCGGGCGGTCGCCTCGAGGATCGCCCGCCGCGCCGCATCGCTGCGCACAGGTCCGCTGCGGTGCCCGTCGGTCATGGCTCTCATCCTAGGCACAGCTGCCTAGACGAGACGTGGCGTATCATCTAGAAGGCGTCGGAGCCCGAACCGACGCCTTTCTTCTTTTCTGGAGGGTGCGCGCGTGGCCGAACTTCTGTACCGACTCGGACGATTCTCGGCGCGACGCGCCTGGGTCGTGCTCGTCTCGTGGCTCGCGATCCTGGCGATCGCGGTCGTCGGCTTCGTCATCGGCTTCAAGCCGCTCGCCTCGAGCTTCGACATCCCGGGCACCGCGTCTGGTCAGGTCACCGATGAGCTCGCCGCGAAGCTGCCCGATCTCGCTGGGGCATCCGGCCAGGTCGTGTTCTCGACGCCCGACGGTGAGGCGTTCACCGCCGACCAGAAGAAGCAGATCAGCGCGCTGGTCGACGGTGCCGGCGATCTGCCCGATGTCTCGGACGTCGTCGACCCCTTCGACACCGAGAAGGAGCGCGCCGATCAGGCGACCGAGCTCGACGACGCCGTGACCAAGCTCGATGACGCGCAGAAGCAGATCGACGACGGCGAGGCGCAGATCGCCGACGGGCTCGACCAGCTCGACGCCGCGCAGACGCAGCTCGACGCGGCGCGCGAACAGGCGGAGGCCGCGGGCTACCCGACCGATCAGATCGACGCCCAGCAGAAGACGCTCGACGAGAACCGGGCCGAGCTGAAGAAACAGAAGGCCAAGCTCGCCGACAGCCAGGACGAGCTCGACGCGAACCGCACCAAGACCGAGCTGGGGCAGAAGCTGCTGTCGTACGCCGAGGGCATCCGCACGGTGTCGAAGGACGGCTCGGCCGCCATCGTCAACGTCGCTTTCGACCTCGCACGCCTCGAGCTGCCCGAGTCGTCGAAGCAGGCCGTGATCGACTACTTCGACGGCACCCCGATCGACGGAGTCGAGGTCGCATTCTCGACCGACATCGCCCAGGGTGTCCCGTCGATCTTCGGCGTCGGCGAGGCGGTCGGCCTCGTGGTCGCGGCGGTCGTGCTGCTGGTCATGCTGGGCTCGATCGTGGCGGCGGTGCTCCCGCTGGTCACCGCGATCCTCGGCGTCGGCGTGGGTGTCGTCGGCTCGATGGCGTTCTCGGGCATCGTCGACATGACCAGCGTCACCCCGGTGCTCGGCGTCATGCTGGGCCTGGCCGTCGGGATCGACTACGCCCTGTTCATCATCAACCGGCACCGCAAGCAGCTGCGCGCCGGCATGCCCGTGCACGAGTCGATCGGACTCGCCAACGGCACCGCGGGCAACGCCGTCGTGTTCGCCGGAACCACGGTCATCGTGGCGCTCCTGGCTCTGAACATCACCGGCGTCCCCTTCCTCGGCGTCATGGGCACGGTCGGCGCCGTGTGCGTCGCGATCGCGGTGCTCATGGCCATCACCATGACCCCCGCCCTGCTCGGCATGGCCGGCGAGAAGCTGCTCACCCGCCGTGCCCGCGCGAAGCGCGCGGCCGTGATCGCCGAGCACGAGAGGGTGAATGCCGCGGCCCCCGCCGCACCCGCCGTGAAGCCCATGTCGACCTGGCGTGCGGCACTGACCGCGGTCGGAGCGGTCGTCGCCCTGCTGGTGGTGGCGATCCCCGCCCTGTCGATGCGCGTCGGACTGCCCGACGGATCGACCGAGCCCGAGGGATCGGCGTCGTACCGTGCGTTCATGGTCGTCGACGACGAATTCGGTGCGGGCGCGAACGGCGCGCTCCTGGTGTCGGCGAGCCTGCCCGCCGGGCTCGACGACGACGGTGTTCTGCAGGCACAGGTGGATGTGGCATCCACTCTCATGAACCAGAAGGATGTCGTCGCGGTCGCCCCGATCGCCGTCAGCGACGACAATCGGCTCGCCGCGTTCCAGGTGATCCCCGCCGAGGGACCCAGCAGCGAGAGCACCGAGCAGCTCGTGCGCGACCTGCGCGCGCTCGCGCCGGTCGACGGCGACATCACGCTCGGGGTCGCCGGTCAGGCGTCGATCAACATCGACATCTCCGAGAACCTGCTCGACGTGCTGCCGATCTACCTCGCGGTCGTGATCGGGCTGTCGCTGCTGATCATGATCTGCGTGTTCCGCTCGCTGCTGGTACCGCTGATCGCGACCGGCGGGTTCGTGCTGTCGCTGTTCGCGACGTTCGGGGCGCTGACCGCGGTGTTCCAGTGGGGATGGTTGGCCGACGTGCTCGGCATCCACTCGACCGGGCCGATCCTGAGCTTCCTGCCGGTGATCCTCGTGGGCATTCTCTTCGGGCTCGCGATGGACTACCAGCTGTTCCTGGCCTCGGGCATGCGCGAGGCGTATGTGCACGGCGCGTCGGCGCGCGTGGCGGTGCAACGCGGATTCCACGCCGGCCGCGCCGTCGTGACCGCTGCCGGCCTGATCATGGTGTCGGTGTTCGGCGGGTTCGTCTTCTCGGAGTCGACGATGATCCGCTCGATCGGCTTCGGGCTGGCCTTCGGCGTCCTCGTGGACGCCTTCGTGGTGCGGATGCTGCTTATGCCGGCGCTGATGCACCTCATCGGACGCGGCGCCTGGTGGCTGCCGAAGTGGCTGGACCGCATCATCCCGAACGTCGACGTCGAGGGGGCCGCCCTCGAGCGGCGCCACCACGTGGTCTGAGGGGGCGGATGCCGCGGCCTGCGGCATCCCGTCGCTTCGGGCTCGCCGCTGGTCGCGCCCCCGGGTCGGCGAGAGAACACCTGCCGGCCGAGAGCGCGGGTAATACTCGTACCCTCGGCGAGCCGTTGTTCTCTCGCCGGTGAGGGTGTGCATGGGAGCGGGGGCGGGAGAGCGGATGCCGTAACCTGGGGCGCGTGCTGCCGCCGGGATCGACCATTGCTTTCTACGGGGACTCGATCACGACGGGATGGCGCTCGATCTCGGCACCCGACAAGCGGTGGACCGCACGCGTGTGCGCCGAGTACGGGTGGACGGAGCGGAACTTCGCCCGCGGCGGCATGGGGTTCGTGCGCTGGCGCGGTGAGCGCCCCTCAGAAAACGAGCCGCGCGAGCACACCGCCGACCGGATCGGCCTTCTCGCCGAGGTGCTCGCCTCCGACGCCGACGCCTGCGTCGTGGCCCTCGGCTGCAACGACTCGGTGCTCATCAACGAGGACCGGCGCACGGGCTCGACGCGCTGGACGACCGAGATCCGCCGGGCGATCGAGCGAGACCTCGACCTGCTGCTCGAGCGTTTCGGGCGTGCGCGGGTGGCCGTGTTCGACCTCTACCAGTTGTTCCCCCTGGAAGACCTCGGGCTGCCGACCGACGGCTCCGCACTTCCGCCGGGCTGGCGTGGCGTGCAGGCAGAGATCGCTGCGGCGTGTGCGGACCGCGGCATTCTGCCTCTCGATGCCGTCGCGACCGACCTGTATCGCCGTGGCATGTACGGCGAAGACGGCATCCACCCGAACGACGCGGGTCACGCGGCGCTCGCCGACGCGCTCGGGCCGCGGCTGTGCGCGCACTTCGCCGCGGACTGAGCTGGGGCATCGGTTCCTCCCCAGCCGGGACGTGCGCCGCGCTTATCCACCGATCCCCTCTTTGTATCCAGGGGGGAGCGAAGTTCCATCTACAGTCGGTGACATCGTTGATTTCCCGCGGCACAATGGAGGCATGACCGTGACACCGGATGTGATCGGCGTGATCGTCGCCGTGTTCGTGGCCGCGGTCGGTTTCGCGGGCGTGGTGGGCGGGATGCTGCGCCGGCAGGGCACAGCCGTCGACGCGAGATTCGAGCAGATGCAGGCGTACATGGATCGTCGGTTCGACCGCATCGACTCGCAGTTCGGCGAGACCAACACACGCATCTCGCGCGTCGAAACTGAAGTCGTCGAGATGAATGCCCGTATCTCGCGCGTCGAGAACGAAGTCGGCGAGACCAACACACGTATTTCGCGCGTCGAAACCGAAGTCGTCGAGATGAAGATCGCTATAGCGCGGCTCGCGGGTCCACCGCCGCGTCTGGCGATGCGCTGAACTGTCGCCCGAGGTGTGACGTCATCGCCTGACCCGCCGCGCGGTAGCCTCGCGGGCATGGGGAACGTGCGGTTCCGGCCGCTGAGTGCGCGCGACCTCGACGAGGCGCCGGCGTGGTTCGGCGAGATCGAGTTGCGAGAAGACGGCTGGCGGGATGCCGACACCCGGTCGTCCGTCGCGGTCGACGACTCGGGGGCCGTCGTGGCGGCGGGAGTCATCTGGACATCGCGGGCCCACGGCGACCGGTACTGGATCGACATGGTCGTCGACCCGCGGCTCCGCCGCCGCGGCATCGGAAGCGCGATGCTCGGGCACCTCGCGGGGCAGCGAGCCCGCGGCATCCCGTTCATGACCCGTGGGTATGTCGACAGCGAGCGCGTGACCTTCGCGTTCGCGTGCGGTGCGCGCACGATCCAGATCGTGCCGCCGGCGCGGGTGCGGACGACGCGGGCCGAGGTGCTGCGACCGCACGGCGCTGTCGTGGCCGCGAGTCGTGTGCCCTTCGCCCAGGTGCTGGGTGCGCACGCCGACATGTACGAGTGGATCCACCGGGGATGGAGCCCGGTCGGCCCCGGCTTCGCGGCGGTCGTGAACGAGGGGCTGCTCGACGACCTCGACCTGGATGCGTCGGCGCTCGCGCTCGACGACGAGGGCCGCGTGCGAGCGATTGCGGCGGTCTACCTCGACGCCGAGCCGCCGGTCGTGTGCGCGGAGACGACCCGGCCCGATGAGCCCGAGGGGGAGCGGATGGTCGAAGGATGTCTGCGCCACTCGCTCGCGGTGCTCGCCGACCGCGGCGTCACGAACGTCGACCTGGACGGGCATGTGTCCGACCCGCACCTCATACCGAACTGGGCGCGGCTGGCGCCTGCGGGCGAGTGGTTCCTGCTGGTCGAGATTCCGGTGTGACGGCGGTTCCTCCCCAGCGTGAGGGCGTGTGGCCGCTGTCCACAGATTCTGGTTGCGTGCCGATGAGCGGCACGAACTCGCTCTACAGTCGGTGACATCCCTGATCTCCCGCGGCACAATGGAGGCATGACCGTGACACCGGATGTGATCGGCGTGATCGTCGCCGTCTTTGTGGCCGCGGTCGGCTTCGCAGGTGTGGTGGGCGGGATGCTGCGTCGCCAGGATGCACGTTGGGACGAGAGGTTCGCGAGGGAGCGGGCGAACACCGATCAGCGGTTCGAGCAGATGCAGGCGTACATGGACCGTCGGTTCGATAAGGTGGATGCCCGGTTCGATCAGGTGGGCGCCCGGTTCGATCAGGTGGATGCCCGGTTCGACCGCGTCGAGACGCGCATCTCACGCGTCGAGTCCGAAGTCGTCGAGATGAAGATCGCGATCGCGCGATGGGAGGGCCCGCCCCGTCATCTCGCGATGCGCTGATCTCTCCGTGGACGGCCTCGCCCCGGCATCCCGGCGGTAGCGTCGAAGCGAGAGGAAGAGGTCCCCATGGCGAACGCGGACGGCCGCGATCTGGTCACCCTGTTCACGAAGGCGCTGCGCAAGCTCGGTGAGGCGGGTCAGCCCGAAGAGGCGAGCATGCTCGGCGGTCAGGCGTGGTGGGCGCTCAAAGACAGCGACCCGCGCGGGGCCGAGCGCGTCAACGGGACGATGCACTACCTCGCGCGGCTGTCCGCCGACCCGACGCACCGCGAGGCCGAGGGGGACACGGCAGCTGCCGACACCCAGCCCTGACGGCCGCCGCGGCCGGGCGGCTACGCTGAACCAAACCCGGACCCACACGATGGCGCCGGTGAGGGGAGCGTGCGATGGGTGTCGGCTCGATCATCGTCGACGTGATCGTCATGACGGCCGCCACGGTCGTCGCGATGCTGGTGATCGGCGCCTTCGCGCGGCGCGTGCTCGGCGTACGGGTCGGAACGGTGCGGATCATCCTCGCCGGCATCATCGGCCTGCTCGCCGAGGTCGGCTTCGAGTCGCAGTTCGTCTGGGGCTCGTACACCCCGGCGCTCATCCCTGTGCAGTTCGGGATCATCCTGTTCGTGGCCATCGCGTTCCTCGTGGTCGCCGAGCTCGTCGTGCCGCAGGGGTCGCTGCCACGACCCGACCAGGTGCTCGCGGGCATCCGCCGCAGCCGGGAGCGCAGCCGCCGCTACGCCGAGCTGCTGCGCATCGGCGCGCGCCACCGCCTGCTGCCCTTCAAGCTCACCACCGAGCAGAGCAGTGCCGGTGCCTCCGAGCGCCGCCGTCAGGCCGCCGCCCTGACCGCAGCGCTCGAAGACGCCGGCGGCGCCTTCGTGAAGATCGGGCAGATCCTCTCGACCCGCAGCGACGCCCTGCCCACCGAGTACATCGACGCGTTCAAGCGGCTGCAGCAGCGCGTGCCGCCGGCGGGCTGGGCCGACGTCGAACCGGTGCTGACGGCATCCCTCGGCCGTCCGGTCGACGAGGTCTTCGCCACGATCGCGCACGAGCCGCTGGCCGCGGCATCCATCGGCCAGGTCCACGAGGCGACCCTGCCCGACGGCCGCCGCGTCGCCGTGAAGGTGCAGCGCCCGGGCATCGTGCCGCTCGTCGAGCGCGACATCGACATCGCCCGGCGCCTGGCGCGCCGGCTCACGCAGTCGACCGGCTGGGCGCAGCGGTTCGGTCTCGACGAGCTCGCCGAGGCGCTCACCGAGAGCCTGCGCGACGAGCTCGACTACCGGGTCGAAGCCGCGAACATCGTCGCGATGGAGGCGGTGCAGGCGGCCCTCCCCGAAGACAAGCGGCTGCGCGTGCCCCACTTCTTCGCCGAGTTCAGCGCGCGCGACGTGCTGACCATGGAGTTCATCGACGGAACGACGCTGAGCGAGCCGGGAGTGGCCGATCGGCTCACCGATCACAAGCGGTCGATGCTGGCGATGCGGCTGTTCCAGGGCACGCTGTCGCAGATCATGGATGCCGGTGTGTTCCACGCCGACCTGCACCCGGGCAACGTCGTCGTCACGCCCGACGATCAGCTCGCCCTCATCGACTTCGGGTCGGTCGGGCGCCTCGACTCGGAGGTGCGCCGGCAGATCACCGATGTCGTGCTCTCGTTCTCGCGCGGCGACGCGCGGCTGTTCGCCGACACCCTGCTCAGCTTCGTCGAGCTGCCCGACGATCTCGACGAGTTCATGCTGCGCCGGCAGATCGGCGAGTTCATGTCGCGCTATCTGGGCGCCGGGTCTGCGCTCGACGCGTCGGCGTTCACCGAGGTCATCCAGATCCTGGGCCGGCACGGGCTGGCCGTGCCACCGGAGCTGACCGCCGCCTTCCGCGCGATCGCGACCGTCGAGGGCAGCGCACGCGTGCTCGATCCGGAGTTCAACCTGGTGACCGAGGCGACCGGCTTCGCGCAGGAGCGCGTCGACGAGCAGCGCCGCCCGAAGGCCGTCGCGCGTTCGGTGGCGGACGAGCTGATCGGGATGCTGCCTGCCGCGCGTCGTCTGCCGCGCCGGATCGACCAGATCACAGGGCAGCTGGCGACGGGCCGACTCAGCGTCAACGTGCGGCTGTTCGCCGATCGCCGCGACCGCGCCGTGCTGCGTGAGTTCATCAACCTCGGTGCGATCACCTTCTTGGCGGGCGTGTTCGGGCTGATGGCGGCGCTGCTGCTCAGCAGCGGTGCGGGACCCTACATCACGCCCGCGCTGACGCTCTTCGAGCTGTTCGGGTACCTGCTCGTGATCCTGTCGGGGGTGCTCACGCTGCGCGTCGTGTTCGACGTGCTGCGACGGAGGTGACCCGCCGCGCGCTCAATCGTCGAGCAGCGCCGCCGCGTACATGGGCCGTGCCGCGTCTTCGCTCGGCGGGTGGAAGAGGCCGGCCGTGGCATCCCGGAACAGGCGACTCAGCTCGTTGGAGTTGTTGAATCCGGCGCCGCTCGCGCACATCAGCGCGACCTCGGCCGAGCGCCGCGCCGCCCTCGACGCGTTGATGCGCGCCGACACGAGGCGCAGCGGCCATCCCGCGCCGTGGTCGGCGAGCTCGTCGAACTCGCGCGTGTAGGTCTCGAGCTGCGCGGGCACCGCCATGAAGTCCATGAGCGCATCGGCCAGCCGCGCCCGCGACTCGGGCACTTCGGCGTAGCTCGCGCCGGCCTTGGCCGACCTGCGGCGCTTCAGCCCCGCCGCGCCCAGGTCGAGTGCGCGGCGCGCGACGCCCGCGTAGACCGAACCGATCAGCAGCTGGAAGCAGCTCGTGATCGCGAACGTGAGCAGGTCGGGCGTGCGTCCCGGTGCGAGACGTCGGGCGACCCGGTCGGGGCGCACGCGCACGTCCTTCAGGATCGTCGCGCGGCTCTGCGAGGCGCGCATGCCCAGCACGTCCCAGTCGTCGGAGACGCTGATGCCCGGCTCGTCGCGGTCGACGAAGCCGTACACGAGCTGCGGCTCGTCGCCGGTGGAATCGAGGCCGTGCACGATCAGCCGCGTCCAGACCGGCGACAGCGACGTGAAGATCTTCACGCCGGTCAGCCGGTAGCCGCCGTCTTCCTGCGGCACGGCGACGGTGTTCGAGCCCTGCAGCACCCAGTCGTTGCTCGGCTCGCTGATGCCGAACGCGAAGATCTCGCCCGCCATGGTCTCTTCGAAGACGTACCCGAGGGAGCGGTCGCCGCGGTCGAACATGGCCGTCACGACGCCGTTGCACATGAGGTGCATGTTGATCGCGAGGGCGGTGGCGGGGGCGGCTCCCGCCAGGCGCTGCTGCAGGCGCGAGACCTGGTTGAGGCTCAGTCCCGGCCCGCCGAACTCCTCGGGGACGAACAACTGCAGGTAGCCCTGCGCGCGCAGCTCGGCGAGGTCTTCGTCGAAGAAGCGGTTCTCGCGGTCATACACCGCGGCGCGCTCGCGGAAGCGCTCGAGCAGCTCGTCGGGAAGGTAGCGCTGCGCGAGCTCTGCGTGCCGCGTCTCACGATCGGTCATGGGGTCTCCTGTGGTGTCGGGTGTGCGTCGGTGCGGAGGATGATCGCGCCGTTGTGCCCGCCGAAGCCGAACGATGTCGACAGGGCGATGCGGGCCGTCGTCGGCTGCGGCGCCGACACGATATTCCATTCCGGGAATGCAGGGTCGTCGAGGTTGATCGTCGGGGGGAGGATGCCGCGGCGCAGCGCCTGAACGGCGATGATCGCCTCCAGCGTTCCCGACGCGCCGAGCAGGTGTCCCGTGGAGGATTTCGTGGCGCTGATCGGGATGCCGCGGGCCGCAGCCCCCAGCGCGGCATCGAAGGCGTTCAGCTCGGCGGCGTCGCCGGCCACGGTGCCGGTGCCGTGGGCGTTGATGTGGTCGATGTCCGCCGGATCGAGGTGCGCGTCCTCGAGCGCGGCGCGGATGGCACGGGCGCCACCGGTGCCGGCCGGGTCGGGCGCCGTCGGGTGATAGGCGTCGCTCGAGGCGCCGAATCCGACGAGCTCGGCGAGGACCTCGGCCCCGCGGCCGCGGGCGGAGTCGGCGGATTCGAGCACGAGCGCCGCCGCGCCCTGCGCCATGACGAAGCCGGCGCGGGCCGTGTCGAAGGGGCGCGACGCCGCCGTCGGATCGGTCTCATACCCGGATGCCAGTGCGCGTATATTCGCGTTCGACGACAGGTTCACCGCGTTCAGGCAGTCCTCCATGCCGACGACGACGACGGCGTCGGCATAGCCGTGGCGGATGCGGCGCAGGCCCTCGCCGAGCCCGACAGCACCGCTCGCGCATGTCGCCGACACGCCCTGCGCCGGCCCGAACAGGCGGTGGCGCTGGCTGATGAGGGCGGCCGCGGCATCCGGCGCCCCGTGCATCGTGAGGCTGAGGGGCACGGCGCGCGGTCCGCGTTCATCGAGCGCCCGGGTCGCTGCCTGCATGGCATCGACCGGTCCGGAGCCGGTCGCGGCGATCACGGCGGTGCGTTCGGGGTTCCAGGGCAGCGCGCCGTCGCGGGCGCCCGCCTGCGCGAGCGCCTGATCGGCTGCGGCGATGGCCCACTGCTGCACGGGCGTGATCCGTCGCGCGAGCACCAGGGGAAGCGCGGTCTCGAAGCCGCGCACGCGCCCGCCGATGCGCACGGCCAGGCCGTCGAACTCGGGTCCGTGGAGGGTCGTGATCGCGCTGCGGCCGGCGGCGACGGCATCCCACGTCGTCTCGACGTCGAGCCCGCTGGGCGTGATCGCCCCCATGCCGGTGATGACGACGCGGGTCACAGGCGCTCCGCCTCTCCCCGCGCGACCAGCTCGGCGGTCTCGCCGCGGCGGATCTTGCCGCCGACCGTGCGCGGCAGCCGCGCGACCCGATACCAGCGGCGCGGCACGAATTGCGGTGCGAGGCGCTCGCGCGCCCACGCCTGCAATGCGGCCTTCGCCGGCCCGTCGCCCTCGACCACGAGCGCGACCACCGTGCCCAGCGTCGCATCGGGCAGCGCGACCGCGCAGACGACGATGCCTGGCATGTCGTCGAAGGCGCGCTCGACCTCGGGCAGGGCGACCTTGTGCCCGCCGG
>Ga0180219_1000480_pt1 | contig 32264 bp, 25 predicted proteins | sample eDN3rd30CBELigMG_FD_151338 | JGI IMG/M metagenome (GOLD analysis project Ga0180219, IMG submission 151338) | Enriched Miracle-Growth compost microbial communities from Emeryville, California, USA - eDNA 3rd pass 30_C BE-Lig MG (version 2)... ... | reverse complement strand
GCGCCCACAGCTTGTCGGCCGCCAGCTTCATCTGCCAGCCGTTGTCGAAGCGGTGGGTCAGGTCGCTGAACAGGTGGGTGGTCTTGGTATCCCAGTAGGACCAGTCGGCGCCGTAGTAGTCGGAGCGCTTGAGGTCCAGGTGGCGGCCGCCCAGCGGGGCGGGCAGGCCCACCCAGTTGTCGTTGCGGTTGTCGTCCTGGTAGGAGGCGCCGATGGCCAGGGTGGTGCCCGGGCTCAGGTCGGCCTCGGTGATGCCGTAGAGCACGCCGCGCTCGCTGCTGACGTAGTCCTGGAAGCTGTCCTTGGTCTGGTAGGCCATCACGGCACGACCGCGCAGAGTGCCTTCGCTGTTCAGCGGGCCGGAGACGTCGGCTTCGCTGCGGTAGCGGTCCCAGGTGCCGGCGCTGCCTTCCAGGCTCATGTGGAAGTCCTGGGTGGGGCGCTTGCGTACCATGTTGATGGCCGCCGCCGGGTTGCCGGCGCCCTGCATCAGGCCGGTGGCGCCGCGCACCACTTCGACGCGGTCGAACATCGCAAGGTCGGCCGCGGAGATCACGTCCTGGGTGTAGGTGGAGATGCTGGTGGGCAAGCCGTCGTACATGATGTTGTCGACGTCGAAGCCGCGCGAGGCGTAGCTCACCCGCGCCGGGCCGTACTGCTGGACTGTCAGGCCGGTGACGCCCTTCACGGCGTCGTTGAGATCGTTCATGCCCTGGTCGTCCATGCGCTGGCGGGTCACCACGCTGACCGCTTGCGGCGTCTCGCGGATCGACAGGGGAATCTTGGTCGAGGTGCGCATGGCCTTGGTGGTGTAGGAGCCGCTGCCTTCGGTGGTGGCGGCCGCGGCCGGGTCCTGGGTGCCGAGCACCTCGGTGGCGCCCAGGTCCACGCGGTCATCCTTGCCCGCGGCCTGGATGGCCAGTGGAAGAGTGGAGAGGCTTAGCAACAGGGCGCTGGATACTACTTGTCTCATTTTGCAGAGTCCTGGTCGGATGAAAGCCGCATGAGGCCGTGGCAGGGGCCGGCTGCGATTCTTGTTTACGTAGGAAATCGGAGAGGGATTTCTCCGTCGGCAAAATGGTATGGAAAGGTAAATATGTTGTAAATAAAAATAATTAGCATTTACAGTTTATCGCCAGGGTGCTCCCTGAGAGGGCTGCGGTTTCCCATGGCAGATCATCGCGGACGGAGTCCGCTCCTACGGTTTGGGGGGAATTCGGAGGTAGGCGCAGCTGGCTTGCCGGCTGCGCCGAGGTGCTTTTCGCAGGATGGGTTGAGCTTGAAGCGAAACCCATGCGGTTGCGGCGATGGGTATCGCTTCGCTCAACGCCATCCTACGCAGAGCCAGGCTCCATCCGGCGGCGGGGAGCCGGTCGTCTCGTCAGCCGTGCGCCAGCGGCGGGGTGCGCGGGGGGACGATGCGGCGCTTGCCGGTCGACTCGAAGGCCGCGGCGAAGCGCAGCAGGGCCGAGTCGTCGTAGGCGCGGCCGGCGAAGGTCAGGCCCACCGGCATGCCGATGTCCGCCATCACGCCCAGGGGCACCGTCACCGTGGGCACGCCCAGGTGGCGGATGGCGAGGTTGCCGTTGGCGACCCACACGCCGTTGCTCCAGGCGATGTCCGCCGAGGCCGGGTTGACGTCGGCGTCCGCCGGGCCCACGTCGGCCACGGTGGGGAAGAGCACGGCGTCGAGGCCGAGCTGGTCCATCCAGTCTTCCAGGTCGAGCTTGCGCGTCTTCTCCAGGCCGCGCAGGCCATCGGGCAGGGTGGCGATCTGGTCCCAGGGCTTGATGCCGCGCTGGGCCATGCGCACGTATTCGTCCATGCCGGCGGCGAGGTCGCCCTCGCGGTTGGGCAGGGTGCCGGGGTCGTGGGGGAAGATCAGCTCGCCCTGCACGTCGGCCAGGCGGTTCAGTTTGGGATCGCCGTTGGCCCGCAGGAAGTCGTCGAAGGCCCAGCCGCTCAGCTCCCACAGCTCGTCGTGGAGGAACTCCTTGGAGACGATGCCGCGGTTGAACACCGTCGGCGCGCCGGGGCGGTCGCCCTCGCAGTTGGAAACCAGCGGGAAGTCCACCTCGACCACTTCGGCGCCGGCCGCTTCCAGGGCCTTGCGGGCCTGTTCCCAGAGGGCGATCACCGAGGGCCGGGTGTGGATGCGCTGCCCGGTCGGGCCACCGATGCCGGGGTTCTCGCTGGTGCCGGCCGCTTCATCCTTGTTGATGAACATGCGCGGCACGCCGAGGCGCTTGCCGGCCAGGGCGTCGGCCTTGGCGGCCAGTTCCAGGTAGGACGCCGGGCGCACCGAGGCGACGTCGGGGATCGGCACCCAGGGTTGCAGGCGCCACAGGTCGCCGCGCTTGTCGGCGTCCTCGGCCACCACTACGTCCAGCACTTGCAGCAGGTCGGCCATGCTCCGGGCGTAGGGCACCACCACGTCCATGGTCGGCGTCAGCGGCCAGTTGCCGCGCACCGAGATCACCCCGCGCGACGGGGTATAGGCGCACAGGCCGTTGTTCGAGGCCGGGCCGCGGCCGCTGGACCAGGTTTCCTCGGCCAGGCCGAAGGCGCAGAAGCTGGCCGCGGTGGCCGTGCCCGCGCCGTTGGACGAGCCGGAGGCGAAGGGCGCGGTGAGGTAGGCGGCGTTGTAGGGGCTTTCGGCGCGGCCATAGACGCCGCGCTGCATGCCGCCGTTGGCCATGGGCGGCATGTTGGTCTTGCCCAGGCAGATGGCGCCGGCGGCGCGCAGGCGCTCGATGGTGAAGGCGTCGCGGTAGGCCACCAGGTCCTTGAAGGCCGGGCTGCCGGAGGCCGCGGTCAGGCCCTTCACCAGGTAGCTGTCCTTGGCGGTGTAGGGGATGCCGTCCAGCGGGCCCAGCGTCTGGCCACGGGCGCGGCGGGCGTCGGACGCTTCGGCCTCCGCCAGCGCATCGGGGTTGCGCACCACGACTGCGTTCAGCGCGGTGGGGGTGGCGGCGCCGTCATAGGCGTCGATCCGCGCGAGGTAGGCCTTGACCAGTTCGACCGCGGTGGTGCGGCCGGATTCGAGCGCGTCGCGCAGCTCGGCAATGGAAACCTCGGTTACCTCGATCATGCTGTCACCGCCGCTTGCAGGTGGGTGGGCGCGAAATCGGTTTTCATACTGTCCTCGTTCACTTCTTGTTCGACGCCAGGCCCCGGGGCCTGGCGGCAGTGGAGCAGTGTATCAGCTCGCCCCGGGGCGGCAGAGCTGGGGCAGGGGCGCGCGGGCGGTTTTTTCGCCCACCCTGGCGACGACCTGGCGTAGCCGCCGGCGGCGGCCACGGTGCCCGGCGGCCGCCACTACGAACCCATGGCGCAGGGGCGGCCGGTGCGACATCCGCCCGGGCCCGGGCGACCGGTTTCTTGCGTTATTCGGATAGCCCGGTGGTTCACGGGAGCGCCCGCCCGGGGAGGGCGCCCCTAAGCTTCCTGTCAGCCTCGCTCTTCATTTCCGCAGAGCCTGCCAGCCACGGTTCGAGGTCCGGGCCGGCAGCCGTGGGCACAGCCAGGGAGCTTACCGATGATCTACAGGACATGCGCTCTCGTGCGGGCGGTGCGCCCATGAGCGCCTACCTGCACTGCCTGTCGCACACCCCGCTGGTGGGCTACGTCGACCCGCCCGCCGAGGTGCTGGCCGAGGTGGACGAGGTGGTCGCCGCCGCCCGCGCGCGCATCGCCGCGTTCGATCCGGAGCTGGTGTTCCTCTTCGCCCCGGACCACTACAACGGCTTCTTCTACGACCTGATGCCGTCGTTCTGCATCGGCATGGCCGCCCATGCCATCGGCGACTTCCACAGCCTCGCCGGGCCGCTCGACGTGCCCCGCGAAACCGCCGAGGCCTGCGCCACGGCGGTGCTGGAGGCCGGCGTGGATGCGGCGGTGTCCTACCGCATGCAGGTCGACCACGGCTTCGCCCAGCCGTTGGAGCTGCTGCTTGGCGGCCTCGCCGAGAAACCGGTGATCCCGGTGTTCGTCAATGGCGTGGCGGTGCCGCTGCCGGGCTTCCAGCGCGCGCGCCTGCTCGGCGAGGCCATCGGCCGCTTCGCCCGCTCCACCGGCAAGCGCGTGCTGTTCCTCGGCTCCGGCGGGCTGTCGCACCAGCCGCCGGTGCCGGAGCTGGCCAAGGTCGACGCGCGCATGGCCGAGCGCCTGATGGGCGGCGGCCGCGACCTGCCGGCCAATGAGCGCCAGGCCCGCCAGCAGCGGGTGATCAGTGCCGCCGAAGGCTTCGTTGCTGACCCGAACAGCCTGCACCCGCTCAACCCCGAGTGGGACAAGCACTTCCTCGACCTGCTCGAACAGCGCCGTTTCGCCGAGCTCGACGGCCTGGGCAACGCCGAGCTGTCGGCCGTGGCCGGCAAGTCGACCCACGAGGTGAAGACCTGGGTGGCGGCCTTCGCCGCGTTGTCCGCCTTCGGCCCCTACCAGGCCCACGAGCGCTACTACCGGCCGATCCCCGAGTGGATCGCCGGCTTCGGCTCGCTTTCCGCCCATTCCTGAACCCGAGGACTCTTTCATGACCGTTGAAATCAGCGAAGCCGCCAGCAGCCGCTTCGCCCGTATCCGCGAAGGCGAGCTGGACCTGCAACTGCACTACAACGACCTGGGCGAGGGCGCCGAGACGGTGGTGATGCTGCACGGCTCGGGTCCCGGTGCCAGCGGCTGGGCCAATTTCAGCCGCAACCTGGAACCGCTGCTGGACGCCGGCTACCGCGTGGTGCTGATGGACTGCCCGGGCTGGAGCAAGAGCGACCCCATCGTCTGCCGCGGCTCGCGCTCGGACCTCAACGCCACCGCGCTCAAGGGCCTGCTGGACGTGCTGGGCATCGAGCGCGCGCACCTGATCGGCAACTCCATGGGCGGCCACAGCGCCGTGGCCTTCGCCCTGGCCAACCCGCAACGCGTCGGCAAGCTGGTGCTGATGGGCGGTGGCGCTAGCGGCGCCAGCCCCTTCGTGCCGATGCCCACCGAGGGCATCAAGCTGCTCAACGGCCTGTACCGCGAGCCGAGCATCGACAACCTGAAGCGGATGATGAACGTCTTCGTCTTCGATCCCAGCGACCTCACCGAGGCGCTGTTCCAGGCGCGCCTGGACAACATGCTCAGCCGCCGCGACCACCTGGACAACTTCGTCGCGAGCCTGGCCGCCAACCCGAAGCAGTTCCCCGACCTCGGCGCGCGTCTGCCTGAAATCCAGGCGCCGAGCCTGATCGTCTGGGGCCGCAACGATCGCTTCGTGCCCATGGACGCCGGCCTGCGCCTGCTCGCCGGGCTGCCCAATTCCGAACTCCACGTATTCAACAACTGCGGCCACTGGGCCCAGTGGGAACACGCCGAGACCTTCAACCGCCTGGTGCTGGACTTCCTCCAGCACTGAACCCGAGGTGCCCCCATGACCATCAGCCAAGAGACCCTCGAGCGCCTGGCCGCCGAGCTGCGCCGCGCCGAGCAGCAGGGCGAGGCCATCGCGCCGCTGCGTGACGCCATCGGCGCGGAGAACGGCGCGGCGGCCTATGCCATCCAGCGTCTCAACGTCGCCCACGCCCTGGCCGCCGGCCGCCGCCTGGTCGGGCGCAAGGTCGGCCTGACCAACCCCAAGGTGCAGGCCCAACTCGGCGTGGACCAGCCGGACTTCGGCTGCCTGTTCGCCGACATGGCCTATGGCGACAACGAAACCGTGCCTTTCGGCCGCGTGCTGCAAGCGAAGATCGAGGCCGAGATCGCGCTGGTGCTGGAACGCGACCTGCCCAGCGCCGACACCACCTTCGCCGACGTGCTGAGCGCCACCGGCTGGGTACTGCCGGCCCTGGAGATCGTCGGCAGCCGCATCGCCAACTGGAACATCCGCTTCGCCGACACCGTGGCCGACAACGCCTCCAGCGGCTGCTTCGTGCTCGGCGGCCCGGCCCGCCGCCTCGACGGCCTGGACCTGCGCGGCGCGGCCATGCGCATGACGCGCAACGGCGAGGAAGTTTCCGCTGGCAGCGGCGCCGAATGCCTGGGCCACCCGCTCAACGCGGCGGTATGGCTGGCGCGCACCCTGGCCCGCCTGGGCGACCCGCTGAAGGCCGGCGACATCGTCCTCACCGGCGCCCTCGGGCCCATGGTGGCGGTGGCTGCGGGTGACCGTTTCGATGCCGAGATCGACGGCCTGGGCCGCGTCGGCGTGACCTTCGGCCAGAGCTAAGAGCCGAAAAAAGCGCTGGAGGCTGGAGGGCTGGACGAAAGAGCGCCGACCTCCACCGTGGCAGGGACTGCTTGTCGTTCAGCCTCCAGCCTCCAGCGCTCTTAATCGAACGCTTTTCGAGGTATGCCATGAGTAAAAAACGCAAAGCCGCCATCATCGGTTCCGGCAACATCGGCACCGACCTGATGATCAAGATCCTGCGCAATGCGCAGCACCTGGAAATGGCCGCCATGGTCGGCATCGACCCGGCCTCCGACGGTCTGGCGCGCGCATCACGAATGGGCGTGGCCACCACCCACGAAGGCGTGGAGGGCCTGACCCGCCTGCCGATCTTCAACGAGATCGACTTCGTCTTCGATGCCACTTCAGCCGGCGCTCACGTGAAGAACGACGCCTTCCTGCGGGGCCACAAGCCCGAGCTTCGCGTGATCGACCTGACCCCGGCCGCAATCGGTCCGTATTGCGTGCCGGTGGTCAATCTGGAGCAGCACCTGCAGGCGCTGAACGTGAACATGGTGACTTGCGGTGGGCAGGCCACGATTCCGATGGTCGCGGCAGTGTCGCGAGTCGCCAAGGTCCACTACGCCGAGATCATTGCTTCCATCGCTTCGAAATCCGCAGGTCCCGGCACCCGCGCCAATATCGACGAGTTCACCGAGACCACCTCGAAGGCCATCGAGGTGATCGGCGGGGCGGCGAAGGGCAAGGCGATCATCATCATGAACCCGGCGGAGCCGCCGCTGATCATGCGGGACACCGTCTATGTCCTCTCTGAAGCTGTAGATCAAGCGAAGGTAGAGGCCAGCATCGAGGAAATGGCCGCCGCCGTGCAGGCCTACGTCCCCGGCTATCGCCTGAAGCAGAAGGTCCAGTTCGACCTGGTGACCGACCTGAATATCCCCGGTCACGGCAGCTTCAGCGGCCTGAAGACCTCGGTGTTCCTCGAAGTCGAAGGCGCCGCCCACTACCTCCCGGCCTACGCCGGCAACCTCGACATCATGACCTCCGCCGCGCTGGCTACTGCCGAGCGCATGGCGCAGGCAATGGGGGCTTCGGTATGAGCAAGCTTTATATTTCCGACGTGACCCTGCGTGATGGCATGCACGCGATTCGTCACCAGTATTCGCTGGACGATGTGCGTGCAATCGCCAGCGCCCTCGACCTCGCCAAGGTGGACTCCATCGAAGTCGCTCACGGTGACGGCCTGCAAGGCTCGTCCTTCAACTACGGCTTTGGCGCCCACACCGATCTGGAATGGATCGAAGCGGCAGCCGACGTGGTGAAGCACGCCAAGATCGCCACGCTGCTGCTGCCGGGCATTGGCACCATCCATGACCTGAAGAATGCTTACAACGCCGGTGCCCGTGTGGTCCGTGTGGCGACGCATTGCACGGAAGCGGACGTCTCCAAGCAGCACATCGAATACGCCCGCGAGCTGGGCATGGACACCGTCGGCTTCCTGATGATGAGCCATATGCAGACGCCCGAAGGGCTCGCGCAACAGGCCAAGCTGATGGAAAGCTACGGCGCCACCTGCATCTACGTGGTCGACTCCGGCGGCGCGATGAACATGGACGATATCCGCGCGCGCTTCCGCGCCGTGAAGGCCGTGCTCAAGCCCGAGACCGAAACCGGCATGCACGCCCACCACAACCTCAGCCTCGGTGTAGCGAATTCCATCGCCGCGGTGGAGGAGGGCTGCAACCGCATCGATGCCAGCCTCGCCGGCATGGGCGCCGGCGCCGGCAACGCGCCGCTGGAAGTGTTCATCGCCGCCGCCGACAAGCTCGGCTGGCACCACGGCACTGATCTCTACGCGCTGATGGACGCCGCCGACGACCTGGTGCGCCCGCTGCAGGACCGCCCGGTACGCGTCGACCGCGAGACCCTGGCGCTGGGCTATGCCGGCGTCTACTCCAGCTTCCTGCGCCACGCCGAAGTGGCGTCGGCGAAGTACGGGATCAAGGCCGTGGACATCCTCGTCGAGCTGGGCAGGCGGCGCATGGTCGGCGGCCAGGAGGACATGATCGTCGACGTGGCCCTGGACCTCCTCAAAGCACCAACCTAGCCCTGTAGGAGCGAGCTTGCTCGCGAACCAACCCCCGCTGTGAGGCCAGGTTCGCGAGCAAGCTCGCTCCTACGAAGAGCACCGCGGCGCAGTTGCTGGCGCAGGAGAAACACCCCCGTAGGATGGGTTGAGCGAAGCGATACCCATCACCCTGGCCCGATGGGTTTCGCTTCGCTCAACCCATCCTGCGCAAAGCACCTCGGCGCCGCCGGCTGGACCGGCGCTCCCGCGCAAAGCGCATGCATCAAAGGCGTTGCTCCTCGAAGCGGTCCACGCAACCGTTTCGCTCCTCGGCCGGCCCCTGCGTGGGCCGGCCTTTTTTCGTTCCCTCCCGCAGAAGGAGTTCGACATGCTGTTGGATCACAAGAGTCTGTCCTTGCAATTGGCCATGGAGGCCAGCCAGGCCGCGCTGGCGCGGGCCCAGGAGCTGGGCATCCGCATCAGCATCGCGGTGTGCGACGCCGGTGGCCACCTGATTCACCTGGCGCACATGGACGGGGTGCCCGCGCATACCCGCGAGATCGCCATCGACAAGGCCTATACCAGCGCCTGCTTCGGTTTCCCCACCAACCTCTGGGCGGAGCGCCTCAACGGGATGTCGCGCATGGTCCTGGAGGGGCTGGCCAGCCGGCCGCGGATGATCCTCTTCGGCGGCGGCGTTCCGGTCCTGGTGGATGGCCGCGCAGTGGGCGCGGTGGGGGTTTCCGGCGGCAGCGAGCTGCAGGACGTGGTGTGCGCCGAGGCCGGCGTGCAGCAGGTGCTCGACCGCCTGGGCGTCGACGGTCGCGGGTGAATGTTGCAGGCAAGGGATAAGCCCGGCAGTGGCGGGATAGCTGGCTACCGGGTGCCCTCCCTAGAGTTGGGCTGCCTTCAGTCGTCGGCCACCGGGGCGACACCAACGTGCGGACTCAATAATGAACAAGCCTGTCAGCCTTCCCCTCAGCACCCCGCCGCTCGCCTTCCGGCCGCGCCTGGCGCAGCGTGCGGCCAACCTGGCGGTTTCCCTCGCGCCCTGGGCGATCATCGCCGGGCTGCTCTGGGCCGGCCTCTTCATCAAGCCGCAGCCGGCGGGCGCCAGTGTCGCGCCGCCGCTGCTGGAGCGTCGTGACCACCTCTACGGCCTGGCCCGCCTGCAGGACGGCGCGGTGCTGGCCTGCGGCTCCGACGGCAAGATCCTCGCCATCGCCGCCGACGGCAGCCTGCAACGCCAGGCCACCCCGGCGCGGGACACCCTGCAGGACATCGCCATGCTCGACGAGCGCCACGCGGTGGCGGTGGGCAACGACAACCTGATCCTGTTCAGCGACGACGCCGGCGGCCACTGGCAGAAGGCCGCCCAGGTGCCGCGCTCGGACGTGGCCAACAAGCTCACCCGCGTGCGCGCCGGCCGCGGCGGCCTGGCCATCGCCACCGGCGAGATGGGCGCGCTGCTCGCCAGCCACGACTACGGGCGCACCTGGCAGCGCCTGCGCGGCGAGGAAGACGTGGCCTGGAACGACGTGGCCATCCTCGACGACGGCGCGTTGCTGGTGGTCGGCGAGTTCGGCCGCATCCTGCGCAGCGCCGACGCCGGCGCCACCTGGGAAGAGCTGCCGGCGCCGGTGGCCAGTTCGCTGATGGCGGTGAGCTTCCGCGACGCCAGCCATGGCGTGGCGGTGGGCCTGGACGGCGTGCTGCTGACCAGCCGGGACGGCGGCCGCCAGTGGCAGCAGGTCGACCTGGGCATGCATGACCACCTGCTCGACGTGCTGTGGAACCCGCAGCGCCAGCAGTGGTTCGCGGTCGGCACCCTGGGCCGCTGGGCCAGCGGCGGCGCCATGGCCGGTGCCGGCGACTGGCACAGCGGCGTGCTCGGCGAGCGCGCCATGGCCTGGCACACCCGCGCCCTGGCCGACGGCGGCGACTACTGGCTGGCCGGCGCCGACATCGGCCGCTGGGACGGCCAGCGCTGGTCGCCGCTGAACCCCTGAGATCCGCCCGACGCCTTCCTGCGAGTAACGCCAAATGATCGAACGCATCGCCGCTTTCTGTATCCGCCAGCGCACCTGGGTCGTGGCCATCCTCGCGGCGCTGACCACGCTGCTGGCCTGGTCCGCCCTGCACATCGAGGTGCGCACGGTGTTCGAGGACATGCTGCCCTCGCGCCACGAGTACGTGCGCACCCACGAGAAATTCAAGGACACCTTCGGCGGCTCGAACATGGTCACCATCATGTTCGAGGTCGACCAGGGCGACATCTTCCGCCGCGCGGTGCTGGACAAGGTGCGCCGCGTCACCCTCGGCCTGCGCGAGGTGTCGGCGGTCAACCAGTACCAGATCACCTCCCTGGCCTCGAAGAAGCTCAAGGAAGTGCGCGCCTCCACCGCCGGCATCGAGAGCCGCCCGCTGATGTGGCCGGACGTGCCGGCCAACGCCGAGCAGATGGCCGAGCTGAAGCAGGCTGTGCTGCGCAACCCGCTGGTATACGGGCCCTACGTGTCCAAGGACCTGCAGGCGACGCTGGTCACCGTGGATTTCAACGACCGGCAGATCGACTACGCCAAGGTCTTCGACCAGGTGAAGGGGCTGCTGGCCCAGGTGCAGGGCGACGGCGTGCAGGTGCGCGTGGTCGGCGACCCGATCCTCTACGGCTGGGTCAACCACTACCTGCCCGAGACCCTGCACCTGGTGCTCTACGCCCTGGCGGTGACCCTGGCCATGCTCTTCGTGCTGCTGCGCACCTGGCGCGGCGTGGTGCTGCCGCTGCTGGCCGGGCTGGTCAGCGCGGTCTGGGCGCTGGGCATCTGCCACCTGCTGGGGATCAGCTTCGAGCCGCTGGTGATCGTGGTGGCGATGCTGATCACCTCGCGGGCGGTGTCGCACTCGGTGCAGATCGTCAACCGCTTCGACGACGAGCTGCCGCTGCTGCCGCCGGGCGCCGAGCTGTCGCGCAACGCCGCGCGCATCGCCCTGGCCGACCTGTTCCGCCCCGGCATGCTCGGGGTGATCGCCGACGCCGCGTGCATGGCGGTGGTGGCGCTGAGCCCGATCCCGATGCTGCAGAAGCTCACCGTGCTGTCGGTGGTGTGGGTCTCCACCCTGACCATCAGCGCGGTGATCCTCACCCCGGTGCTGCTGTCCTACATCCGCCGCCCGCACGGCGTGGCCCACCCGCTGGACTGCCAGCCGCTGCTGCGCAAGCTGCTCGACCTGTGCGTGCGGGTGACCCTGTCGCGCGGCCGCTACTTCGTGCTCGGCGGCGCCGCGCTGGTGGTGCTGTGCGCCGGGATGTACTCGCTGAACCTGAAGATCGGCGACGCCAACCCCGGCTCGCCGATCCTCTGGCCGCAGGCCGAATACAACCGCGACGCCGCCGCGATCAACGCGCGCTTCGAAGGCGTCGACCGGATGTTCGTGGTGATCGGCCAGGACGGCCACCAGAACTATGTGAAGAGCAACGAGGCGCTGCAGTCGATGAGCCTGTTCCAGCGCTTCATCGAGGCGCAGCCGGAGATCGGCGGCTCGCAGTCCATCGCCGACGTGCTGCCGCAGGTCAACGCCAGCCTGCGCGAGGGCAACCCGCGCTACCTGGAGCTGGGCGACAGCGCCGACCTCAACGGCAGCCTGATGGCCATGCTCGACTCGGTGTCCGAGCCCGGCGACATGGACCGCTTCACCGACGCCCACTACGCCAACGGCGCGGTGACCCTGATGTTCCGCGACCGCCAGGGCGAGACCATCCGCACCGCCGTGGCGCGGATCAAGGACTTCATCGCCGCGCATCCGCTGCACGAAGGCCACTGGCAACTGGCCGGCGGGGTGATCGGGGTGATGGCGGCGGTCAACGAAATCATCCTCTCCAGCCAGATCGAGGCCATCGCCCTGGCGCTGCTGGTGCTCGCGGTGATCTGCATCGCCGTGTACCGCTCCAGCGTGGCCGGCATGCTGTTCATGGTGCCGGTGATCATCTCCAACATGCTGACCTTCGCCTTCATGACCTGGAAGGGCATCGGCATGAACATCAATACGGTGCCGGTGGCGGCACTGGGGATCGGCCTGGGCGTGGACTACGCCTTCTACATCGCCGACCGCGTCAAGGAAGAGATCGCCATCGGCAGTACCCCCGAGCAGGCCATCCGCAAGGCCCTGCACTCGGCCGGGATGGGGGTGCTGGTCACCGCGAGCGTGCTGATCCTCAGCACCTTGCTGTGGTGGATGTCGTCGCTGCGCTTCCAGGCCGAGATGGGCCTGCTGATGGCCATCTGGCTGGGCGTATCGGCGACCTCCGCGCTCTTCGTCATGCCTTCGCTGCTCTACGTGTTCCGCCCGCGCTTCGTCTTCGGCGAGGCGTCCCGCGCCTACGCCGGGACGGCCCATGCCGGGCCCCAGATGTCGTGACGCGATCCACAACAACTACAAGACCTTCGTCCCTCACTGCCTCCACCTCGGGGAGAACACACATGAACCACCTGCAAGGGGCATCGGGCCCGCAACGCCACGCCCTGCTGGGAATGCTCCCGGCCCTGGCCCTGGTCTCGCTCAGCGCCCCGGCGCTGGCCGACGACAGCTTCAAGTTCGACGGCTACCTGCGCGAGGAGCTGTCCTGGAACACCAAGAACTGGAAGGACACCCCCGACTACAGCGACGGCGGCAAGCTGTCGATGGCGCGCAGCACGGTGCGCCTGAACATGGACTGGAAGCCCACCGACAGCCTGCTGGTGGTGGCCAAGGTGCGCGCCTCGCGAGAGGTCAAGACCGACTTCCTCAAGCACCTGGAGAAGATGGGCGCGAACAACTACAACCACGGCGCCGAAGGCGACATCATGGACCTCTACGACAAGGAGGACCTGCGCGAGCTGTACGTCGACTTCCCGGTCGGCGACCGCTTCAGCTTCCGCCTGGGCAAGCAGCAGATCGCCTGGGGCGAGACCGACTTCTTCGTCGCCAACGACCTGGTGCACGGCTACGACGACACCTGGCGCAGCTTCCTCGAACCGGCCTCGGAGGAACTGCGCAAGGGCAACATCATCGCCAAGATGAACATCGACGTGCCCGAGCTCGACGGCGGCCTGGAGACCTTCATCCGCCCGGGCTGGGACCGCAAGCAGGATATCGGCACCGAGCTCGACGTGTACGGCGGGCGCTGGGCCGGCCAGCCCAACTCCGGCGTCGACTTCCGCAACATCGACCCGTACAACTTCAAGAACGACGAGGGCGACTACCGCGACCCCACCGGCGGCGTCCGCTGGAGCGGCCTGCTGGGCGACACCAACTACTCGCTGTCGTACCTGCGCACCTTCTACAACTCGCCGATCCTCAACGCCTCGGACAACCTGGCGCTGTTCGGCCTGCCCGACACCCCCTCCGGCGCGCAGACCCACGGCACCTCGCAGACCAAGGGCCTGGCCGGCGAGATCATCTACCCGATCGTCAACATCTTCGGCTTCACCGCCAGCCGCTACTCGGACCTGACCGACGCGGTGTTCAGCACCGAGATGGCCTACATCAAGGACGCGCCGTACCAGATCCAGCTGCCCACCTCGACCCCGCTCAGCCAGAACATCGCCCCCGGCTTCGACGGCTACACCCGCAAGGACGTGCTGGCGATGATGCTGCGCATGGACAAGAACATCGCCGCCACCCAGCAGCTGCTGGGCACCGAGAAACCGATGTTCTTCTCTGTGCAGCTGTTCGACAAGTGGGTGCAGAACTTCGACAAGGACGACGGCCTGCTCTACAGCGTGGGCTGGGGCGGCAAGGTCAGGGAGCACTCGACCCTGCTGACCACCATCTTCGACCTCAGCTACGACAACGGGCGCATCCGCCCGAACCTGGTGCTCGGCGCCGACCTGAGCAACGACGGCGGCTTCGCCGTGCCCTCGGTGACCTTCGAACTGAACGCCAAGTGGCGCTGGAAGGTGGAGTACGACGCCTTCTGGGACGACGCCTCGCGCGACCCCTCGCAGTGCACCGACCAGAGCCGCTGCGACAGCACCACGCTGTTCGGCTACTTCCACAACCGCGACCAGTTCTACACCAGCCTGACCTACATGTTCTGACCCCCACCCCAGGAGAGTTCCATGAACCTATCCCGCTACGTTTCGCGCCAGGCCCTGGTGGCTGGTCTGTTCAGCGCCGCCGCCGTGCCCGGCTTCGCCCTGGCCGCCGAGCTGGCCCCCGGCACGGTGATCTCCGCGGCCAACCTCGACCAGGTGAAGAACGACACCTTCGAGGGCCACAAGATCGCCGACATGCTCACCGAGAAGATGGAGTGGCGCATCCGCAACAACGGCTGGAAGCTGCCGCTGGCGCACTCCAGGGCGGTCGAGCTGGACCCGAAATGGCTCAAGGCCTCGGCGGCCAACGCCGGCAAGACCACGATCGACAAGGGCAGCTGCAAGGTCGACGGCTGGGTGGCCGGCGAACCCTTCCCGAACATCGACCTGAAGGACCCGCAGGCCGCCGAGAAGGTCATCTGGAACTGGCACCTGGGCCAGCTGGTCGGCGACGTGTCGCGGGTGCCGCAGTACACCCAGGTGCTGATCGACGGCAAGTCCGGCATCCACGCCGAACCCGTGGCCGAGTTCACCCGCTACACCATGAAGGGCCGCCTCAACGGCGAGGCGGTGGAGGGCGACGGCGTCGAGCGCGGGCGCCAGCTGCTGTACTTCAAGTCGCCGTCGGACATGAAGGGGCTGGGCACCTACACCGTCATGTACGACTCGGAGAAGGTCAACGACGTCTGGGCCTACCTGCCGGCCGTGCGCCGCGTGCGCCGGCTCTCCGGCGGCGCCTGGATGGACCCGATCGGCTCCTCCGACCAGCTGCAGGACGACCTCGACGGCTTCAACGCGCGGCCCTGCTGGTACCCCGAGTACAGGATGGTCGGCAAGCGCTGGGTGCTGGCCGTGGCCCACAGCCGCCAGGGCCTGTGGAACACCGCCGGCAAGACCACCGCCGAGAAGTACCCGGGCCTGGACGCCCAGGCGCCGTTCTGGAACATGAACAACGACGACTTCGAGCCGCGCGAGGTGTACGTGATCGAGGCGATCACCCCGCCGACCCACCCGTACAGCAAGAAGGTGCTCTACGTCGAAACCCAGTACCCGCGCATCCACTACGTGGAGATGTACGACCGCAAGGGCGAGTTCTGGAAGTTCATGGAGCTGCATTCCTACCCGAACCCGGCCGACGGCGACATCCGCACCGCCGGCACCGCCAACATCGACTTCCAGCGCAACCACGCCACGGTGTCGCTGATCGATACCGCCACCTGGCGCACCAACTTCGCCGCCAAGCCCAGCGACTTCTCCCTGCAGACCCTGCAGTCCGCCGGCCGCTGAGCGCGCCTTTCCATCCACTGCGCGCCCCGGCCACGGGGCGCCCGCACCAGGAACAAAGACGATGTCGACCATGACCGCTGCCCGCCTGCACGCCATCGGCGGCAGGTTCAGCTTCGACCAGGTGGCGCTGCCGCAGCCCGGCCCCCACGACGTGCTGGTCAAGGTGGCCACCTGCGGGGTGATCCCCAACCTGCTCAACGTCACCCGGCACTTCCCCGAGTGGTATCCGTTCCTGCCGCTGCCGCAGCTGCCGGCGATCTTCGGCCTCGACGCCGCCGGCACCGTCGCCGCGGTGGGCGAGGCGGTGCGCGGCTTCGCCCCCGGCGACCGGGTCTACGTCAACCCGGGCCTGGGCTGCGGCCAGTGCCGCTTCTGCCGCCAGGGCGAAGTGGCGCGCTGCGACGCCTACACCTTCATGGGCTACTTCGGTTTCGGCGCCGGCTCCAGCGAGCTGTTCCGCCAGTACCCCTACGCCGGCTACGGCGAATACCTGGCGGCGCCGGCGAACAATCTGGTGCGCCTGCCGGACAACCTGTCCTTCGCCCATGCCGCGCGCCTGGGCTACCTGGGCACCGCCTACGCCGGGCTGAAGAAGGCCGCCCTGGGCCCCGGGCAGAGCCTGCTGGTGCTCGGCGCCTCGGGCATCCTCGGCGTCGGCGCGACGCTGCTGGCCCTGGCCTTCGGCGCCACCCGCGTGCTGGTGGCGGCGCGCGACGTGAAGGCCCTGGAGAGGCTCCAGCAGGTCGACCCGGCCCGCGTGGTGCCGATCCACCTCGGCGCCGGCGACCTGCGCGAGCAGATCCTCGCGGCGCAGCCCGGCGGCGTCGACGCCATGATCGACACCCTCGGCGCCAAGGCCCCGGCGCAGCTCTCGGTGGACTCGATGCAGGCGGTCGCCCGCGGCGGACGCATCGTCCAGGTCGGCGGGGTGGCCGGGCCGATTCCCATCGACCCGCACCCGTTCATGTGCGCGCAGCTGCAATACATCGGCTCGCTGTGGTTCAGCGTGGGCGAGGGCGAGGAACTGGCGCGGCTGCTCGGCAGCGGCCTGGTCGAGCTGTCGCTGCTGCAGTCGCGCGCCTACCCGCTGGAACGGCTCAACGAGGCGCTGGAGGACATCCAGACCCAGGGCGACGGCTTCAGCAACTTCCACATCGTGCACGCTTGAGGAGGCGCCCATGACGAGCCGACGCGTGGTCACCGGCCATGACGAACTGGGGCGCTCGCTGCTGGTCAGCGAGGGCGCCTTGCCCGGCACCGAGCCCTTCGTGCATTCCCCCGGCTTTTCCGCCGCGCTGGTCTGGCGCACCCACGCCGGCGCCAGCGTCGGCGCGGACGGGCGGATCGGCGACTGCGCGCCGGGCCCGGTGCTGCCCGAGCCCGGCGGCAGCTGCGCGCTGCTGGTGACCTTCCCGGCGCAGAGCAGCACGCCGGCCGCCGAGGTCGACGCCGCGGCGGCGGCCCGGGAACTGTGCGAGCGCCTGCCCGGGCTGGGCGAGCGCTTCGAGGCCGACGGCTTCCACCGCACCGACAGCATCGACTACGGCGTGGTGCTCGACGGCGAGGTCTGGCTCGAACTGGACCACGGCCAGCAGGTGCAGCTGCGCCAGGGCGACATCGTGGTGCAGGGCGGCACCCGCCACGCCTGGCGCAATCGCCGCGAGCAGCCGGCGCGCCTGCTGTTCGTGCTCACTGGCGCGGCGCGCGGCGGCGTCTGAGGGCGATCCGCCGGGCGGCGGCAGCAGAGGCATGCTAGTTGCTTCGTCTGCTGGATCACCCGCAAGGGTTACAGCGCCCGGCCGGGCACACGGCCGGGGCAGAGCGGTTCGACCTAAGCGTGCAGGTCGATTGTCACAGGTCTGTATGGGAGAAACGGAAACAGTCCAAGCCTTGCGTAGCAACTAGAACAACCGTGATCCGCCGGTGCGCCCCGCGCGCCGGACGGAACAGAGCCTACTGCCTACTCCATGAAGAACAACTAGAGGAGAGGAGCTACATGGAAAACCTGGTTTTTTCGAGCGCTACCCCAGCGGACAGCGTCCTGTCCCACTATGAGCTTTGCCAGACGCCGAGCCTCGAGGAGGCTTGCCTGTGGGGCAAGCGGATCTTCTGCGACAACCGCATCTACAGCCGCGACCAACGCTTCAAGGCGCGCATCTTCTACCGCCGCCTCGGCGGCGTCGGCATCGGCCGCATGGGCTACGGCGCCGACACGGTGATCGACGCCGGGGTGATGGAGGAGTTCGCCCTGATCCAGATGCCCATCCGTGGCCAGGAACTGGTCGAGAGCGACGACCACCGGGTGCGCTGCACGCCGCGCCAGGGCATGGTGCTCAACGCGCACATGCGCACGCTGATCCACCACAGCGAGAACACCGAGAAGCTGATCATCCGCGTCGACCGCGAACTGATCCGCCACCTGTGCCAGCAGCACCTGGGGCGGACCCTGCGCAAGGACATCGAGTTCACCCCGGAAATGCCCCTGGACACCGCCCAGGGCCGGCGCTGGATGCACATGGTCAGCTGGATGTACGACTGCCTCTCGGTCAGCGAGGAGGTGCCGCCGCTGCTGCGCGCGCAGCTGGAGCAGACCCTGGTCGGCATGCTGCTGACCTGCCAGCCGCACAACTACAGCGCCGAACTGTGCGAGGACGAGGCGCACTCGGTGACGCCGGCCTTCGTCAAGCGCGTGGAGCGCTACATCGAGGAGCACGCCGAGGAGCCCATCACCATCGGCGACCTCGCCGAGCACGCCGGGGTCAGCAGCCGCTCGCTGTTCACCGGCTTTCGCCGCTACCGCAACACCTCGCCCATGCACTACCTCAAGGAGGTGCGCCTGCGCCGCGTGCACGAGGAGCTGCGCCAGGCGCAGCCCGCCAGCGGCACCGTCACCGCCATCGCCTTCCGCTGGGGCTTCAGCCACCTCGGCCACTTCACCACCGACTACAAGCGCCGCTTCGGCGAAAGCCCCTCGGAAACGCTGATGCGTTGAGCCGGACGCTCCGGGACAGGGACGTTCCACCCTCCATGATTCCTGCGCTGGCGGGATAATCCTTCGGCCATGGGAGCGCCCGCCACCGGGCGGGTTCCTAGCATCGGACCCAACCGCTCCGCATCCGCCGGGGCGTGGTTCGACAGCCTGGAGAGAGAGCCCATGTCCGATCAGCCCATTGCACGCCGTCGCGCGGTCAGCGACGGAATCAGTGACGCCCGCCTCAACAACAGCAAGACGCAAAGCCAGTACCAGCCCTACCGCGACGCCAACTGGGGGTTCATCAACCACTGGTATCCGGCGCTGTTCAGCGACGAACTGCCCGAGGACGAGGTCAAGGGCATCCAGATCTGCGGCGTGCCCATCGTGCTGCGGCGGGTCAACGGCAAGGTCTACGCGCTCAAGGACCAATGCCTGCACCGTGGCGTGCGCCTGTCCGAGAAGCCGATGTGCTTCAACAAGAGCACCATTTCCTGCTGGTACCACGGCTTCACCTTCGACCTGCAGAGCGGCAACCTGGTGACCATCGTCGCCAACCCCGACGACAAGCTGATCGGCACCACCGGCATCACCACCTACCCGATCCACGAGGTGGCCGGGCTGATCTTCGTCTTCGTCCGCGAGGACGACTTCCCCGACGCCGACGTGCCGCCGCTGGCCCAGGACCTGCCGCTGCGCTACCCGGAAAACAGCGAACGCTACCCGCACCCGCTGTGGCCGGCGGTGCCCAGCCTGCTGGACGATAACGCCGTGGCCATGGGCATCCACCGCACCGGCTACACCGACTGGCGCATCGCCTGCGAGAACGGCATCGACAACGCCCACCTGCTGCTGCACCAGGACAACACCATCATCCACGCCATGGAGTGGGTGCTGCCCCTGGGCCTGCTGCCGCAGGACGACTGCATCGCGGTGCTGGAGGAGGAGGGCGGGCCCAAGGGCATGCTGCAATGGCTGAGCACCGACAAGTGGAAGCCGGTGCTGGAGAACAAGGAGCTGGGCCTGAAGGTCCCGGGCATCAACGGCCGGCCCTATCGCACCTCGATCACCCTGCCGGGCCTGGTGGCGGTGGAGAACTGGCCGGGCGAGCACATGACCCAGCTCGAATGGTTCGTGCCCATCACCGACGACACCCACGAATACTGGGAAGTCATCGTGCGCGTTTGCAACACCCCCGAGGAGCTGGAGCAGCACAAGTACCGCTACGAGCGCGTGTACAAGCCGCTGGCGCTGCACGGCTTCAACGACTGCGACATCTACGCCCGCGAAGCCATGCAGAACTTCTACGCCGACGGCACCGGCTGGGACCACGAGCAGATGGTCGCCACCGACATCTCGCCGATCACCTGGCGCAAGGTCGCCTCGCGCTGGAACCGCGGCATCGCCAAGCCCGGCCGCGGCGTGGCCGGCTCGCGCAAGGACATCTCGCTGCGCTTCAAGGACAGCGCCGACGGCCGCCGCCCCGGCTACGAAGTGATCAAGATCCGGGAAGACTGAGCCTGTCTCTTTTTGGCGGAGGAGCGGCGTGCGCCGCTCCTCCGTCCTTTTTCGTGCGAGGAAATCGACCATGAGCCAGAACCCCGCGCCCAGCCAGTACCTGCTGGTGGATGGCGTCCAACTGCACTACCGCGAACTGCCCGGCCCGCCGGGCGCGCCGGCGCTGCTCTTCACCCACGGCGGCGGCCCCGGCAGCGGCGCCTGGAGCAACTTCCGGCGCAACGCCGAGGCCTTCGCCGCGCGCTACCACTGCTACTTCCTCGACCTGCCGCAGTTCGGCGGCTCCGACCGGGTGCCGGTCAGCGGGCCGGTGTTCAGCTGGCACGCGGACAAGCTGCTGGGCTTCCTCGACGGCCTGGGCATCAAGCGTGTGCACCTGGTCAACCAGTCGTTCGGCGGCTGCGTGGCGATCCGCTTCGCCGCCGCGCACCCCGAGCGCGTCGCCAGCCTGGTGCTGATCGGCTCGCAGCCGGTGGCGCGCGGGGTGATGCAGCCGCTGCCTCTGTTCAGCAAGCACGCCGCCGGGCTGATCGGCGACTACTACCTGGCCGACGGCGGGCCGAGCCTGGAGAAGATGCGCGCGCTGATCTGCCGCTACGAGCTGCACGACGACAGCCGCCTCGACGAACAGGCCCTGCAGCTGCGCTACGCCGACAGCTGCCGGCCGGGCTTCGTCGAGCTGCTGGAAACGCCCGGCGCTTTCGGCGAATGGGAGGACCTGGCGCCGCTGTTCTCTCGCGTGCGGGCGCCGAGCCTGATCTTCTGGGGCCTGCACGACTGGTTCGGCGGCGTCGACGTGCCGATGCTGATGCTCAACCAGTTCGCCGACGCGCGCCTGTACGTGATGGGCAACGCCGCCCACCACCTGCAGAGCGAATGCCCCGGCGAATTCAACGCCGCCACCCTGGCCTTCCTCGAGGAACACCCATGAGCGAACCCCTGCATTACCTGGAGATGTTCGAGCTGTCGCTGCTGATCCGCAGCGGCCGGCTGTCGCCGGTGGAAGTCACCGAAATGCAGCTGGCGCGCATCGCAAGCCTCGACGGCGGGCTGCGCAGCTACGCCACCGTCACCGCCGAACGGGCCCTGGAGCAGGCGCGCCAGGCCGAGCGCGAGCTGGCCCGTGGCGAGTGTCGCGGCCCGCTGCACGGCATTCCGCTGGCGGTGAAGGACCTGTTCCATACCCAGGGCGTGCCGACCAGCGCCGGCATGCCGCTGCATGCCGACTTCGTGCCCACCGAGGACGCCACCGTGGTCGCGCGCCTGCGCGAGGCCGGCGCGGTGCTGCTGGGCAAGCTGCAGATGACCGAGGGCGCCTTCGCCACCCCGCACCCGGACCTGCCGGCGCCGAACAACCCCTGGCACGCCGGGCACTGGACCGGCGCCTCGTCCAGCGGCAGCGGCGTGGCCGTGGCCGCCGGGCTCTGCTACGGCGCGCTGGGCACCGACACCGGCGGCTCGATCCGCTTCCCCTGCGCGGCCAACGGCCTCACCGGGCTGAAGCCGACCTGGGGGCGGGTCAGCCGCCACGGCTGCTTCGAGCTGGCCGCCAGCCTCGACCACGTCGGGCCCATGGCGCGCAGCGCGCGCGACGTGCTGTTCCTGCTCTCGGCGATCGCCGGCCACGACCCGCTCGACCCCACCTCGCTGCCCAGCGTGTGCCTGGAAATCCCCGGCATCCAGGACAGCTTCGAAGGCCTGCGGGTGGGCATCGACGAAGCCTGGCTGAGCGACGGCGTCGACCCGGCGATCCAGGCCGCGCTGGAGCAGGTGATGGCGCGGGTCGTCGAGGGAGGAGGGCGCCTGCTGCGGGTGAAGGTGCCGGACACCTACGCGGTCAGCGCCAACTGGGAAGCCCATTGCGGCGTGCAGACCGCAGTCGCCCACGCCGCCACCTATCCTTCGCGCGCCGCCGAGTACGGCCCGGCGCTGAGCCGCCTGATCGACGGCGGACGCGCCTTGAGCGGCATGGACTACCAGCGCGTGCTGCTCGACGCGCAGCGCTTCAACGGCGAGCTGGAAGCGCTGCTGGCCGGCGTCGACCTGCTGCTGGCGCCGGTGCAGCCGTTCGCCGCGCCCAGCCACGAACAGCTTGCGGCCCTGGCCCAGGACGCGGAGTTGAACCGCCGGCTGATCCAGTTCACCGCACCCTTCAACGTCAGCGGCCACCCGGCGCTGAGCCTGCCCTGCGGCTTCACCGAAAGCGGCCTGCCGCTGGGCTGCCAGTTCATCGCCAACAAGGGCGGCGAGGCAGTGCTGTGCCGCGCCGGCATGGCCCTGCAGAAGCTCAGCGACTGGCACCGCCGGCATCCCCCCGGCCTCTGAGGCCGCCCCTTCGAGCGTGCCTCGCGGCACGCTCGACAACCCCGCCGAATACTTCTTGCACTGCCGGGATAAGCCCCTCGGTCCAGGGAGCGCCAGAGCCCCGGCGCACTCCCTAGGATGGCCCCAACAGCGTCGCCGGCGGTTCGGCGGCGCGACTCTCAACCGCCTAGCAAGGGGGACTCCATGTCCGACCAACCCATCATCCGTCGCCGTGTGGTACAGCACGGCATCAGCGATGCCCGCGTCAACAACAGCAAGACCCAGAGCCAGTACCAGCCCTACAAGGACGCCGCCTGGGGTTTCATCAACCACTGGTACCCGGCGCTGTTCAGCAACGAGCTGCCCGAGGACGAGGTGAAGGGCATCCAGATCTGCGGCGTGCCCATCGTGCTGCGCCGCGTCAACGGCCGCATCTACGCGCTCAAGGACCAGTGCCTGCACCGCGGCGTGCGCCTGTCCGAGAAGCCCATGTGCTTCAACAAGAGCACCATCTCCTGCTGGTACCACGGTTTCACCTTCGACCTGGAGAGCGGCAACCTGGTGACCATCGTCGCCAACCCCGAGGACAAGCTGATCGGCACCACCGGCATCACCACCTACCCGGTGCAGGAAGTGGCCGGGATGATCTTCGTGTTCGTCCGCGAGGACGACTTCCCCGACGCCGACGTGCCGCCGCTGGCCGACGACCTGCCGTTCCGCTTCCCGGAGAGCAGCGAGCGCTTCCCGCACCCGCTGTGGCCGGCCTCGCCGAGCGTGCTCGACGACAACGCCATGGCCCTGGGCATGCACCGCACCGGCTTCGGCAACTGGCGCATCGCCTGCGAGAACGGTTTCGACAACGCGCACATCCTGGTGCACAAGGACAACACCATCGTCCACGCCATGGACTGGGTGCTGCCCCTGGGCCTGCTGCCGGCCGCCGACGATTGCATCCAGGTGGTGGAAGACGAGAAGGGGCCCAAGGGCCTGATGCAGTGGATGTTCACCGACAAGTGGCAGCCGGTGCTGGAGAACAAGCAGCTGGGCCTCAAGGTGGAAGGCCTCAAGGGCCGCTACTACCGCACCTCGGTGGTGCTGCCGGGCGTGCTGATGGTGGAGAACTGGCCGGGCGAGCACATGACCCAGTACGAGTGGTACGTGCCGATCACCGACGATACCCACGAATACTGGGAAATCATCGTGCGCGTCTGCGACACCCCGGAAGAGCGCGAGAAGCACCAGTACCGCTACGACCGCGTGTACAAGCCGCTGTGCCTGCACGGCTTCAACGACTGCGACCTGTACGCCCGCGAAGCCATGCAGAACTTCTACGCCGACGGCACCGGCTGGGACAACGAGCAGCTGGTGGCCACCGACGTCTCGCCGATCACCTGGCGCAAGCTCGCCTCGCGCTGGAACCGCGGCATCGCCAAGCCCGGCCGCGGCGTGGCCGGCGCGCTGAAGGACACCGCGCTGCGCTTCAAGGACACCGCCGACGGCCGCCGCCCCGGCTACGAGGTCATCAAGATCCAGGAGGACTGAGGCGCGAGCGCGCCGCCGGGCGCCGCGCTTTCCTGCGCTGCCGGGATAAGCGTGCCGTCCCGGGAGCGCGCACCGCCCGGCCGCCTTCCTAATATCCGCCCAATGGCGCCGGCCAGGCGCCCACAGCCTTGCTTGCCGCGGAGTCTCGCGAACATGAAAGAACACCAGGTCACCTTCAATTTCGCCGACGGCGTCAGCCGCAGCCTGGCCGTCGCCGAGGGCTCCAGCATCCTCGACGCGGCCCTGGCGGCGGAAGTCCCGCTGCTCTACCAGTGCCGCTCCGGCAGCTGCTCCAGCTGCGTCGCGCAACTGGCCGGCGGCGAGGCGAACACCCGGCCCGGCGCCAGCTCCACCCTGCTGGCCAGCGAGTACGCCAGCGGCCAGCGCCTGCTCTGCGTGTGCCAGGCGCAGTCGGATTGCAGCTTCGACCTGGCCTACGGCAGCGAAGTCGGCGCCGGCGCGGCGGTGCAGGTCAACGCCTTCATCGACTCGGTGGAGCGCATCGCCAGCAACGTGGTGCGCCTGACCCTGGAGCTGGCCGACGGCGACTGGCTGGAATTCCGCCCGGGGCAGTTCATGCAGATCGAGGTGCCCGGTTTCGGCGTGCTGCGCAGCTACTCGCCGGCGAGCACCTCGGCGAGCCTGCCGAAGCTGGAGTTCCTGGTGCGCCTGCTGCCTGGCGGGGCCATGTCCAGCTTCCTCGAAGAACAGGCCCAGGCCGACCAGGTGCTCAGCCTGTCCGGCCCCTACGGGGCGTTCTTCCTGCGCGAGGAGAAGCGCCGCGCGCCGCACATCTTCGTCGCCGGCGGCACGGGCCTGGCGCCGATCCTGTCGATGATCGACAGCCTGCGCCAGGCCAGCGGACGCAAGCCGCCGATGCTCCTGAGCTTCGGCTGCGCGGTGCCCGAGGCGCTGTTCTGCCTGGACGAGATCGAGCTGCGCAAACAGTGGCTGCCGACCCTGGAAGCGCGCGTCTGCGTGGACCGCGAGGCCAGCGGCGACCTGCACCCGGGCAGCCCGGTCAGCGCCCTGCGCGAGGGCGACGTCAGCGCCGATAGCGTGGCCTACCTGTGCGGCCCGCAACCGATGATCGACGCCGCCACCCGGCGCCTGATCGAGCTGGGCATCGACCCGGCGAACGTCTTCGCCGAGCAGTTCGTGCCGAGCAATTGAGGAGCCATTCCATGCAGCCCACCACCGCGATGCCATTCTCCGCCCAGCAGATGGACTGGTACGAACGGGCCTGCGCGCGCATCGACGCCAAGCGCCTGCAGAAACTGCTGTTCGAACTCAGCGACATCCACAGCCCCACCGGCGCCACCCGCGCCGCCAGCCAGTACATGGTCGACTACCTCGGCGGCGTCGGCTTCGACGCCGGCTACCAGCCGCTCAGCGACATCAGCGGCAACGTCGCCGCGCGCCGCGCCGGCAGCGGCGGCGGGGCCTCGGTCATGCTCTACGCGCCAATCGACACCCACCTGGAGGCCGACGACAGCCAGGCGCTGCTCAGCGGCTCGGCGCCGGAGGCCGACATGCAGCCGCGCGCGCGGCAGATCGACGACTGGGTGTTCGGCCTCGGCGCCTCCAACCCCAAGGGCATGATCGCCACCCTCACAGAGGTGGCCACCGCGCTGATCGAGGCCGAGGTGCCGCTGCGCGGCGACCTGCTCATGGGCATGGCCGACGGCGGCATGCCGGTGGACATCTCAGCGCGCCAGCACGCCGGCATGTCCAACGGCGTGCTGCACCTGCTCAACCGCGGCATGTACCCGGACTTCGCGATCATCATGAAGCCGTGGAACTGGGTCTACCACGAGGAGCCGGGCATGGCCTGGTTCAAGCTGCGCGTGCACGGCACCCTCGGCTACGCCGGGGTCGGTCGCGACGTGCCGGGCTTCCGCAGCTCGGTGGTGCCGGCGGCCACGGTGATCCAGGAGCTGGAGCGCTGGATCATCGACTACGCCGAGCGCAACACCTCGGGGGTGATCAAGCCCCACGGCTGGATCGCCGGCGTGCGCGGCGGCGACGTCGAGCGCCCGGCCTTCCCCTCGGCGGTCACCGAGCTGTTCTTCGACGTGCGGGTCAACCCGCGCACCTCGCCGGCCGACGTCCGCGCGCAGTTCGCCGCCTTCGTCGAGGCCCTGCGCCGGCGGCGCCCGGAGCTGGTGCTGAGCTGGGACATGTACGGCTCGGTGCCCGGCGGCAGCACCGACCCGCAGAACTGGATCATCCAGTCCTGCAAGCGCGGATGGGAACACATCGAGCGCCGTCCCCACGGCACCCCCGAACTGCTCGGCGGGCAGACCGACGGCGCCGCGCTGCGCCGCTACGGCGTGCCCACCGCGCGCATCGGCTGGCCGTGGCCGGCGCAGGGCGCGCCGCTGCCGGTGGCCGAGGGCCTGGGCGGGATGGGCGCCACCTATGTGCCCGACCTGCTGCCGTGCGCGCGGAAGATCCTCTACGCGCTGGTCGACACCCTCACGCGCTCGCGCGCCGAACTGGGCCTGGAGGCGCACGATCATGACTAAGCGGATCAAGATGATAGTGCCGGTGCCGCTCAGCGAAGAGGCGCGCCAGGCCATGGCCCGGCAACTGCCGCCGGCGCTGCTGCGCGCCGATATCGAGGTGGAGTTCGTCGGCGCCGGGCGCGTGCTGAGCCTGGCCGACAGCTACTACGACATGGCGCTCATGGAGCTGGCGGTGATCGAGGCCGGCATCCGCGCCGAGGAGGAGGGCTTCGCCGCGGTGTGCATCAACACCGTCAGCGACTCCGGCCTCGCCGCGCTGCGCTCGCGGCTGAACATTCCGGTGGTGGCGCCGGGGCAGGCGGCCTTCCACCTGGCCTGCACCCTCGGCCAGCGCTTCAGCGTGCTGACCATGTGGCCGCAGTGGTTCCCGCTGTACCGCAAGACCCTGCGCGAATACGGCCTGGAGGCGCGCCTGGCGTCGATCCGCTCGATCGACGTGCGCCCGGACACCGAGGCGCTGCTGCAAGGCAAGGAGGAGATGGTCTTCGGCCGCCTGCTGGAGCAGGGCCGGCGGGCCATCGAGGAAGACGGCGCCGACGTGCTGATCCTCGGCTCCACCACCATGCACCAGTCCCACGCCTACCTCGCCGAGCACCTGCCGGTGCCGGTGCTCAACCCCGGCCAGGTCGCCTACAAGCTCTGCGAGACGCTGTTCGACCTCGGCCTGAGCCACAGCAAGCACGCCTACCCGGCGCCGGAAACCCTCAAGGACCAGGCCTTCGCGCCGGCCGGGGAGGGCGCATGAGACTCTTCCAGTCCACCCATGGCCATGCCCTCAGCGACCTGACCATCGCCGAGGCGGCGGCGGCCTTCCGCGACGGCGTGCTGACCAGCGTCGAACTGGTCGCCGCCTGCCTGGACCGCGCCGAGGAGGGCAGCGAGCTCAACGCCTTCGTCACCCTCGACGCCGCCGGCGCCCTGGCCGCGGCGCGCGCCGCCGACGCCGCGCGGCGCGCCGGCAAACCGGGCAAGCCGCTGAGCGGCATCCCCATCGTGGTCAAGGACAACATCCACGCCGCCGGCCTGCCGTGCACCGCCGGCACCCCGGCGCTGGCCGGCTTCGTCCCGGCGCAGGACGCGCCGACCCTGCAGCGCCTGCGCGAGGCCGGGGCCATCGTGCTGGGCAAGACCAACCTGCACGAACTGGCCTTCGGCGCCACCGGCTACAACGCCGCCTTCAACACCGGCAGCCGCCCCGGCGTGCGCAACGCCTACGACAGCGAGCGGATCGCCGGCGGCTCGTCCTCCGGCAGCGCCGCTGCCCTCGGCGCGCGCATGGCCCTGGCGGCGCTGGGCACCGACACCGGCGGCTCGATGCGGGTGCCCTGCGCGCTGAACGGCTGCGCCTCGCTGCGGCCCAGCGCCGGGCGTTATTCCGGGCGCGGGGTGATCCCCATCGCGCCGAGCCGCGACACCGTCGGCCCCATGGCCCTGTGCATGGCCGACGTGGCCCTGCTCGACGCCCTGGTGACCGACGACCACGGCCTGCCGCCGGTGGAGCTGAAGCGCCTGCGCCTGGGTGTGCCGGCGGAGTTCTGGGCCGATCTCGACGCGGACACCGCCGCGCTCGCCGACGCCGCCCTGGAACGCCTGGGCCAGGTCGGCGTGACCCTGGTACCGATCGCCGAGGCCGGGCTGCTGGCGCTGAACGAGGCGGTCGGCTTCCCGGTGGTGATCCACGAGGCGCGCCAGGCCATGCGCGACTACCTGCGCGAGCAGGGCCCGGGCATCGCCATCGAGGAACTGGCCAGGGACATTTCCAGCGCCGACGTGCGCGCCATCTACGAGCACTGGGTGCTGCCCGGCAAGGTCCCGCAGGGCGACGCCCTGGTGGACGTCGAGCCGCTCTACCGGGCCGCCTGCGAAGGCGGCCGGCAGGCCCTGCGCGAGCGCTACCAGGACCTCTTCGAACAGCACGCGCTGGACGCCCTGGTGTTTCCCACCTCGCCCATCGTGGCGCCACTGGCCGGGCCGCAAGTCAACGAGCCAGAGGTGTTCCTGCGCCTGATCCGCAACACCGAAGCCAGCGCCAGCGCCGGCCTGCCGGGCATCCAGCTGCCCATCGGCCTGGGCCCGCAGAGCGGCCTGCCGGTGGGCCTGGAACTGGACGGCGCGGCCGGCAGCGACCGCCGCCTGCTGGCCATCGGCGTGCTGCTCGAAGCCCTGTTCGGGCGCCTGCCGGCGGCCTGAACCCCAACACCATCCCACCCCGAGAGGATCATCCGATGCATCTGGACTACCAACTGCAAGACAAGGTCATCATCGTCACCGGCGGCGGCAGCGGCATGGGCCGCGACGCCAGCCTGGCCCTGGCCCGCGCCGGCGCGCGGGTGGTGATCGGCAACCGCAGCGCCAAGGCCGGCGCCGACCTGGTCGAGGAGATCGTCGCCGCCGGCGGCCAGGCGCAGTTCCGTGTCACCGACGTGTCCCGCGCCGCCGACTGCGAGGCCCTGGTGGCCCTGGCCATGGACAAGTACGGGCGGCTCGACGCGGCCTTCAACAACGCCGGGCTGCAGCGCGAATTCAACGACATCCACGAGACCCCGGTGGAGGACTTCTCCGACGTCATCGACATCAACCTCAAGGGCATGCTCTACATGATGAAGTACGAAACCGCCGCGATGCTGCGCAGCGGTGGCGGCGCCATCGTCAACAACGCCTCGATCTTCGGCCTCAAGGCCATGCCCAGGACCGCCTACTACGTCGCCGCCAAGCACGGCATCGTCGGCGCCACCCGCGCCGCCGCGCTGGACTACGCGACCCGCAACATCCGCGTCAACGCCATCTGCCCGGGGCCGATCAAGACCCCCAGCTTCGACCGCGTGACCGGCGGCGACGAGCACATGTACGACGACGGCGTGCCCATGCACCGCATCGGCCAGCCGCGGGAGATCAGCGCGGCGGTGCTCTGGCTGCTGTCCGGGCACTCGTCCTACGTGACCGGCGCGACCCTGTCGGTGGACGGCGGCATGAGCGCCGAGTGACCCACCCGATCGCCCGCCGCCGCTGAGCCGGCGGCGGGCCCTGGCGCGGGCCGCCTGGCCCGCGCGGAGGACTGCCGAGAATGATTCACGCATTGAGCTACGTGGTGGCGCACACGCCCCATCTGCAGGCATGGACGCGCATGGCCGCCGAGCAGGTCGGCCTGCACGTCGAGCCGCTGCCGCAAGGGCGGGGCGCGCGCCTGCGCATGGACGAGAAATACCAGCGCCTGCTGCTGCTGGAGGCCGAGCGGGCGGACATGATCATGGGCTTCGAGGTGGCCGATGCCGCGGAGCTGGCGGCGCTCGGCGCCGCGCTGGCCGCGGCCGGTTTCCCGGTCGCGGCGGGGAGCCACGTGGACGCCGAGCTGCGCGGCGTCGCCGACTTCCTCTGGTTCCACGACCCGGACGGCCGCCGCATCGAAGTGGCCCGGGGCCTGCGCGAGGCGGCCACGCCGTTCCAGCCGGGGCGCCCGCTGGGCGGCTTCCGCACCGGCGAGCTGGGCATCGGCCACGTCGCGCTGATCACCGAACACTTCGAGGACATGTGCCGGCTATATAAAGATGTCCTCGGCTTCCGCGTCAGCGACCGCGCCCACGCGCCGTTCCGCGTCGAGTTCCTCCACGTCAACCCGCGCCACCACACCCTGGGCATCGCGCACACCGGCGGGCCGGCGAAGATCTACCACCTGATGCTGGAATACCGCGACTTCGACGACCTCGGCCGGGCCTACGACATCGCCCTGGAGAACCCCGAGAGCATCGGCGTCACCCTCGGCCGGCACATCAATGACCACGTCACCTCCTTCTACCTGAAGAACCCCGACGGCTGGATGCTCGAGCTGGGCTGGGCCGGGCGCACCGTGGGCCCCGACTGGCAGGTGGAAGAACTCGAAGGCATGAGCCTGTGGGGCCACGACCGCACCTGGCTGCCGCCGGACAAGCGCGAGGAGGCCCGGCAGATTCTCAAGGCCCTGGCGCGCAAGGGCGTGCGGGTGCCGGTGGTGACCGATTCGCAGAACAGGAAAGCCAATCCATGAATGCAGCAACCCCCGCCGGCGACGTCTCGCCGGAAATCGGCCGGAGCCTGGAACTGGGCGACTGGCGCATCAACTACCACGACCAGGGGCAGGGCGAGCCGATCCTGCTGGTCCACGGTTCCGGCCCCGGCGTCACCGCCTGGGCCAACTGGCGCGGCGTACTGCCGGTGCTGGCGCAGCACGCGCGGGTGCTGGCCCCGGACATGCTCGGCTTCGGCTACACCCGCTGCCCGCGCGACCTGGTGCTGGACCCGGACGCCTGGGTCGCGCAACTGGTCGGCCTGCTCGACGCGCTGGGCATCCAGACGGTGTCGGTGGTCGGCAACTCCTTCGGCGGCGCCATCGCCCTGGCCCTGGCCCAGCGCCACCCGCAGCGGGTGCGCAGGCTGGTGCTGATGGGCGCGGTGGGCCTGTCGTTCCCGATCAGCGCCGGGCTGGAGAAAGTCTGGGGCTACCAGCCGTCGCTGCAGGCCATGCGCGAGCTGATGGGCGTGTTCGCCTACAACCGCTGCCTGATCACCGACGACCTGGTCGCCATGCGCTACCAGGCGAGCATCCGCGACGACGTCCAGGAGCGCTTCTCGCGGCTGTTCCCGGCGCCGCGCCAGCGTGGCGTGGACATGCTGGCGCTGCCCGAGGCGGCGCTGCGCGAATTGCGCCAGGACACCCTGATCATCCACGGCCGCGACGACCAGGTGATTCCCCTGGAAGTCTCCGAGCGCCTGCTGCGGCTGATTCCCCACGCGCAGTTGCACGTGTTCGGCGAATGCGGCCACTGGGTGCAGATCGAGCGCGCGGAATCCTTCGCCCGCCTGGTCAAGGACTTTCTCATTCCCGCCGAGACGAGGAACGCTTGATGAACAAGACCGATATCCAGGGTCGCTGGGACATCCTCTCCTGGGAACAGCGCTACGACGATGGCCGGGTGCTGCACCCCATGGGCACCGAGCTGGAAGGCTTCATCGAGTACGGCCCGCACGGCATGTTCTGCGTGGTCGCCCAGGCTGGCCGCGAAGCCTTCGTCAGCGGCGGCCAGTGGTCCGCCGATGAAGCCGAGCGCGCCGGCGCCTACGCCAGCTACCTGACCTATGCCGGGGACTACGACGTGCAGGGCGAGCAGATCCTCCACCATGTGCGTTACAGCCTGTTCCCCAACTGGGTCGGTGGAACCCAGCGCCGCGTGGCGATACTGGAGGGCGACGAACTGGCCCTTACCGCGCGGCTGGAGGAGGGCACCAGCGAGGCGCGCACGGCGATCCTGGCCTGGCGCCGCAGCCCTGCGGCCTGATAAGCAGTCCTGCCGCTGCCCGTCGATTGGCTCGCCGATGGGCACTGAAACAGCGGGGCTGGGGAACTTGTCGCCACGGCGCTGTCTACAGAGGCGATCCCCTGCCTCGCCGGCATCGGGCGATGCTTCAGCGGTGGGGCGGGGGATCGACTCTCCCGCCCGTTCCCCGGCTGGCGCCAGGCACCGAATCGGATCTGAACCGGCGGGGCCTCTGTCGGAAACATCCTTTTGAAAGAGGGTGTTGACAGCCCTTCGGATGTCTATATAATTCGCCGCCCGTCAACTGGCAAAGCCCATTGGGTTCTGCATAAGACGCTGAATTTAAAGAAAATATTTTTTAAATTAAGTGTTGACGGAAAGAGAGGTTGCTGTAGAATGCGCGGCCTCGGTTGAGACGAAAGAATCAACCAACTGCTCTTTAACAAGTTGAATCAAGCAATTCGTGTGGGTGCTTGTGAGTTAAGACTGGTGATCGCAAGATTATCAGCATCACAAGT
>Ga0180219_1000479_pt1 | contig 32280 bp, 29 predicted proteins | sample eDN3rd30CBELigMG_FD_151338 | JGI IMG/M metagenome (GOLD analysis project Ga0180219, IMG submission 151338) | Enriched Miracle-Growth compost microbial communities from Emeryville, California, USA - eDNA 3rd pass 30_C BE-Lig MG (version 2)... ... | reverse complement strand
GGCGCCGCGCGATGGGTTCGGCGGTGGCTGCAACGTCTCCGGTGACCATGAGCGTACGCTCGATACCGAGTGCGCTCAGCTGACGGAGAGCCTGGGCTGCTTCTTCGCGCACTTGGTCGCGCATGACAATGGCTCCGGCGAAACGGCCATCGACTGAGACGTAGATCGCGAGTTCCCCTGGAGCAAGGTCTGCCAGCACGAGGTCCGGCGCGGAGTGGCGCACCCAGGAGGGCTTGCCGACACGCACCGTCACTGCCTCAGGTGCGTCAGGAGTGCGGAACACAGCCGCGACTCCGTTTGTCGCGATCTCCTCGGCATGTTCGGCTTCGACGAGCGACAAGCCGTGCTGTTTCGCGGCCTGCACGACGGAGTCCGCAAGCACGTGAGAGGAGTACACCTCCGCTGAGGCGGCGAAACGCAGCAGCTCGTCTTCGCTGGCGCGGTCGGCGGGCAGAAGGCGTTCGAGCACTGGCTTGCCGGTAGTGATGGTGCCGGTCTTATCGAATGCCGCCGAGCGGGCTCGTGAAAGCTGTTCGAGGGTGCCGCCACCCTTGACGATCAGCCCGAACCTCGCGGCGCGGCTCATTCCACCGAGAAATGCGACCGGCGCGGCGATCAGCAGCGGGCATGGGGTCGCCACCACCAGTACCTCGGCAAACCGGACAGCCTCTCCACTGACCGCCCACGCGATCCCGGCGATCACGAGCGCGAGCACTGTGAACGGCACCGCGTACCGATCTGCGAGCCGCACGACCTTGGCTTTGCTCCCCGCGGCTTGTTCGACGAGCCGAACAATCTGCTGATACTCGCTCTCGGCGGCCGGAGCCGCAGCCCGCATGGTGACTGCGGCTTGTCCATTCACCGCACCGCTCGACACTTTCTCTCCCGCGTCACGATCAACGGGCAGACTTTCACCGGTCAATGACGACTCATCGAACACGGCGTGCTCGGAGACGAGGATCGAGTCCACAGGCACGAGTGCACCCGGCCGCACCAACAACAGATCACCCACCTCGACTTCTTCGACCGGTATGTCCTCGGTCGTGACCTCGGCAGTATGCCCGTGCATGTCCGCGCCGGGTGCGCTTGGGGCGAGGATGCGCGTGGCCTGCTGGGGTGCCTTACGCAGCAGCGCGGTCAGTTCCCGCTTCGAACGGTTCTCAGCGTAATCTTCGAGGGCCGCCCCGCCGGTGAGCATCAGCACCACCACGAGCGCCGCCCACGGCTCCCCAACGAGCACTGCAGCGGTGATTGCCGTCACCGCAAGAATGTCGAGCCCGGCGTGCCCTCGGATGAGCTGCCGGATCATTCCGACCGCCTCCCACCCGGCAATCACGAGCGCATACGCACCCACAATCCAGCTGGCCGACTCACTGGCCGGAGTCGCTAACAGCACCAACCCGATCGTAGCCACCAACAGTGTTGCGATCACGAGTGGATATGCCCTGACCAGAGATGAAGAACGGCTCATACTTCAATCCTCCCAGTCGGGCACGCTTCTCGCATTGCAGGCCAGCCTTGCCTGAGTAGCCGCGTCGCGCGTTCAGAGCAGCAATGCCCCGGCTTCTGCGGCCCCGAGCACTACCGCCCATGCCGGTGTTTTCCAGGACGTGCGTGCGACAAACGCGAGTGCCGCGACGACGAGTGATGCGGCGTTCGTGACACCCGCGGCGAATACGGGGTCGTACAACGCGGCGGCGAGCAGCCCGACGACTCCGGAGTTCACGCCCGTCAGCACACGCTGCACGCTCGGCGCACTGGGGTGTGAATCGTGTCGTGACCGTCCCGACACATTGACGATGTCGTGCTCGGCGCGATCCTCGACGCCGCAATCGACGACGGGCTGATCTCGGTGAACCCGTCGAAGAAGAAGCAGAACCGGGCGCATCAGCATCCGGCGAGCGGTGAACACCGAGGACTGGACGACCACCAAGACCATGAAAACGGGCAACGCCAGCGTGATCGACGTGGACGCCGCGACCCTGTAAGTGCTCGCCTCTTACAACGTCGCCCGCGCCGAGGTGTCGTTCGAGCTGGCCAGGGCCGACGCGTATGTGTTCGGTGACGACGACGGCAAGCTGCGCCACACGCACGCCACACACCTACTGGAGTTGGGCGAGCATCCCAAGGTAGTACAGGCGCGCCTGGGGCACTCCACCATCACCATCACGATGAAGATCTACAGCCATGTCACCCCGACAATGCAGCAAGCCGCAGCAGACCACTTCGCGGCCCATCTCGGTGGGGCTGAGCACATCACTCAGCACATGGCACGAAAATGACCCCCCAACCTAGGTGTCTCAACCCCAGTTCAAAGGCCATTTGCCATTCGTGCGCGAGGGGGGGCTTGAACTGATCCGTTTTCCCTCGCGCTCGGGATCGCAAGGCGACGTTCTGCCGCATGATTCCGCGTTTCCCTAGAGGCTATCCTGTGGATAAGTCCACCGCGATACACGCTTCTACGCGGTCGGTAGCACATGGGTTAGCACATGAGAACTCTGGGGGGCAGGCCTCGGATCTCGTATCCCTGAAGCACGGGGCATTTTGATGCGGGTTTTCCTGGGAGTGTTACCAGGGTTGAACTATCGTGCTGGAATGAGCGTATGGTGACAAATATGTGGACAGTATTGGTTATCTTGCTCGTGGTCTGGGCGGTGCTGTCGATCGTCGGGTTCGTGTTCGAGGGCTTGCTCTGGTTGGCCATCATCGGAATCGTGCTCTTCGTCGGGACCTTGATCTTCGGATTCATCAGGCAGAGCGTGAGGCGCAAGAAGGCCTGAGAGCGCTTCACATGGAGGCTGTTCCGAACAGCCTCCAATGAGTCTCCGTGTGCCAGTCGAGTCGCGGCGGCGCGACCACGGTGGGCCGAGCCTGATTTCCTTCAAGGTTCTCGAGGCGCGACGAGGACTCGGAGGGCTCGTGGGCGAATGGTGATCCGGACCCGAACCACTTGCCCGAAGCTGTCGCCATCCAGTTCGATGCCGTGGGGGGTGTCGAAGCGGGCCTCGAACTGTCGCCCTTGAGCGTATGCGAGGGCTTGGAGATCAGGGGAGCCTCGGAGCATTCGCCGGCTGAGCCGGGAGCGGCGGGCGATGCCCTGGACGGTGAGGCGGGTGCCTATCCGAGCCCAGCCGAAGCGTCCTTTGGGGCGCATCATGACCACGTCGAGCAGTCCGTCGTCGATCACCGCGGCCGGGATCAGGAGCATGTTCCCGGTGAGTGTGCCGCAGTTGCCGACGATGATCGTGTGCGCGCGGCTCGATCTGACGCGGCTGTGGTCGATCCGGTAGTCCACGTGGAAGACGCGGTTCGCGATGATCGACCGTGCGATCGGCGTCACGTAGGCGAGCCAGCCGAGGTGCTTCTTGGCGAGGGCGCTCGTGTGCTCGGCCATCTCCGCATCCAAGCCGATGCCAGCCATGGCGAGGAAGACGTGTTTGCTGCGGCGCCCCGTCTCGTCCTCGGTCTCGGCGACGCCGATGTCGATGGCGCGGCTTCGGCCGGAGAACGCCGCGGTGACGCAGGCCTCGACGTCGTTCAAGGGCACGCCGAGGTTGCGGGCGAGCAGGTTGCCTGTGCCGGTGGGGATGATCGCGGTCGGGGTGCGGTGCTCGTGCACGGCCTCCACGACGGCTCGCACGGTGCCGTCGCCGCCGGCGATGATCAGCGCGGCGGGACGGTCTGCGATGGCGGATTCGGCCGCGCGTCGGCCCGAGTCGTCGCTATTGGTTCGGTACCAGCGAGTGGCACCCCAGCCGCGAGACTGTTCCTCGCTCGCGACGACGCGCCTGATCCGGTCAAGCGGGGTCTTGACCGGGTTGTAGACGACGGCCGCATGCTGGAGTTGCATGTCTCCAGAATAGACAGGATCGATCCCTAGCTTCGAAGTGTGAGGCCGGAGGCCGGGCATTCCGGCGGCGTCTGTGCGGCGAGGGTTCTCACCGCGCGATCACGGCGGGGGCATGGTGAGGTGGCTGCGCTGCTCCATGAGCGGGCAGGTGAACACGTCGCGCTCGCCGAGGCCGACGCGGTTGATGTACCGCACGACGATCGCGTACGAGGCGAACAGCCCGGTCTGCGTGTAGGGCACGCCGTGCGCCCGGCAATAGGCGGCGATGACCGGCGCCGCTTTGCGCAGGTGCGGGCGGGGCATAGACGGGAACAGGTGGTGCTCGATCTGGTAGTTGAGGCCGCCCATCGCGGTGTCGAGGATCCGGCTCCCTCGTATGTTGCGGCTCATCAGCACCTGCCGCCGCAGGAAGTCGAGGGTCGCATCGCGCGGCACGATCGGCATTCCTTTGTGGTTGGGGGCGAATGACGCCCCCATATAGAACCCGAAGATGCCCAGCTGCACGGCGAGGAACACGAACGCGATCCCCGGCGAGAGAACGATGAAGACCAGCACCGGATAACCGATGAGTCGGATCACCAGAAAGCCGATCTCCGTCCACCGTCGTTTTAGCTTCCCGGGAGTCACCACGCGCCGCACGCTCGATGCGTGCAGCGAAACCCCCTCGAAGAGCAGGATGGGGAAGAAGAACAAGCCCTGATGCGCACGCAACCACGACAGCACCTTTCCCCTCGGGGCGCGTTTCTCCGGGGCGACCACGATCACGGGGAGTTCGATGTCGGGGTCGGAGTCGAGCTTGTTCGGATTGGCATGATGCCGGGTGTGCTTGTGCTGCCACCAGCCGTAGCTCATCCCCACCAGCAGGTCCCCGAGGACGATGCTGACCCAGTCGTTCCACTTGCCCGAGACGAAGATCTGCCGGTGCGCGGAATCGTGGCCCAGGAACGCGATCTGGGTGAACAGGATCGCCAAGAAGGCGGCAGTGAACAGCTGCCACCAAGTGTCCCCGATCCACACGAACCCGAGCAGCCCCGCTACCAGGACCAGGGGCAGGACGATCAGTTTCGTCCAGTAGTAGCCGTAGCGGCGGCGCAACAGGCCGCCGTCCCGGATGGTTATCGCGAGTTCAGAGAACTCGCTGGTGCTCGATCTTCGAGCCTCGCCCTCCGCAGCCGGTAGGGTTGGGCGATATCTGTCCATGATGCATCTCGTATCCGGTGCGGTCTCAGGCGCGCTCAGCGTCCATGGCCGCCCTCGTCTGTCCAGTCATCGACCTGGGCGCGATCAGCAGCATCGCTGGCCGCGCCGGCTGACGTCGACTGGTGTTGTCCGCTTCCACGGCTTGTCTCGAACCTCACCGTCTCCGCAAGCGCTGTTACCGCAGCAGCACGGTCGTGCTCGCTCGCCGCGGCGTCACGGAAACGGATGGCCGCGGCTTCCTGCTCCGCGTGCACACCGGCGCTGATCTGGGCAAGCCGGTCGGCGAGCGTGCTCGCAAGGCCGTCTCGCAGCTCTTCAAGATTCGTGTTCGCAATCTCCAGGCGGCGATCCGAAACCGTCAGCTCAACGGTTGGATACCCGGCCCGGGAGAGATACTCCCGAGTGTCCCCACTCAGGATCTGCTGCACTTCGTCGTGTTCGGGACGGCGCGTGAAGACCGCTTCGACCGTGTAACGGTCGGGGGCGGTGTCGGTCATGAGCGTTGCAGGGAGCGAACTCGCCAGCACCGACCTCAGACCCAGCGGCCCAGCGGTTGCGCTTGTTTCAGTGTGTGGCGTCATGACCCCACGTTACGCCGGGAACATGTGCGCCTCACAGGAAGCCCCGCAACTCCGATGACCACCGCATGTCAAGGAAGCGGAACCCCATGCTGCGATCGTTCCGCCGCTCAACGCCTCTGGAGCGACCTCGAATCCCTCGCGCGGCGAATCACCAGCCAGAGTCCTGTCGGCAATGCCATGAAGCCAGAGTACGAGCCAGCTCTGCCTGTGCTCATCACGATACGGGGATAAGCACAGGCGGACAGCGCGCCCACTCTCGCTAAGCTTCTCACTTCTAAGGGGACTGGCACGAACTCCGACGCTTTTCTTTCGCGATGACGCACAGGGGAACGCAGGGTTGCCCGGGTATCGTCGGGTGTAGCGATCGGCAACTGCCGTAGCTCCAAAGGGCCCCGACTCAGGAGTGTCCGTGATGGAAGCAGGTACCGCTCATGTCGGTAACCCACGTCCAAGAACCCAACGGTCTCGGCCCCGTACGCGCGACTCGCGCCAGGGCAGGTGACTTCCCGCCGATTGCGAAAGCCTATACGCGGGTTTCGCAGCAGGTCCGAGAAGCGGGCCTCCTGCGCCGAGCCCCCTGGTTCTACGCCATCGTCGGGCTCGTTCTCGCGGTCGCTCTCGGCGGCGCGATCACCGGATTCGTTCTGCTGGGAGAGAGCTGGTTCCAGCTGCTCATCGCGGCAGCCCTCGGGCTCGTCTTCACGCAGATCGCGTTTCTCGCCCACGAAGCGGCGCACCGGCAGATCCTCTCCCTCGGCCCGGCAAACGATCGCCTCGCGCGCATTCTTGCCGGAGCCATCGGAATGAGCTACTCCTGGTGGGACTCCAAGCACAGCCGGCACCACTCCAACCCGAACCGAGTCGGCAAGGATCCCGATATCCAGGTCGACACCATCTCGTTCCTGGAGGAGGACGCGGCGCAGGCGCGAGGCCTGCGACGCGCCATCACGAAGCGTCAAGGCTGGTTCTTCTTCCCCCTGCTCACCCTGGAGGGACTGAACCTCCACTTCCACAGCCTCCGTCACCTCCTGAGCAGGGAACCGGTGAAGGGCCGCTGGGCTGAGCTTGCCATCATCGCCGCGCGTTTCGCCCTGCTGATCACCCCTCTGTTCCTCTTCCTCCCCATCGGGATGGCGTTCGCGTTCCTGGGCATTCAAGTCGCGGTCTTCGGTGTGTACATGGGAGCCTCTTTCGCCCCCAATCACAAAGGGATGCCGGTGATCGCCCACGACGCAAAGCTCGACTTCTTCACGAAGCAGGTTCGTACCTCGCGGAACATTCGAGGCGGGTGGTGGGCGACTGCGCTCATGGGCGGCCTCAACTACCAGGTCGAGCACCACTTGTTTCCGAGCATGTCCCGGCCGTTTCTCTCACGCGCCCGTCGTATCGTCCGCGAGCACTGCCTGGAGCTGCACGTCCCGTACACCGAGACCTCGCTCAGCCGTTCGTATGCGATCGTGATTGACTACCTGAACCGTGTCGGCCTTTCGGCTCGTGACCCGTTCGAGTGCCCCATCAATGCCCAGTATCGACGTGTGTGACCGTTAACCGACGGTGAGGCGTCCCGAAAGCGATGGAGGCCGCCCGCATGCGCTCGGATACGTTCTCTGGAGGAGCGAACCTGAACGACGTACATGTGAGGGCCTTACGGTGAGCGGATGAGCACACCAGAGAATAGTTCGGGCCAAGAATCAGCGGATCAAAAAACTGCGCGCGAGCGGACGGAGAGATGGGACCGCGAGATACACGAGTCCGGCCATCCGTATTCTCCGTCTCCAGCGACCGCTATCCGCAGGCAAGCCGAGATCACCAGGGACCGAGAACAGCGAGACGCCACTGCAACCCCCAGCGAACGCACCCAGACGGCGAAAGAGTCAGACTAAACCGTCAGGCCAAGTCCCTTTTCGCCTGAACAAGCACACGAAGGGGTTGAATACCCTCCCGCCTGATCCCGTGGTGGAGTCATAGCTGTCGGTTTCAGCTGCACTGCGGGAGCCACTCGGAGCACGAGGCTCGACAACTGAATTCAAAGCGGACGTTCTGGCGCTCGAAGTGGACGATACGGCGACAATCGAAGACGATCCGCAGAGACTAAGGGAACGCATGTTGCGTACTCTTGCACTGTGCTAAATCGAGGTGGCACACCGACCTCGGCGTAGCCGCAGTCACTGCACCTTCCACCATGTGCCCCACGATCGCTATGCCCTGATTGACACCGAGCATTTGTCTACTCCCAGACACGCTATTTCGCGGCCGCGTGGCCAGCATCCGGAACGCCTCCAACTTCCACGCGCTCTTCTCGAACTGTCTCCTGAATGAACGTATGCTACCATGGTAGGTAGCACAGTTTCTATACTAGAAACATCGGGTGGTGATCCTCATGCATGGCGGCGTGATCCTGTTCCGGGGAACCGGAGCCGATGCGCGCCGCTATGTCGAGGCTGACCGTTCCCGCGCCGACGACTACTACCTCGGCAGCGACGCCTCCGTCGCGCAGTTTACGACCCTCGACAATGAGGGCAACACGACCGCGACCCTCGGGCTTGACCCGGAGGCCTACGCCGGATGGGTGGACTGGACGAACCCGGTCACGGGCGAGTCGATGGGAAAGCCGCGACTACCCGGTCAGGGGCGGCAGGGATCGCCGCGGTTCGCGGAGATGGTCGTCAACGCCCCCAAGTCCTTGTCGATCGCCGCCGCACTCCACCCCCAGGTCTCCGACGCCCTCGACCACGCGCAGCAGGATGCGGTCGCGGAGATTCAGCGCTGGATCGCCCAGCACTCCGTTACTCGCGTCGGCCCTCGTGGGAAGCAGGAGGTCGTGCCCGCCCGTGAGGTGCAGACGGTTGCGGTGTCGCATCGCACGTCGCGTGCGGGTGATCCGCATCGGCATATCCATTTCCAGATCGGCACCCGCGTGCAAGCGGCCGGGAAGTGGCGTGCCTTGGATACGGCGGCGTTGTTCAGGCAGCAGGGCGCGATCCGTGCTCTCGGCACCGCGGTGATCGCCGCGCACCCCGAGCTCGCTGAGGTGCTCGATCGTCGCGGCCTCACGCTCGACACCGCGACGGGTGAAGTGGTCGAGCTTGAACGGTTCAACCCGGTGATGAGTAAGCGCGGCGAGCAGGTGCGTAAGCATCTGGAACGGTTCGAGGCCGAGTGGGAGGCGGCGCATCCGGGCGAGACGATGGGGCCGGTCGTCTCCGCCCGTCTCGCGGCGAAAGCCTGGGCGCACGAGCGCCCCGCGAAGAAGCCCACCATCCTGCACGAGGAACAGGCGTGGATCGTGGAGTTGCGGGAGGCCGGCTACGACCCCGACACGTTGCAACGGCCCGCACCGCGTGCACGGGTATCGCTCGATGACCTGGCGGTGCAGACCGTTGCGAGTCGTGCGCTGGATCGGTGCGCTGCGGGTGGGTCGGTGTGGACGCGGCACACGGTGCAGGAGCACGCAACTCGCATCATGACCGACTACGGCGTGCACGCGACCCCGCAGGAGATCCGCGAGTTCGTCAGTATCGCAACGGGGTTGGCGTTGGAGGATTGCTTCTCGATCCTCCCGCCCGGCTCACCGACGCCCGAGCATGTTGCGCACCTCACGAGCCTGCGGGTGGTGCAGGCAGAGACCGAGCTACGCGACCTCCTGGCCGCACAGGTGCCGAAGCGCGAGCCGCGCCACCCCGACCTGCACGAGACCGCGCACGCGCACGGCCTGGACGCCGGGCAGAGGATTGCGGCCGCTGCGGTGGCGTCGCGTGATCCGCTCGTGGTCGTGGAGGGTGCTGCCGGTGCGGGCAAAACCACGATGCTCGGCGCTGCAATCGAGGTCGCAGCGCAGCACGGTCGGGCGGCGCGGGTCGTGGCGCCGACGTTGCGCGCCGCGCAAGTCGCGCACGACGAACTCGGCGTGCCCGCGACGAGCGTTGCAGCGCTCGTGCACGCCCACGGCTGGCGGTGGAACGACGACGGCGTCTGGACGCGCCTCGCTCTCGGCGATACCGACCCGGAGACGGGCCGCACCTATAGCGGCCCGAGCAAGACGGGGCGGCTCGCACGGGGTGAGCGGGTGATCGTGGACGAGGCCGGGATGCTCGACCAAGACACCGCCCTCGCCCTCCTCACCATCACCGCCGAAGCGAAAGCGACCGTCGCCCTTGTTGGGGATCGTGCGCAGCTTCCCGCCGTCGGTCGTGGCGGGGTGCTCGACATGGCCGCGCAGATTCGGGGCCGCACGTTCGACATGGCCGAGGTGCACCGCTTCACCGACCCCGCCTACGCCGACCTCACCTTGCAGATGCGCGACGGCACCAACCCCGGCGACGTGTTCGACCAACTCGCCCAGCAGGGCCTCGTGCGGCTCCACGCCAGCAGCGAGGACGCGCACACCCATGTCGCCCGGCAGCGGGAGGATGGGGAGGCGGTGACGGTGAGCACGAACGACGAGGCCCGCACCGTCAACGTCGCCATCCGCGAGATGCGGGTCGCTCAGGGCGTCGTCGACGATACCCGCACCGGCTACGGCAGCGACGACCTCGCGATCGGGGCGGGTGATCTGATCCAGACGCGGCAGAACGATTCCGGTATCGGGGTGGCGAACCGGCAGCAGTGGATCGTGCAGCACGTCGAGGACGACGGTGCGCTCCGCGTCCGCGAACACGGGAACGGGCGCAAGCAGCAGCACACCGTGCGCCTGCCCGCTGAGTACGTGGCCGAGCACGCCCACCTCTCCTATGCGGCGACCTCCTACGGGGTGCAGGGCGCGACCGTGGCCGGAGCGCACACGCTCCTCACCGATACCACGAGCGCCGCAAGCGTCTACGTCGGCATGACGAGAGGCCGCGACCATAACGTGCTGCATGTCGTCGCGGAGAGCGAGGCGGATGCGCGGGCGCAGTTCATCGAGGCGATGACACGCGACCGCGCCGACCGCGGCCTCACCACCGCCACACAGCGCGCCACGGAAGCCGTAGCCGGGCTGACCGACGACGGGCCGGTGAAGTTCGTCAACGAGGAGATCGCCGTGCTGATGCACCGCGCCCAAACTGCCGAGGCGCAGGCGGAACGGTGGCAGCGGGTCGGCACCACTCTCGCCGACCTCCGCGAACGCGAGGGCGCGACGAGGGAACGGGCACGCGCCGCTGAGGAAGCAGCGAAACAGCGGGTCGCGGAGGTGCGTGCCGAGGTCGCCGCCCCGATCGTCTCAGCGGCAGAGGCGGCGCTGAGCGATTGGCAGGACGCCGACGCCTCCGCGCAAAGGGCAAGCGATCAAGTACAGGCGGCCTCGTGGTTCGGGAAGCGTCGCGCCCGCACCGACCACGAAACCGCCCAGGCCCACGCCCAGCAGGTACGCCAGCACCTCACGGACGAGTGGGGCGGCCCGCCGAAGTGGAGCGAGAACAGCGAGGCGTGGGTGCAGCGCGTCACCGGGCCGCTGGTCGACGGAGACCCCCGCGTGACCGAGGCTGAGCGTGAGCACCGGGAAGCGCGCGACGCCCTGACCGGTCGGCCCGAGCAGGCGCAGATGGCTCGGTTGGCTACGTACGCGCGCGTGTTCGGCACCGACAATGTGCTTCGCAATCGGCAGAGCTATCTCAGCGCCAATCCCGCCCAGCAGGGGGCACGGGCGGCACAGGCCGCGAAGCGGGCGAGAGAGGAAGCCGACGTGCTCGCTAACCTCACCCCGGCTGAGGCGACGGCGCGGATCGAGCAGACCCGCGCTGAGCAGGCCGCTCGCGAGGCGCAGCGTGCCGAGCGGGAGCGCGCCAGCTTGCACGATGTTGAGCAGCAGCACCACAGCAGTACGCCTCGCCGCGAGGGGCCGGGCCTGAGCCTCTAAGCGGGGGCGTTACCGTCCGAGGGTCGGCGGTTCGCGGCGGCTGGTCGGGCCGGGGTGTTCCGGCCAGTCCGGCAGCTCAGGCGGCGCGGCGGGCCGTCTTTGGGGCGGCAGCAGTCCGGCCGGGAGCACCTGTTCCAGATGCGCCCGCCGTGCCCGCTGCTCCCGTTGCAGTTGCCCGAGCGGTGCGCCGGGCGTCTGGCTCAGGGCGCGGATCATGGTCTGCACGTCACGTTGAAGACCGATGTAGGCCGGAGCGGTCTCCCGTCCGAGGTAGCCGGGGCGTGCCTGGGCTTTGGTGAAGACGGCGGCATAGTCCTGCAGCCAGTCGAACGCCTCGCGCTCCCCCAGTGGGCGGTGCTGTTCCTGTCGGAGCGCGTCTGCTGCCTCAGCAGACCGTTCCCATTCCCCGGCGTCGGTGCGCGTGTTGTCGAACAGGAGCCGTTCGCGTGAGAACACCTGCACTCGTTGGACGTGCGGGAGCGCTTCGAGCGCGGCCACGACACCCGCCGACCCGGCCAGCGCGGACTCGTGGGCTTGGGGTGGTGTCCAGCGGCCCACGGCGGGATATCCGGCGTCGAGGGAACGCATCTCCGCCGACAGCCTCGATACCGCGGCCGGGGTCGCCACGGCGACGACCTCGACCCGGTACCCAGCCTCAGCGAACCGAGTTGCGGTGGCGGTGACCATGCCCGCGTCGCGGAACGTGCCCTCCAACAGCACCGAGTACCGATGCGCGAGCGCGTGATCCAAGGCCAGGCTGACGAGGCCGCCCGAGACGGGGGCGGTCGCGGCGGGCATCTCGAGCGGTGCGTGATCGGCCAGGCGCGCATAGTCGGGGTGGTATTCGCGCAGATCGTCGCCGGTGATCTCGACCAGATCATCGGCGGCATGCTCGCGGAGGATCACCTGTTGCGCCCGTGTCTTGCCCGCTGCCGGTTGCCCGCCCAGGAGCACCAGCACCGGAGCCACTTGATCGGGTGCGTGTCCGGTGAAGAGTTCGTCGCGGGCGTCAGCGTCGAAGACCTGGGCGAGCCAGGCGTCGGAGCCGACCGGTTCGGTCACTCGGTGCCGGTGAGGGCGAGCTTTTCCAGCCGCCACACTTCGTCTTGCGCGATGAGCCCGGCCCGATCGTCCGCGTCCAGCGCCCGCACCTGCTGCTTGACCAAGCGGCGGCGCGCGGCCCAATGGTCGCGCTCTGCGTCGTCGGCGGCGTCGTTCTTGCGGGTGAGGAGGATCGAGGAGAGCACCGAGGCGGTGTGCCGGGCGATGTCGTAGAGCATCGCGTCGGAGACGTGATCGAAGTCCGCCCGCGCCTGCGGCGGCTGGGTCAGGATCGTGTCACTCATGCGCTCCTCCGTTCCTCTCTACTAGGAGTTTACCGCTGCGGGCTGATCGTGCCCAGGGCGGTGGTGCCGAATCGGCACACCCGACCCCGCCTCACTCATCGTCGGGCCGGGTGTCGGCGAACAGGGCGAGGAACTTCTCGCGCGGGATCACGACACGACGGCCGAGCTTGACCGAGGGGATCGTGCCCTCGTTGATGCTCGTGGTGATCGTGCGGGGATCGACCCCAAGCGCCTCGGCGGCTTCTTTCCGGGTGATGACCAGGCTGCGACGTCTGCGCAGGTCTTCCATGTCGAGAGTGCTCTGTCGCATCATCACACCATCCGTTCCAGTTACGCGCGCGAGGGGTGCATACCAAGATAGAACGACGGGGCTTGCGCTGTCAAGCACTGCGTTGTAGATTTCTTGCATGGAAACAGAACGGGTGCGGGGCAACCCCGCAGGGATCACGAACACGCACGTCGCCACCAACATCCGCGCCGCACGCCAGGCGATCGGCATGGACTTGCGCACCCTCTCCGACGGGATGGCGCAGGCCGGGCGGAAGCTCTCCCCGTCGGGGATCAGCAAGCTCGAAGCCGGAGACCGCCGGGTGGACGTGGACGACCTCACCGTCATCGCCTACCTGCTGCGCACCACCCCGGCCGCGCTCCTGACCCCGCCAGAGCAGGCGACGACGCTCACCGGCGTACCCGAGGACTATGAGCCGGAAGAGATCGACCGGTGGATGCGTGGGGAACTCGTGCTCACCGACGAGGGGCTGTTCAACTACTGGCAGCAGGAATGGGTGATCTGCACCGACCGCATCCACTACCTCGAAACCACGCTCGCGGGCATGACTGCACCGAGTCAGGACGATCCTGAGAAGCCGCAGGCGCATCCCAAGACGATTGCCGCCTACCAGGAGCGCTTGGAGACAGCGCGGGCGCGAGCGCGGGCGATCCGGGAGCGGGGCGTGCAACTCGATCCCGAGGGGCGCGTGTTCAACGCCGCCGACTACATCGACAACTACTCCCAGACCCACCAGCCCGGACAGAGGACAGCAAGGAGCACCCTGTCATGATCATCAAGACCCCCTCCGGCGTCGATGAGAGCGGCGGGGGTGAGAAGAAGCGGCGTCGTTCCCGCTCCCGGCACCAGGGATCACTCGGCGACTACCAGACGCGCAAGGGCAAGCGGTGGAAGTTCCAGATCTATGTGCTCATCGACCCCGAGAAGCCCGAGCTGGGCGAGAAGCGAGTCACCCGCGGCGGGTTCACTGACCTCGAAGAAGCCCAGGCCGCCCTCACCGAGGCGTTGAAGAAGAAAGCGAAGAACGAGAAGTTCCTCGGCAAGGTGCCCACCCTCGCCGTCTACGCCGATCACTGGGCCGACAGCCTGCGGTTGGCGGACTCCACGATCAAGGGGTACCGGAAGATCATCCGCAACCACATCACCCCCGATCTCGGCAAGATCAAGCTCGACAAGCTCACCGCAACCCGCATCGGCTCCCACTACCGGGAGCTGGAGAAGCACGGCCGCAAGGACGAGTACGGCAAGGGCAAGCCCCTCTCAGCCAACAGCGTCCATAAGGTGCATGTCGTGCTCGGGGCGATCCTGGACGCCGCGATCGACGACGGGCTGATCTCGGTGAACCCGTCGAAGAAACGCCGCACCGTCAACGCCCCGAAATCGAGCGAGGTGCGGGCGCAGAAACCCGAGATCGTCACCTGGACGGGCGAGCAGTTGCAGACGTTCCTCACCTGGAACCGCGACGACCGGCAAGACGAGATGTTCCCGCTGTGGCGGCTCATCGCCTACACCGGCATGCGACGCAGCGAAGCCCTCGCCTTGAAGTGGAACGACATCAACACCAGAACCGGGCGTGTCAGCATCCGTCGCGCGGTCAACACCGAGGACTGGACGGAGACGAAGACCACGAAGACGGGCAACGCTCGCGTGATCGACGTGGACGCCGCCACCCTCAAGGTGCTCGCGTCCTACAAGGTCGCCCGTGCCGAGGTGTCGTTCGAACTGGCGAAAGCCGACGCCTATGTCTTCGGTGACGATGACGGGAAGCTGCGCTCACCCGACGCGATGACGAGCCGCTGGGATCGCCGCATGAAGTGGCTCGCCAAGGCTCACCAGACGCTGCCCCGCGTGACTATCAAGGGACTCCGCCACACGCACGCCACGCTCCTGCTGGAACTGGGCGAGCATCCCAAGGTGGTGCAGGAGCGCCTCGGGCACTCCACCATCACGACCACGATGAACATCTACAGCCATGTCACCCCGACGATGCAGAAAGCCGCAGCCGACCGCTTCGCGGCACACCTCGGGAACGCTTAGCACATATCTCAGCACATGGCACGAAAATGACCCCCAACCCGAGAGATAAAATCCCAGGTCAGAGGCCATTTTCCATTCGTGCGCGAGGGGGGACTTGAACCCCCACGCCCTAATACGGGCACTAGCACCTCAAGCTAGCGCGTCTACCTATTCCGCCACCCGCGCAGGTGGTTTTCGGTTTCGCAACCGAGGAATGACATTATCACGTTCTGCGCGCCGGATCGAACCGCCGCGAACCCCGGGCGCGCCGATGACGCCCGGGGCAACAGGTAGCCTGGTCCTCATGCCCGACAACCGCGATGCGCCCGAACTCAGCGAGGTCGCCCGTATCGCGCGGGACCTCATCCGCATCGACACGACGAACCACGGCGGCGGACGTGCTGTCGGCGAGCGCGAGGCCGCGGAGTACGTGATCGCCTACCTCGAGGCGCTCGGTCTGCATCCCGAGATCTACGAGCCCGTCGACCGCCGCACCAATCTCTCGGTGCGCATCCCCGGTCGCGACCGCACGCGGCCCGCACTCGTGCTGCACGGGCACCTCGATGTCGTGCCGGCGATCGCCGAGGACTGGAGCGTCGACCCCTTCGCCGGAGAGATCCGTGACGGCATGCTCTGGGGCCGCGGGGCCGTGGACATGAAGAACATGGACGCCATGATGCTCACAGCGGTCGCTGATCTGCTGCGCGGCGGAGAGCAGCCGGCGCGGGATGTCATCCTCACGTTCTTCGCCGATGAGGAGAACGGCGGTGTGCTGGGCTCGGCGCTCGTCGTGCGCGACCGGCCGGAGTGGTTCGACGGCGCCACCGAGGCGATCAGCGAGGTCGGCGGGTACTCGATCACGGTGGGCGGCACCCGTGCTTACCTGCTGCAGGTGGGGGAGAAGGGTCTGCTCTGGCTGCGGCTGCGTGCACGGGGCCGTGCGGGCCACGGCAGCGGCTTCCATCCCGAGAACGCCGTGACCCGCCTGGCCGAGGCCGTCGCGGCCGTGGGGCGCACGCAGTGGCCCGTGCGGCTGACCGAGACCACCCGCGCGCTGGTCGCACAGCTGTCGGAGCTGACGGGGGAGCCGGCCGAGGATCCGGACGCGCTGGCCGACCTCACCGGGCCCGCGGCGGGCTTCGTGCGGTCGACGTTGCGCACAACATCCAACCCCACCGGTCTCGAAGCCGGATATAAGCACAACGTGATCCCCGACACCGCCTCGGCGGCGATCGACGTACGCGTGCTCCCCGGCACGGAGCACGAGGTGCTCGCCGACATCCGCCGGATCGTCGGCGACGACATCGACGTGGAGGTCGTCACCCGTGACATCGGCCTGGAGACGGCCTTCGGCGGCGCGCTCGTCGAGGCGATGCTCGCCGCCCTCGATCGTGCCGATCCCGGCGCACCGGTGATGCCGTACCTGATGGGCGGCGGCACCGACAACAAGGCGCTCTCGCGCCTGGGCATCGCCGGCTACGGGTTCGCCCCGCTGCGCCTCCCCGCGGGCTTCGACTTCACCGGGCTCTTCCACGGCGTCGACGAGCGTGTGCCGCTCGACGCGCTCGACTTCGGCCGCGACGTGCTCGCCGATCTCCTCCGCACCTGCTGACACCGTCCGCCCTGCTCTCCTCCACCACCCTTCCGACCGAAAGGCGTCCATGCACCTGATCGAGGCGATCTTCCTGGGGTTCGTCCAGGGCCTCACCGAGTTCCTGCCGATCTCGTCCAGCGCGCATCTCCGCATCGTCGGGGCGTTCCTGCCCGACGCCGGCGACCCCGGAGCGGCCTTCACCGCGATCACGCAGATCGGCACCGAGACCGCAGTCATCGTCTTCTTCTGGCGTGACATCGTGCGCATCATCGGGCACTGGTTCCGCGCGCTGTTCGGAACGATTCCGCGCAATGACCCCGACGCGAAGATGGGCTGGCTGATCATCATCGGCACCATCCCGATCGTCGTGCTCGGGCTCCTCTTCCAGAACGCGATCGAGACGACGCTGCGATCGCTGTGGATCGTCGCGCTGAGCCTCATCGTCTTCGGCGTCATCCTCGGGATCGCGGACATGTACGCGAAGCAGCGTCGCTCGCTCGACGACCTGACCGTCGGGCACGGCGTCATCTACGGCTTCGCGCAGGCGCTCGCGCTCATCCCGGGCGTGTCACGCTCGGGCGGCACCATCACCGCCGGGCTGCTTCTCGGATACACGCGCGAGGCCGCGGCGCGATACGCGTTCCTCCTGGCGATCCCGGCCGTGTTCGGCAGTGGACTGTTCGAGCTCGTCAAGACCGTGAAGTCGCCGACGCAGGAGGTCTTCACGATGGGCGAGACGGCGGCTGCCACCGTAGTGGCCTTCGTCGTGGGGCTGGCTGTGATCGCCTTCTTCATGAAGTGGATCTCCAAGCACAGCTTCCTGCCGTTCGTGGTCTACCGCGTCGCCATCGGCGCGACGATCATCGTCCTGCTGAGCATGGGCGTGATCGCGCCCTAACGCCGGGGGTCGTCGCGGCCCGGCTTGCCCTCACCGCCGCGACGCAGGTACCGCTCGAACTCGCGGGCGATCGCGTCGCCGGAGGCCTCGGGCGAATCCCACGTGTCGCGGGCCTGCTCGAGCTGACGGATGTACTCGCTCATCTCGTCGTCCTCGGCGGCTGCGGCGTCGATCGTGGCCTCCCAGGTCGCGGCCTGCGCAGCGAGGTCTCCGCGGGGGACCGCGGTGCCGGTGATCTCCTCGAGCTTCTCCAGGAGCGCGAGGGTCGCCTTCGGTGACGGCGTGTGGCCCGCGACATAGTGCGGCACGCTGGCCCAGAGCCCGATGGTGGGGATGCCTGCCTCCTCGGCCGCCACGGACAGTGCGCTGAGGATGCCCACCGGTCCGTCATAGGAGGGCTTCTCGACTCCGAGGGCGGCGCGCAGCCGGTCGTTGTCGCTGCCCGTGAACACGGAGATCGGGCGCGTGTGCGGCACGTCGGACATCATCGATCCGAGGGCGACGAGACCCGTCACATCCTCGCGGAGCATGACATCCACGAGCTCGGCCGAGAACGCCTTCCAGGCGCGCGCCGGTTCGACCCCGGTCAGCAGCCAGAGCTGCGTGCCGCGCGGCCGTCCCGAGGGGCGGTAGACCGTGGCATCCGGCCACGTCAGCGTGCGCCGCCCGTCGGGCTCCGCATGCATCTCGGGTCGCGTGTACTGGTAGTCGAAGTAGAGCTCGGGGTCGACGGCGAACACGGGCTCGTAGGCGCCCGTCTCTTTGAGCAGCGCCGTCGCCGAGGTCGCCGCCTCGCCGGCGTCGTTCCAGCCGTCGAAGGCGACGACGAGTACCCGCCGGCCCAATCCGTCCACTCGTGCCCCTCCCACGATCGTTCCTCCTCCAGAATAGGCGCCGCCCGCGACCGGCTCGCCCGGCCCGCCGCGGGTGTCTCGATACGATGGAGGGATGAGCTCCCGCCTTCCCGCAGCCGTCCTCTGGGACATGGACGGGACCCTCGTCGACACCGAGCCCTATTGGATGGCGGCCGAGGGGCCCCTGGTGGAGTCGTACGGCGGCACCTGGACGAAGGAGCAGGCGCTGCACATGGTCGGGCTCGGCCTCGAAGACGCGGCGCGTCTCCTTCAGGACGCCGGCGTGCGGATGGATGTCGCGGCCATCGTCCAGCATCTGACGGATGAGGTGCTGGCGTCCCTCCTGCGCGACGGTGTGCCGTTCCGGCCCGGAGCCCGTGAGCTACTGAAGGCGCTGAAGGATGTCGGCGTGAAGACCGCGCTGGTCACGATGTCGATGCGCCGCATGGCGCAGACGGTTGTCGACCTCATCGACTTCGATGCCTTCGACGTCATCGTCGCCGGCGACGACGTGACGCGGCCCAAGCCCTACCCCGACCCCTATCTGCAGGGGAGCGAGCTCCTCGGCGTCGATCCGCACCAGGTCGTCGCCATCGAGGACTCTCCGAACGGCCTCCGCGCTGCCGTCGCCTCCGGCGCTGTCACCCTCGGCGTCCCGCTCATGGTCTCGCTGACCGGCGTCGGCGCCCATGCGCTCTGGCCCACTCTCGAGGGCCGCACCGTCGGCGACCTCGCCGACCTGTACACCGACCACCGTCCCGAAGGCTCCGCATGACCGACTTCCCCCGCCCGAGCGGCCCGTTCTGCTACGGCGACCGTGTGCAGCTGACCGGCCCCAAGGGCAGGCTGCACACCATCACCCTTCGTGAGGGCGGCGAGCTGCACACGCACCGCGGCGTCCTGCGTCACGACGCCCTCGTCGGGCTGCCCGACGGGTCGGTGGTGCGGAACAGCTCCGACACCGAGTACCTCGCGCTGAGACCGCTCCTGCGCGACTTCGTGATGTCGATGCCCCGCGGCGCCGCGATCGTGTATCCGAAGGATGCCGCGCAGATCCTCGCACAGGCCGACATCTTCCCCGGTGCGACGGTGGTGGAGGCGGGCGTCGGATCGGGAGCGCTCTCGTTGTGGATGCTGCGCGCCATCGGCTCGCAGGGACGGCTGGTCTCCTTCGAGCGACGCGAGGAGTTCGCCGAGGTCGCACGCGCCAATGCCACGACCTTCCTCGGTGCGCTCCCGGATAACTGGGAGATCGTCCTGGGGGATCTGAGCGACGCACTGCCCGCCGCGTTCGCTGCCGGCACGGCCGACCGCGTCGTCCTCGACATGCTCGCGCCATGGGAGTGCATCCCCGCGGTGGCCGACGCCCTCGTCCCCGGTGGCGTGGTGCTCTGCTACGTCGCCACGGCCACGCAGCTCAGCCGGGTCGCCGAGTTCATCCGGGGGACCGGCCTGTTCACCGAACCGGAATCGAGCGAGACGATGGTCCGCGGCTGGCACGTGGACGGTCTCGCCGTCCGCCCGGACCACCGCATGGTCGCGCACACCGGGTTCCTGCTGACCGCACGGCGTCTGGCCCCGGGCGCCGTTCCGCCGGATGTGCGTCGGCGCGCCGTGCGCAAGACGGCGTATGGGGACGAAGACGTCGAGGTGTGGACGCCGGGGGCCGTGGGCGACCGGCAGATCACCGACAAGAACCTGCGCAAGCGGGTCCGAGACGCCGAGCGGGCGGCCGACGGCGCACGTCGGGCGGCAGAGGACAGGCGCGCTGCGGACGAGACGCCGAACGAGACCGCCTAGACTGTTCCGGTGCGCAAGTTCCCCGCTGCCCTCGCCGTCCTGTCCCTGACGGCCGTCGCTCTCGTCGGCTGTGCGTCCAGCAACGACCCCGCGGCCTCGTGCCCGCGGGTGACGGATGCCGGTTCATCGACGATGGACCTCATCTCGGTGACGGGCTCCGCGGACTCCGCGCCGAAGGTGGACGTCGACACGCCGCTGCACGCCGAGAAGACGCAGTTCGCGGACGTCATCGCCGGCACCGGCTCGGTGCCGATCACGAGCGACGCGCAGATGATCGTCCTCGATGTCGCGCTCGTCAGTGCGACCACGGGCAAGACCATCGTGACGACCGCCTACGACGGCGACCAGAGCACGGTCTACCCGGTCTCGCAGTGGGTGCAGTCTTTCCCGGGCTTCGAGGATGCGCTGCACTGCGCGACGGCCGGCACGCGGACAGCGGTCGCGATCGCTCCGGGCGGCATCCCCGAGGCGTCGCTGTCGAGCCTCGGCATGAGCTCGACTGATTCGCTCGTGGCCGTGCTCGATGTGCGCAAGGTGTATCTGGCGGCGGCGAACGGACGCAGCGTGTACAACGGCGGTTTCGGGATGCCCGCGGTCGTACGCGCTCCCGGCGGCCGTCCGGGTGTCATCGTGCCCGACAGCAGTGCTCCGAAGGACCTGAGGATCCAGCTGCTCAAGCGCGGTGACGGTGAGAAGGTGTCGGCGGATCGTCCGGTGCTGCTGCAGTACACGATCGTCAACTGGTCCGACAAGTCCGTGGCCTCGACCACGTGGGATTCGCAGGCGGAGTTCGTGACGCTGTCGACGAAGTCGAAGGGCTTCCAGAAGGCGGTCGAGGGCCAGACGGTCGGCTCTCAGGTGCTCGCCGTGATCCCGCCGGCCGACGGCGAGTCCGGAGCGAAGGACACCCAGATCGCCGTCATCGACATCCTGGGGATCGGGCCCGACACGAGCACGAGCACCCAGTAGTCGCGCCTGCGGGCATCGCACGCCGCACGACCCTAGGATGGGTGGGTGCCCGCCGATGACCTGTCTGCGTCCACCGCTGCGCGCAATGCGCCGGAGGAGCGCCTGCTGAACCTCGTGGTGGCCCTGATGGCCACCGATCAGGGGCTGACCAAGGACACGATCCTGGGGTCCGTCTCCGGTTACCGCGAACAGGGCGATTCGGGAGCGTCGAAAGACGCCCTGGAGAAGATGTTCGAGCGCGACAAGGAGAGTCTGCGCGCGCTCGGTGTGCCGATCGAGACGATCGGCGACCGCCTGGAGCCCGACGACCTGCGACAGGCCCGATACCGGGTGCCGACGAGCGAGTACGCGCTCCCCGAGGAGATCACCTTCACTCCGGAGGAGATCGCGGTGCTGAACCTGGCGGCCGGCGTCTGGGGCGAGGCATCGCTGTCGGCCGATGCCCGCAGCGGTCTGCGCAAGATCGGGTCGCTGGGCATCACCGTCGACGAGCCCATCATCGGGTATTCGCCGCGCATCAGCCTGCATGAGGGCTCCTTCGCACCTCTGCAGCGGGCGATCGAACAGTGCCGCGTGGCGACGTTCCCGTATCTCAAGCCCGGCGACGAGACCCCGCGCACACGCCGCATCCGACCGCTGGCACTGGCGGAGTACGAGGGTCGCTGGCATGTGTACGGCATCGACACCGAGATCGAGCAGGAGCGGACATTCCTTCTCTCCCGCATCGTCGGCGCGGTGAAGGTGACCCGCGAGTCCTTCGACGCGGGTCTGCGCGAGGGCGCGGGGGAGCGTGCACTGCAGGGTCTCGAAGATCTCGCCCGCCGCCAGACCGCGCTGCTGGAGGTGCACCCCGGCACCGAGGCGGCGCTGCGGCTGCACCGGCGCGGGGTGCCCGCGCTGCAGGGCATCCGCGTCCCGTTCGTGGATGTGCACATCTTCGCCGACGAGCTGGCCTCCTATGGACCCGAGGTGCGCGTCGTCGACCCGCCGGCACTGCGCGATGAGGTACGGCGCCGCCTGCGCGCCGCGCTCGACTTGAACGGAGCGGCACGATGACCCCCGGCGCACGCCCGGTCCTTGCGACGGAGCGCGCGGCGCTCATGCTTCAGCTGGTGCCCTACCTCATCAGCAAGGGTGAGGTCACGGTCGCCGAGGCGGCCGCCGACTTCGACGTCTCTGAGACGCAGATGCGGGCGATGGTCGAGAAGCTCACCGTCATCGGAAGGCCGGGCGACGCCGGCTACTGGCAGATGGCCAATGACCTCTTCGACATCGACTGGGACCTGCTCGACGAGCACGACCGCATCTCGCTGACCAACGCGGTCGGGCTGGAGCACGCACCACGGCTGACGGCGCGGGAGGCGGCGGCCCTGCTGGCGGGGCTGCAGCTGGCGCGCTCTCTGCCCGGCGTGGGCGAGAGCGGGGTCATCGCGGGACTCCTCGCGAAGCTCGCGCGCGGGGCATCGAGCGCTCCCGCCGATCTCATCGTCGCTCCCGAGCCGGTGGACGACGTCCGCGGCAGCGTCGATGAGGCCCTGCGCCGCGGGGTGGCCGTGTCGTTCACCTACAAGGCGCCCGACGCACCGGCCACGACGCGCACGGTCGACCCCGTGAAGGTCCATATCGCCGACGGCCAATGGTACCTGCAGGGCTGGTGCCATCTGCGGCAGGCGATGCGCACTTTCCATCTCGATCGGGTCAGCGACCTCGCGCTCACCGACATCGCGATCACCCATGGCGAGGAGCAGCCACCGGCGCTCTTCGACATGGGCGAGACCGGCAACATCGTGCGCATCCGATTCCCCGACGCGGTGGCGCCGCTGCTGCGCGGCTACCTCGATCGCGCGCAGGAGACGATCGCGCACGGCGACCTGACGGTGGCTGCGATCCGCGTCGCCGACCCCACGAGCCTGAAGCGCCTGGCGGCCGGACGTGGCGGGGAAGTGGAGATCCTGGAGCCGGGCGGCGCCCGTGAGGCCGCGGCCGACTGGGCGCGGGCGGGACTCGAGCAGTACACCGATACCGGTGCTCCCGAGCGCGGCGGAGAAGACGCTCCCGCGCCAGAGGGTTAGACTGAACCGACGGCGCACGACAAGGAGACATCATGGGCGCATTCGGGTGGCCGCACCTGCTGATCATCCTCGCGGTGATCCTGCTGCTGTTCGGCGCTGCGAAGCTGCCGGCATTGGCCAAGAGTCTCGGGCAGTCGGCCCGCGTGTTCAAGGGCGAGATGAAGGCGATGAAGGAGGACGACACGTCGTCCGCCACGCCGAGCGAGCCGAAGACGGATTCGCCGTCCGATGCTCCCGCCTCACACACCGCGGGTGACACCAAACCGTAACCGGACGTGACCCAGACAGGACCACCGCAGGTCGAGGAGCCCGAACAGCCCTCACACGACAAGCGGATGTCGCTTGGGCAGCATCTGCGTGAGCTGCGCAAGCGGCTGTTCATCGCCGCTGGCGGCCTGGTCGCCGGGATGATCATCGCGTTCATCATCAGTCAGCCGGTGATCGCACTGCTCACCGAGCCGATCGCCAAGATCGCGGCGACCAACGGTGACAACTACACGGCACTGAACTTCAACACGGTCGCGAGCGGGTTCGATCTGCGCATGCGCATCGCGTTCTCGATCGGGCTGATCATCTCCGCGCCCGTGTGGCTGTGGCAGCTCTGGGCCTTCATCATGCCCGGCCTCACCCGCAAGGAGATCCGCTACACCATCGGGTTCCTGTCGGCGGCGATCCCGCTGTTCGTCGGCGGGCTGTTCGTGGGCTGGCTGATCATGCCGCACATGGTCGAGATCATGGCGATGTTCGTTCCGAGCGGCAAGGGCGTGGCGCAGTTCTACGACTACTCCACGTATTACGACTTCGTCTTCAAGCTGCTGCTGGTCGTGGGGATCTCCTTCATCACCCCGGTGTTCCTCGTCGCACTCAACCTGGCCGGCATCATGACGGGACGGGCCATCCTCAAGGGATGGCGGGTGGCGATCATCGTGATCGTCGTCTTCGCTGCCGCTGCGACGCCGGCCGCAGACGTCACGTCGATGCTGCTGCTGGCGGGCATCCTCTGCGTGCTGTACTTCGCGGCCGCGCTGCTGTCGATGCTCTTCGACCGACGCAAGGCCAAGCGCGCAGCGGTGCAGCAGTGACCGAGCCGAGTCCCGCGGAGCGCTACGCGAGCGCACGGGCCGACCGCCGGCATCCGCTCACCTCCGACTTCGCCGCGCGGCAGCGTTTCGATCTCGACGACTTCCAGGTCGCCGCCTGCCATGCGCTCGAAGAGGGCAGCGGGGTGCTGGTCGCCGCTCCCACCGGTGCGGGCAAGACCATCGTGGGAGAGTTCGCGGTCGACCTGGCGATGCGCGAACCCGGTCGCAAGGCGTTCTACACGACACCGATCAAGGCACTCTCGAACCAGAAGTTCCGCGAGCTCGTGGACGTGTACGGGCCCGACGACGTCGGCCTGCTCACCGGCGACGTGAGCATCAACGGTGACGCGCGGGTCGTGGTGATGACCACCGAGGTGCTGCGCAACATGCTGTACGCCGACTCGGGCGCGTTGCGCGGGCTCATGTTCGTCGTGATGGATGAGGTCCACTACCTCGCCGATCGATTCCGCGGCGCGGTGTGGGAAGAGGTCATCATCCATCTGCCGCGCAGCGTGCGCCTCGTCTGCCTGTCGGCGACGGTCTCGAACGCCGAGGAGTTCGGCGACTGGCTCGACACGGTCCGCGGCGACACCGAGGTCGTGGTGTCGGAGACCCGGCCCGTCCCGCTCGAGCAGCACGTCCTCGTGCGGGGCGACCTGCTGCCCCTGTTCGACGACCGTGCGGGGGTGGCGACCGCCCAGGTCAATCAGGAGCTCATGCGAATCCGCTCGTTCAAGGGCTCGAACTACGAGAACAACCGCCGCGCGCAATCGTTCCGCAGCAGCGGCGGCTATGAGGCGAGCCACCGCCGGCCGTCACGCGGCGGGCGGCGCCCGGTCCGCTCCGCGAACGTGCACCGCATCGAGCGGATGGACCGTCCGGAGGTCGTGCGGCTGCTGGATCGCGACCGGCTGCTGCCGGCGATCTTCTTCATCTTCAGCCGTGTCGGCTGCGAGGCGGCCGTCCAGCAGGTGCGCCGCGCCGGCGTCCGGCTGACCTCCCGCGAGGAGCGTGACGAGATCCGCGCGCTCGTGGACGAGCGCACACGCACCCTGGCGGACGAAGACCTCGGGGTCCTCGGCTTCTGGGAGTGGAAGGACAACCTCGAGCGCGGTGTCGCCGCTCACCATGCGGGGCTTCTGCCCGTGTTCAAAGAGGTCGTCGAAGAGCTGTTCCAGCGCAAGCTCGTCAAGGCGGTGTTCGCGACCGAGACGCTCGCGCTCGGGATCAACATGCCCGCCCGCACGGTCGTGCTCGAGAAGCTCGAGAAGTTCAACGGCGAGGCCCGCGTCGCGATCACCTCGGGGGAGTACACGCAGCTCACCGGACGTGCGGGCCGTCGCGGCATCGACGTCGAGGGGCACGCGGTCATCCAGTGGACCGAGGGCATGGACCCGCAGTCGGTCGCAGCCCTCGCGTCGCGGCGTACCTACCCGCTGAACTCCAGCTTCCGGCCGACGTACAACATGGCAGTGAACCTCATCGACCAGTTCGGTCGCTCGCGGGCGCGGGAGATCCTGGAGAGCTCGTTCGCGCAGTTCCAGGCCGACCGCGCCGTCGTGGGGCTGGCGCGGCGCGTCCGCGAGCAGGAGGAGTCGCTGGCCGGCTACGTCACGCCGATGACGTGCGACCGCGGCGACTTCGTGGAGTACTCGGGCATCCGCCGGCAGCTCAGCGACCTGGAGAAGCTGAACCGTAAGGACGGCTCGGCCACGCACGCGGCACGGCAGAAGCGGCAGCGCGAGATTCAGGCGCTGCGGCGGCGCATGCAGCGGCATCCCTGCCATTCCTGCCCCGATCGCGAGAGCCACGCGCGATGGGCCGAACGGTATTGGAAGCTCAAGCGCTCCACCGACAAGCTCCGCCGGCAGATCGAGACCCGTACCGGAACGGTCGCGCGCCAGTTCGATCGTGTGGTCGACGTGCTCGCCGCGCTCGACTACGTCACCGTCGGCGCCGACGGCACGACCGCACTCACGCCGGCCGCACACACGCTGCGCCGCATCTACGGGGAACGGGATCTGCTGGTGTCGGAGGCCCTCCGGACCGGAATCTGGAAAGAACTGGATGCCGCGAGCCTGGCCGCACTCGTCTGCAGCCTCGTCTACGAGCCGCGGCGTGATGAGGCGTCGGCCGGGGAGAGGGCGCTGCCCCGCGGCGGACCGTTCCGCACCGCGCTCAGCGCCACGCAGCGGCTGTGGGCACAACTCGACGACGTCGAGCACGACCACCAGCTGCCCGGGACCTCCGAGGTGTCCGCCGGTCTCGCCCAGGCCATGCACGGCTGGGCGCGGGGCGCGCCGCTGGAGCGGGTGCTTGCCGACGCCGACATGGCGGCCGGCGACTTCGTACGCTGGGCGAAGCAGACGATCGACCTGCTCGACCAGCTCACGCTCATCGGCGACCGCAAGGTCGCCGGCGTCGCGCGCACCGCGCTGGAGGCGGTGCGGCACGGGATCGTCGCGTATTCGTCGGTCTGATCGGTGACCTACCCTGGAAGGGTGCCCGATGCCCGCGCTCTTCCGCGCCCTGTTCTGTCCCTCGGCATCGCCACGTTCGCAGCCGTCGTCGCCGGTGCGCTGCTGACGACGGCCTTTCCCGCGCTCAGCTGGTGGCCGATGGCGTTCGTCGCCGTCGCGCTCGCCCTGCTGACGCTGATCGGCCGCCGGGCGTGGGCCGCCCTTCTCGTCGGCTTCGCGTTCGGCATCGCCTTCTTCCTCATCAACGTGTCGTTCACCGGCCGATACCTGGGCCCCGTGCCCTGGGTGGCGCTGTCGGTCCTCGAGGCTCTGCTGACGGCGGCCGCCTCCGTGGCGATCGCCTGGGCGTACCGGTGGATGCCGCGGCTGCTGCCGGCCCGGTGGGCGCGCGTGACGCTGCTGCCCGCACTCGTGGCGGGGCTCTGGACCATGCGAGAGCTGCTGCTGGGCACATTCCCCTACGGCGGCTTCCCCTGGGGACGGATCGGGATCACGCAGGTGAACAGTCCGCTCGCACAGGCGGCGTCGTGGGTGGGCGTCAACGGCCTGACGTTCCTCGTGGTGTTCGTGTGCGCGGCGGTCATCGAATACGTTCGCATCCGCCGCTGGCGAGACGTACGTCTCCTGATCGCTCCTGCGCTCGTCGCGATCGTGACGGTGGCGATCCCGCAGTTTCCGACAACCCCGGCCGGCTCGCTGCGCGTGGGCGCGGTGCAGGGCAACGGGCCGACGGGGTACTTCGACCGACGCGGCCCGAACGACGTCCTCCAGGCGCAGCTCGACGCGACGGCGCCGCTGCTGGGCGAGCACCTCGATGTGCTGCTGTGGCCGGAGGGCAGCATGGATACCGACCCGACGCACAACGCCACCACCGCCGCCGTTCTGGACGGCCTCTCGAGCGAGCTCGACGCCCCGCTCATCGTCGCCGCGGTCACCCAGCGGGGAGAGGAGTACTTCAACTCGTCGCTGCTGTGGAAGGCGGGCGCGCAGAACCCGGTGCAGACCTATGACAAGCGGCATCCCGTCCCCTTCGGCGAGTACGTGCCCGATCGGTGGCTGTACCACTTCTTCGCGCCCGACCTCATCGACCTCATCCAGCGCGAGTACACACCCGGCACCAGCGCGCCGGTGTTCGACCTGGGCGACGTGAAGGTGGGACTGGCGATCTGCTTCGACGTGATCTACGACGACGTGATCACCGACGGCGCGAAGGGGGGAGCCGAGGTCTTCATGTTCCAGACGAACAACGCCGACTTCCGCGGCACCGATGAGAATCTGCAGCAGCTCGCGTTCGCCCGTATGCGCGCCATCGAGACGGGCCGCTCGGTCGTGAACATCTCGACGGTCGGCACGAGTCAGATGATCGCCCCCGACGGATCGGAGATCGCCGGTCTGAAGGCAGACACGGCGGGGCACATGCTCGACGACGTGCCGCTGAGAACCGGTCTCACACCGGCCGTCGTGATCGGGCCGACGCTCGCGCTCGTTCTGGGTTGGGGGAGTCTTCTCGCGCTCGTGCTGTGCGGCGCGCTCGTTCTGCGGAACGGCCGGAAGACGAAGGATGCCGGCCCCGACGGGACCGGCATCCGAGAGAAGAACTGATCAGGCGCTGAGCTTGGACGGGCTGCCTTCGCCGCGGCGGGCGCGCACGTAAGCCAGACGCTCTTCGAGGAGCTCCTCGAGCTCGGGGATCGTGCGGCGCTCCAGGAGCATGTCCCAGTGCGTGCGCGCGACCTTGTCGTCGCTGTGGTCGACCGTGACGGTGCTCTCGCCGACGCGGAGCACGGCCTCTTCGCCGCAGGTGCGGCATTCCCACGTGTCGGGGAACTCGGCATCGGCCGCGAACGTCAGCGTCGTCTCACGTTCGCAGACGGTGCACACGTACGTCTTCTGCACGCGGTCATGGAATACGACGCCCTCTTCGCTCTGTAGGCTCTGGGCGCCGAGTCGGATGCCGCGCAAGCTGCGGTCTGCCATTGTGTGGTCCTCTCGTCGCTACTCAGGTATAACGTGACGACCTGTGCGGATCATCCGAGAGAGCCCAGCCGCACCTGCTATTCACAGAGGAATCCCAGCGCGTCACGCGTGGAGCGTCGCCAGAGCCACGTCGGCGCGGTCGGTGACGATGCCGTCGACGCCCAGCGCCACCAGGCGCCGCATGTCGGCGGGGTCGTTCACCGTCCACACGTGCACCTCGACTCCGCTCCGGTGTGCCGCCTCGACGAACCGACGGGTCACGATCTTCACGGGTCCCTCACTCTCCGGCACCTGCAACGCGTCCACTCCGGCCAGCGTCCGCCGGAGTGCGGGCCGCAGGCCGGTGCGCACGGCCGCGAGGGCGCGGATGATGGTGGCACGTCCGCCGGATGTTGCGGGCGGCCGGCCTCGGGACGCAGCCGCAGCCAGGGCCGCGCTGCGTCTGCGATCGGAGAAGCTCGTGAGGAGCACCCTGTCTCCGAAGCGTCCGATGATCTCGCCCGCGGGGCCGGCCGCGGCATCCGCTTTCACATCGATGTTGAAGCGCAGTGCGGGGAAGGCGTCGAGCGCCTGCGCGAGGGTGATCAGCCCGCCGCGATCGCCCATCAGGTCCTCAAGCTCTCGCAGGGTCACCTCGGCAAGTGCGCGCGGATCGCCGGCGACGCGCTGCAGGTCGCTGTCATGGAAGAGCACGACCTGTCCGTCGGCGGTGAGGTGGCAATCCGACTCGACGTAGGTGACGCCCGCCGCGTGTGCGGCGGCGACGGCCGCGAACGAGTTCTCGACCATGCCGTCGGCCGCGTCTTCCGGGGTCACCAGTCCGCGGTGTGCGAGCACGCGTGGCGTGCCCGCACCCTCGAACCACGGGTGGGTCACGGCGTGGGCGGCGTCAGCGGTGTCCCGTGCGTGCTCTCGGCCGCGCGGGCGGCCTCGGCCGCCTCGGCGATCTTGCCGCCGAAGGCACCGGTGAGGCCCTTCATCGCGTCCGTGAACTCGCTCGGGATGATCCAGAGCTTGCTCGAGGCGCTGTCGGCGATCTTGGGAAGGGTGAGGAGGTACTGGTAGGCGAGGAGCTTGTCGTCCGGGTTGCCCTTGTGGATCGAGTCGAAGACCGCCTGGATCGCCTGGGCCTCGCCCTCGGCGCGCAGCACCTGTGCCTGCTTGTCGCCCTCCGCGGTGAGGATCGCCGCCTGGCGCGCTCCCTCCGCCTTGAGGATCTCGGACTGCTTCGTGCCCTCGGCGGTCAGGATCGCCGCACGGCGGTCACGCTCGGCGCGCATCTGCTTCTCCATGGAGTCCTGGATCGACAGCGGCGGGTCGATGGCCTTGAGCTCCACGCGGGCCACGCGGATTCCCCACTTGCCGGTGGCCTCGTCGAGGACCGCGCGCAGCCGCTGGTTGATCTCGTCGCGGCTCGTGAGCGCCTCTTCGAGGTTCAGCCCGCCGACGACGTTGCGGAGGGTGGTGATCGTCAGCTGTTCGACGGCGCTGAGGTAATTCGCGATCTCATACGTCGCGGCCCGGGCATCGTTGACCTGGAAGTAGACCACGGTGTCGATCGAGACGGTCAGGTTGTCTTCGGTGATCACCGGTTGAGGCGGGAACGTCACCACCTGCTCGCGCATGTCCAGGAGCGGGCGAAGCCGGTCGATGAACGGGACGAGGATGTTCAGGCCCGGCGTCAGCGTCTTGTGATAGCGACCGAGTCGCTCCACGACACCGGCGGTCGACTGCGGGATGATCCTGATGGCGCGCACGATCGCGACGATCACGAAGATCGCGACGGCGATCGCGAGCACCCACCCGATGATGGTGGGGATGTACTGAGCGGGTGTCATGCCTGCTCCTCCTGTGGGAAGTCGGCGTCGGGGTGCACATAGGCCGTCGCGCCTTCGATGCGGGCGACGCGCACATGGGTGTCGGGTGGGAAGGATGCCGCATCATCGGCGGTCCGCGCGGTCCACGTCTCGCCGTTGTCGAGCTTGACGAGGCCGCCCAGACGCGTCACCGTCGACAGCACGAGCCCCGGCATGCCGATGAGTGCGGCCACGTTGGACGGCGTGGGATCTTCGCCGCGGCGCAGGCGATGCAGCAGCGGCGGCCGCACGAGGAAGATCAGGAGTACGGCGGCGAGAGCGGCGATGAGAACCTGAAGCCAGAGCTCGGCGCCGAACAGATCGGCGATGAGTCCGGCGAGGCTGCCGATGCCCAGCATGAGGAAGGTGAAATCGAGGGTGAGCATCTCGATCACGAGGAAGATCGCGATCAGTGCGATCCACGCGATCCAGGCGAACTGTTCGATCCCTGTGATGACGTCCACGCCACCTCCCCTTCGTGCTCCGAACCTAGCATGCGCCGGGCGCGCGCCGACGGGATTGGTAAGGTCGAAACGCCGGTTTCGTCGCACTGTCCGTGTGGCTGCGGCATCCCTCACACTCCAGGAGTTCTCGTGACCCAGATCCTTCCTCCCGATTCCCTCAAGGGAAAGACCGCACTGGTCACCGGCTCGTCGCGCGGGATCGGCGCCGACACCGTGCGCTACCTCGCCGAGGCCGGCGCGAACGTCGTGATCAACTACCGCAACAAGGCGCCCCGTGCAGAGCGTCTGGCGGCCCAGCTGCGCGAGCTGGGGGTGCAGGTCCTGACGGTCGCCGCCGACCTCACCGACCAGGCGTCGGTCGACGGGATGTTCGCGCAGATCGCATCGGAGTTCGGCTCGCTCGACCTGCTGGTGCTCAATGCCTCCGGCGGCATGGAGTCGGGCATGGCCGAGGACTACGCCCTGCAGCTGAACCGCGACGCGCAGGTGCGCGTGCTCGAGGCGGCGCTGCCGCTGATGCCCGCGGGTGCTCGCGTCGTGTTCGTGACCAGTCACCAGGCCCACTTCATCCGCACCACCGAGACCATGCCCGAATACGAGGCGGTCGCGCTGTCGAAGCGGGCGGGGGAGGATGCCCTGCGCGAGCGGATCCCGGCGCTGACCGAGAAGGGCGTCGAGTTCGTCGTCGTGTCGGGCGACATGATCGAGGGCACCATCACCGCAACGCTGCTGAACCGCATGAACCCCGACGCGATCGCATCGCGTCGCGACGCCGCCGGGAAGCTCTACAACGTGGCGGAGTTCGCCGCAGAGGTCGCGCAAGCCGCGATCGATCCGATCCCGGCCGACAACATCCGCCTCGTCGGCGACACGAGCTCGTTCGTCGGCGACTGAGCCGCTGACACGAAGGGGCCCCGGGAGGTGATCTCCCGGGGCCCCTTCGTTCGTGATGAGGTCAGAGCGCCTTCGCGCTGAACGTGAACGCGCGCACGATCTGGATGATGCCCAGCACGACCAGCGAGATGCCCAGCAGCCACCAGAGGACGACCGCGCCCCACAGCGGCGACATCAGCAGGACGATGCCGGCGATGATGCTCAGGATCGCGAAGAACACCG
>Ga0180219_1000477_pt1 | contig 32381 bp, 27 predicted proteins | sample eDN3rd30CBELigMG_FD_151338 | JGI IMG/M metagenome (GOLD analysis project Ga0180219, IMG submission 151338) | Enriched Miracle-Growth compost microbial communities from Emeryville, California, USA - eDNA 3rd pass 30_C BE-Lig MG (version 2)... ... | reverse complement strand
GTATCTGCTCGCCGGCGACCAGACCGCGCTGCCGGCGATCTCGCGCATATTGGAACAACTGCCGCCGCACGCAAAGGGCGTGGCCCTGATACAGGTTCCCAATCGCAGCGAGGAACAGCCGCTCGATCATCCGCCAGGCATATCCCTGCACTGGCTCCATTCCGACGATGGACACGTCTTCGAAGATGCGGTCCGTTCCCTTGCCTGGCCATCCGACGTCAAAGTGTATGTCTGGATGGCTGGCGAATCCACGATCGTGCGCTCGTTGCGCAGCTATGTGCGCGAGGAGAAAAAACTCGGCAAGAAGGATTTCCTCGCCATCGGTTACTGGCGCAAGGGATTAAGCGAGCCGGAATATCACGAAAAGTTCGACCACGATCGCGGCGAAGACTTTTATGAGGCCATCCGCCATGAGCTCGAACACAGTCACGATCAATAGCCGGCTCGAGACGATCGTGCCCTTCACGCTCCCGGACGCGATTCAGTTCGATCTCGCCTCGGATCAGGGCTCCATCTATCGCATCCAAATGTATCAGCCGCCGGTTCCGATGCCGGCGGCGGGCTTTCCAATCCTTTATCTGCTGGACGGCAATGCGATGTTTACGACGGCGGCGCAGGCCGTCGCCTTGCAGATGCGCCGCCCGCAGGTCACCGGCGTGCTGCCCGGCCTCGTCATCGGCATCGGCTATCCCATCGATGGCCTATTGGATGGCGAACGCCGGCGACACGATTACACGCCCTCCTCCGCGACAAGGGCGCGCGGTGCGGAACAGTTCTTCGACTTCATCGAACATCGTCTCAAGCCGGTGATCGCCGGCATGACGCAAGTCGATACGACGCGGCAGGCAATTTTCGGGCATTCGCTCGGAGGCCTGTTCGTTCTCTGGTCCCTGTTCAGGCGCCCTGGTGCTTTCAGGAGCCACACGGCGGCCAGTCCGTCGATCTGGTGGGACGATCGCTGCATTCTGGTCGACGAGAAAGCCTTTCTCGAGACCGCTTCGCCAACAACGGACAAGTCTCGTTTGCTGCTGACGGCAGGCAGCCTGGAAATGACACCGACCCCGCATCCCGCGCGCATGAGCGCCGATGCGCAAGCGATGGCAACCCGCCTCTCTGTGAGCGCCGGCGATCGCCTTGATGTCAGCTTCGTCGAATTCGCCGGAGAATCACATGCCTCCGTCGTCCCTGCCGCTATCAGCCGGAGCGTTCGCTTTGCGTGGTAAAGACGTCTTGCAAGGCATCGCTCTGCTGGTCTGCCTGCTCGCCTGGACGATGCCTGCATCGGCTGAGGGCCGAATTGTCATCAAGGACATTGCCGGCCGCGAGGTCGTCCTGGAGCGGCCCGCCAGACGCATCATTCTGGCCCAGGGCCGCCATCTTCCCGCACTGTCTCTCATCCATCCGAATCCGGTCAGTATCATGGCCGGATGGCAAAGCGACATGCGGCGCCAGGATGCCGCCACCTATGCCGCTTTCCAGCGCAAATTTCCCGCCCTTGGCGACGTGCCAATCGTTGGAGATGGGTCGCCTGGCGGTCTGTCGGTCGAGCGCGTGCTCAGCCTGCAGCCCGATGTGGTGATCGCAAGCTTCTACGTGATCGGCGGCAACGGCGGCTCTGCGGACCAGAATCTGGTGCTGCAGCGCCTTGAGAGCGCCGGCATCCCTGTCGTTTTCGTCGACTTCTTCGCCAATCCATTGCGCAACACGGCCGAGAGCATCAGCATCCTCGGCAAGGTGACCGGCAGGGACAAAGAGGCCGGGGCGTTTCGCCGTTTCTATGAAGACCATATCGCCAATCTGACGACGACAATCGCCGCGCATCAGCCAAACCGGCCGACAGTCTTCATGCACGCCCATGCGGGCGGCAGGGACTGCTGCTATTCGTCCGGCAAAGGCACGTTCGACGACTTCATCACCCTTGCCGGCGGCCGCAATATCGCGGCCGGCATCATTCCGGGATCGACAGGACAGATCAGCCTCGAATATCTGCTCAAGGCAAACCCCGACGTCTACGTCGCCACCGGCGGCGCTCATATGGCCAGCAGCGGTGGGCTGGTGCTGGGCAGCGGCGTCACCCCGGCGCAGGCGCACACGAAATTTGCCGAGATTCTGGCCCGTCCCGGCTTCTCAAGCCTGTCAGCCGTCACCTCCGGCCACGCGCACGCCCTGTGGCAGATGTTCAACGATTCGCCCGCCCACATCGTGGCGCTGGAATGGCTCGCCAAATGGTCTCAGCCGGATCTCTTCAAAGACCTTGATCCCAATGAAACGATGCAACGCCTGAACGGCTTCTCCGCCGTTCCGCTCGAAGGCACGTTCTGGATCGATCATCCGTGAATGCGTTCGGCTACCGGATCGGATCGCCATCATCGTCTTCATCGACGGTGTGGTCGGGGTCGCCCACATAGACGCGGCAGCCATCGGCGAAGGAATTCGAACGGCCCTGACAAGCCGCTTCATTGGTGATGCGATGTTGCTTCGCCCATCTGAAGCCGGTGACATTCGCTGAACAGCCGTTTGTGCACTCGTATCCACCAAACTCTTTGCCTGCCTGGGCCGGGCCAAGCAATGCCGCCATAACAACGCCGGCGGCCAGAAACGTCTTCATATCGGGCTCCTGATTTCGCAGCAGCCTTAACCATTCCTGGCGCGTGTTTGCAACACTGAAAGTCGTGTCGCACACACCGATCTGAACAGGGCGATCACACCACCGCGGGAAAAATCTCATCCGCCGTGATGACGCGCGGGCTCAGCCCCTGTTCGAAGACATATCGGCCGATGGCTTCCAATGTCGGTCGATTGGCTTCCCGGCCATAGGCCCAGAAATCCTTGCCGAAGACCTCCCAGGTCTCCTCGATGTGATCGATGAGCCAGGGCAATCCGATCCGCAGGGCATCGGTATCATGCAGGCCTTCGATGGCGAGATCCTTTGCCGCGACAAAAGCCTTGAAGAGGCTGGCGGCGACCCACGGCGATTGCTCCAGAATGTCATTCCTCACAACGACCGTATGCATGATCGGAAATATCTTCGTCTGCCGGTAATAATCCTTCTCGACCTCCTTGTAGTTCGGAAACAGGCGCGCGATGTCCGGATGGCCGTCGAGAAAAATCTGCGGCAGGTAGATCGAAGCCAGCGCGTCGAGTTCGCCGGCCAGGAACATGGCTTCCAAGGTGGTATCGTTTGAAAGAAAATCGATCTTGATCTCGGAAGGCAGCGAGAGCGGGATCAGCGGCGGTTCGGTCGGCTTGTTCATGCCGCCCACGAACCAGTGCATGTCGCTGGCCTTCACGCCATAGACATCCTGCAGCATGCCTTTGATGAACACGACCGCGGTTGAACCATACTGCGTCGTCCCGATGCGCTTGCCTTTCAGGTCTTCAGGCTTCGTGATGCCGGCGCCCTTGCGGACGTAGATGCAGGAATGGCGGAACAGCCGCGACAGCGCAACCGGCAGAGCGGTGAAAGGACATTCACCCCGGCCCAACAGGCTCGTGTAGGACGCGAGCGAAAGCTCGGACGCGCCGAATTCCTGATCGTCCAGCATCCGGGGAAACATCACCCGCGGACGCAGCAGATTGACGTCAAGATCGATCCCGTCCGGCCGAACACGCCCGTCGATGAGCGGACGGGTACGGTCATAATCCCAGCAGGCAAGAGAGAGTTTCAGATCGGCCAAGTTGTTTCTCGCTCCATGAACGGACGGCGGATGCCCGGCTTCGATGTCGACGTTTGGCGTCCAAGTCAAGGTCCCCGCCCGCATCGTGGGCTCTCGCCTCCGAACGTGAAATTGATTACAGTCCGCGCCCACAAAGGGAGGATTCCAATATGGTTGCAAAATTACGCCGTTGGCGCGCGAACATGGCCGTCGCTGTTGTAGCGGGCCTGCTGATCGGGACGCTGGGCACAGTGCCCGCATCCGCGCAGGGCGATAACTACCCCACCAAGCCCATTCGCGTCATCGTGCCGTTCGTTGCCGGTGGCGGCAACGATATCTTCGCGCGCCTCGTCGGCGCCAAGGCCTCCGAAATTCTCGGCCAGCAGATGGTCATCGAGAACCGCCCGGCCGCCGGCGGACGGGTGGCGGCCGAATATGTGGTCTCTCAACCCGCGGACGGATACACGATTTACATTGGCGCGAGCGGCAATATGTCGGTCGCGGCCGCCGTCTATCCCGATCTTGCCTATTCCCCGCTCAAGAACTTCATTCCGCTGACCATGATCGCGGACTTCCCGCTTGTCCTGATCGTGCCGCCGAAGTCCTCGATCAAGACGATCCCGGATCTGGTGGCTTTCGCCAAGGCCAATCCGGACAAGTCGACCTACGGCACGACCTCGCCGGCCTTCACACTCACAACCGAGATTCTGAAAATGAAGACCGGCATGCCCGGTGTTGCTTTGCCGATGAAGGGCAGCTCGGAGATGGTTCAGTGCGTCAATCAGGATCTCTGCCTGCTGGCCTTCCCCGATCCGCCGCCGTCCGTCGCGCAGGCGCAAGACGGCATGGTGCGGGCCATCGCCGTCACCGGCGACAAACGCTCGTCGCAGTTGCCCGACGTGCCGTCTATGGCGGAACTCGGCTATCCGGAAGTCAACACCAAGCTCTGGTCGGGCGTTCTGGTGGCCGCCGGCACGCCGCAACCCATCGTCGACAAGCTGGTCGATGCCTTCCAGAAGGCGATCCGCGACAAGGACGTCAGCGCCAGGCTTGTTCAGCTCGGCGCCAACCCGGGCGGCAATTCGCCGGAAGAGTTCCGCAAAATCATCGCGTCCGATATCGCCACCTACAGCGCGGTCGTCAAGGCGGCCAACCTGAAGTTCCAGTAAGACACGCACGACATGCGAAGGGCCCCGGCATGGCTGGGGCCCTTTTGCGTTTGGGGAACCTTGCCGTCATCATCCCGTTACAGCATCATCGACCAATCTCCTCTCCCTGCGCGCCCGCCGCTCCATCGAAAGGACATGTGATGGCGAAAAATACGATTTGCGTCTGGTACGACAAGGACGCCGAGGCTGCCGCCACCTTCTACACCACGGTCTTTCCCGACAGTTCCGTCACCGCGGTCCACCGCGCGCCGGGCGATTATCCCTCCGGCAAGAAGGGCGATGTGCTGACGGTGGAATTCACCGTTGCCGGTGTCGCCTGCCTCGGCCTGAACGGTGGCCCCGCGTTCAAGCAGACCGAAGCTTTCTCGTTTCAGATCGCCACGGACGATCAGGAAGAGACGGACCGCTACTGGAACGCCATCGTCAACAACGGCGGCCAGGAAAGCGCCTGCGGCTGGTGCAAGGACAAGTGGGGCGTGTCATGGCAGATCACGCCGCGCGTGCTCACCGACGCGATGGCGGCCGGCGGCGAAGAAGCCAGGCGCGCCTTCGCGGTGATGATGGACATGAAGAAGATCGACGTCGCGGCGATCGAAAAAGCACGGCGCGGGTGAGAGGTCACCCGCCGCGACTTCCGATGAATTTTAGGAAAATGAAGGCGACAAATTTATCCCGAGAGTGCCGCGGCCAACCAACCGCGTCATGCCCGCGCTTGTCGCGGGCACCCACGCCGTCGTGTACTTCATCGAGCAGAAGGTGGCGGATTGCTTTACGACAGCAAAGCCATTGCACCGCGTGGATGCCCGGCACAAGGCCGGGCAAGACGGTGAGATATTGCACCTTCGCCTACCTTCAGCCTCTCACGCCATCGCGGGCTCGGCCGCGAACTGCGGCATGACTTCCTCTTTGAACAGACGAAAACTGCGGCGAAGGCGCGACTGATCCTCGACGTTGATGAGAAACCCGCAGATCATCAGCCCCGCACCGGCATCGGCGAAAGCCTTTATCTGACGCGCGACGGTCTCCGGACTGCCGCAGATCATGTCATCGGGATTGCGCGCGATGGCGCCGCTTGGATTGCCGGCGAAAAAGGCCTCGGCTTCCGACCTGGCCTGTTCATCCGTATCCGCTATGTGGATCGCCTTGCCGACAGAAGACCATTCCTTGGCAAGCCTGATCGTCTCGGCATCATGGCCGGCGGCAGCAAGACCCGCGTGATAGCCCGCCAACTGCTCCCGTGCGACCACGGGATCCTTGATCGCCGTGAACATCGGCCAGCCGCGCGCGGCGGCATCGGCAATCGCCGAGCCATTCAACGTGGCGCGCGCGAGGATCGGACGCGGCTTGCGGAACGATGACGGGTTCACTGGCGCATCCAGCCGCCCACGATCTGAACCCACCGCAATCTCGAGCGGTCCGCTCTTGCCATCGTAAGCCCAGACGTCAAGGACCGTCTGCATACCCTGGTCGAACAGGGTGTGGCGCTCGGCCAGATCACGGCCGAACAGGATCAGGTCGGTATCCTTGAAGCCGGACCCGAAAACGACGACCAGCCGCCCGTTGTTCAACTGGTCGATCAGGTTGCAGGATTCCACCAGACGGATCGGATGATGCAGCGCCGGATTCACCGTCGCGAGAACGATCGTCGCCTGCGTCAGCCGCGGCGCCAGCGCGCACGCGAACAGCAGCGAATTCTGATAGCCCTGGTTCTCGTAGAGATGGTGCTCCGTGAGTGAAATCGCCCCAAACCCGCTGGCGTCAGCCTCAAGAGCAAGGTCGGTCAGGCAATTGAGCAGCGGCAGTTCATTCCGCTTGTCCTGAATGCGGGTACTGAGATGCATGGAGAATTTCATGGCGGGCTTCACGTCCTTGAATATCTGGAGGGCTGATATCGGCCCTCAGCATGCCCGGATTGCCATGGAGGTCAATGGCTTTGCAAATTCAATGCCACCGCGAAACGCTCCCAATGTGTGCACACGCCATGTAAGTTAGAACAAATCGTGTACATATTGCCGAGTGCCCAGCGTTCTCACCAGCACTCCCGTTCGTGAACTTAACGCAGACTTTAGATATACTTCGTGGACACAAACGACATAAGCGATCTTTCTCGGGGGCGGACATGGGAATAGTTACGCGTAGCGCATTGCGAGTTTATGCGGCGCTCACGGAACTTAAGGGTGACGACAAGGATGTCTTAGACGCCCTTATTCCGTTCTTCGAACCTATTCTCAAAGTAATGAACGGGAAAGTTTTTGATCCGCACATATTTTCTGCGGGCGTCCGGCAACTCTACCGGTGGCGATTCACTGGCGACATCGCTTCCACATTCATCCCTCGCTTTGAAAAAAAGGGCTTTCTGAAGAAGGGTCCCACTACAGCAAATGGAACATTGTGGATTGTCCGCTACGAAGACAAGCAAACCGGAAAGGAAGAACAAGCGATTCTTGATGCGGTCAAAAGCATCATAGACGAATTTGAGAAGTTCCCACCCCGTGTCACCGACTTGCTTACGTATAAAAAGACCCGCGATGAACTCACAGACATATTGATCAGATTTCTTGTGACAATGGACTCGATAGGCGAAGGCGCGTATTCGCACCAACTTGGAGAACTCGCGCCCGGGGGTGAAGCAGCCGATCTGATCGCTAATCTCGAAGAGGGAGGGCGACCCCTCGACGATAACGATCGGTATATATGCGCGAGCTTCGTACGGCATTTGCTAAAGCGCAAACCCGAGTACATGCAGCATCTCGTCCGGCTCGCTTCAATCGCCTTGCTCACAGAAGTCGTCGAAGATTTCATAAAGCCGACGATCAAGGAAAGCCAAACGGACCTAACAATCATTCTCGATGCTCCCATTGCGCTAGACTTACTTGGATGTTCAGGAAAGGCGCTGAAGGACGACATCCTGACGATCGTTAATGCTCTAAAAAACATCGGTGCAACTTTCATTGTTTTCCCCGCGAGCTGCGCCGAAATGCAGCATAATCTACGAAGTATGCTTTCACTTTCCGTCGATCAACGACATGGCTACACCCACAATGCCATGGTGAAACGCGAAGTGGATGCGGACTATGTAACGGCCGTTGCTAACAACCCCGAACGGGCCCTCCACAATGTGGGCATTACTGTCCGACAAATCGATCTATCGACCTATCCGCACTCCCACAAATTTTTCACCGATGAGCAATATGAAGACTTTTTGAGCTCTGTTACGTGGGGCAATCAAATGCCCGCCAGGGAGCACGATTCGACATGCTTGGCTCTTACGATGAGGCTAAGGGAAGGAAGGCACAGCTCCGATATCTTTCGGACGCGTTTCATTATGGTGACTCGCAATCCAAGATTCGTACAACACGCACGAGAATATTGTCTAACGAGCCGTCTGATTGGGCCAATGCAGGAAGGGCCTATTGTTCACGCCCGCGAGCTCGCGACAACCGCGTGGCTGCGAACGGGACTAGGCGCAGACGAAACAATTCCGCGCGGCCACCTAATTGCAACTTGCGATCGCGTTTTGACAGTGCGACCTGAAGTTCGCGAAGCTCTCGCTGCCCAACTTCGTAGGATAACTCCAGAACGGCTCGAACAACTCAATTTATTGATGCAAGATGCTCGTAGCGTCCAAAAACTCGCTGATGAAACCCTCAATAACGCAGACGTTATATCTTCGGATAATGCGGAGCACCTTCTTGAGGTGATGCGCCAAGCCACCGCGCAGGAGTTGCAAGAAAAACATCAAGCAGAGCTGGCTCGAGAGCGCGAGATGGCTGAGGCGCAGCTTCGGATGAGCGAAGCTGCCGCGAGACAGTTGCAGGAGAAACATGCCGCTGAGCTATTAATTGAGCGCGAGACGGCTGAGGCGGAGATTCGGGCGAAAGACGACGAAACTAAGCGGCTCGCTGTTCAAATTGCAGCGTTGCAGTCCAAGGAAGCGCATGCCCAGGCGGTGGCCGAGCGACAGATTGAAAGCGTTGTTGGCGGCATTAATCGCCGCGCTAAGAAGGCAGAGATAATAGTGGGTGGATTTCTGTTGCTATTAGGCGTGCTGGGATTGGCTAACCTGCTCACCGGATACCTAACCGACTCTAAAATCTGGAGCTGGGTGATCGTTGCGGGAGGAATAGCGGGCTTTGCACGACTTTGGTACGGTCTTATGGAGCGACCAATGCCTGCGCTCGGATCAGCGCTAAACGGCTACTGCCGATGGTCATCACGAAAACGGCTTAACGTGCTTGGTCTAGAGAAACAGCTGGCGCGGCTGCAAGTGACAGGAGGGCGGATTAAGGTAAGCCCCGCTGCACCTATGCCTGAGTTGCAAGCGGACGAGGACAAGTTGCTCAAGTGAGCGTTGTCTTCCCTTGAAAGGCCGCAAATCATCGCAATCGTATGTCACAGTTCACTGGACAGCGATGGTTCTAAATGCAGGAGAATAGTTTTGGCGCGAATGTCGCGATGTCCAAGCGCTGATTCTCGCGCGGGGTAATGGTGCATCCAAGGAGTGGAGCGGGTGAAGGGAATCGAACCCTCGTATTCAGCTTGGAAGGCTGCTGCTCTACCATTGAGCTACACCCGCGACGACAGCGAAACCGCGTGTCGGCGGCTGCGCGAAGCAGCCGACGCAGGGGTTTATAGGCGGGCGTATTTTCCCATTCAAGCGGTTTGCGGGTTTTCCAGCTGCCAATCTGCAACCTGCCAGCCGACGCCGGCAGTCCGGAACGATTCCAGATTGACACCCGCCCGGTGGGCGACGACCAATAGTGCCAGGATAGCGGCATCCACAGGCGCCGCGCCCTCGGGAGGATCATATGTTTCGTAATTTCAAAGTATTAGCCACGGGGCTGACCCTGGCGCTCGCCTGCGCTGCCGCCGCACCCGCCACGGCCGAGGACCTGTTGAAAATCGCCATTCCCCAGCGCGGCAACTGGGACACGTCCATCTGCGACATCGGCCAGAAGGTCGGCATTTTCGCCAAACAGGGCATCCGGATGGAGACGTTCTATACGGCGGGCGCCGGCGAGACGAACCAGTTGCTGATTTCCGGCAGCGTCGACATCGCGGTCGGCACCGGCACCTCGGGTATCATGGCGGCCTTCGCCAAGGGTGCCCCGGTGCGGCCGATCTCCAATGCCATGACCGGCGCCGACGACATCTTCTGGTATGTGCCGGCGAATTCGCCGATCAAGAACCTCAAGGACGCGGCCGGCAAGACCATGGCCTATTCGTCCAACGGCTCGTCGTCGAACCTCGGCGCGCTGGCGTTGATCCGCCAGTCGGGCGTCGACATCAAGGCGATCGCGGCGGGCACGGCGCCGGCCACCTATACGCAGGTCATGTCCGGCCAACTCGACATCGGCTGGTCAGCGCCGCCTTATGTGGTCGATGACGTCAAGAGCGGCAAGGTGCGCATGATCGCCAGAGAGAGCGACCTCGAAGCCTTCCGTAACCAGACCGTGCGCATGAACTTCGCCAATCTCAACACGCTGACCAAGCGCGGCGACGTGGTGAAGCGCTTCCTCACCGCCTATGACGAAACCATCGACTGGATGTATTCGAGCCCCGACGCGCTGAAAACCTATGCGGACTTCGCGCAGATCAGCGAAGCGCAGGCGAAGATCATCCGCGACGAATATTTCCCCAAGAACAACCTGACGTCGAAGCGCCTCTCCGGCCTCGACAACGCCATGGCCGACGCCGTGGCGCTGAAGTTCATCCCCGCGCCTTTCAACAAGGAACAGATGGACGAGTTCCTGAAGTATTATAACAAGTAGCGCTTTTTATTGCTGCCTATCGCCCTCGTCCTTCGAGACGCCTGCTACGCAGGCTCCTCGGGATGAGGGCTTCCGGTACAATCGAAGGGCTCACCTGAAATATTCGTTGTAAACATCCGTCCAGTGCGGCAACTGCTTGTCGAGCTCCTCCGGCGACAGGAAGGTCGCCTTGAAGTTCACGCCATCGGGCCGCAAAGTCGGGTCCTTCGGCGGCACGTCGGGATGCACCGGCAGTTCACCCGCATCGGCAAACACCTTCTGGCCTTCCAGCGAGACGATATAGTCGATCAGCAGCTTGCCCGCGTTCGGGCTCGGCGCATCCTTCAACACCGACATGGCGGAATAGACCAGCAACGCCGGCTCCATCTTGATCCAGCTCACCGGCGCGCCGAGGCGTGCGCTGGTCACGGCATGGTTGTTGAATATCTCGAGCGCCAGCGGATATTCGCCGGCGATCACCAGATCGAGCACCTGCCGTCCCGACACGCTGAGGCCGGTGATGTTCTGCTTCGCCAGTTGCGCCAGATAGGGCCGCGCCTTGTCCTCACCCATGGCGTGAATGACCGCGCCGACAAAGCCCTGCCCCGCAGAGCTGGACGGCGTAGTGTTCCACGCCATCTTGCCCTTCCATTTCGGATCGAGCAGATCCTGGAAGGTCTTCGGCTCGGTGCCCTTGGGCACGAGGTTGGTGTTGAAGCCAGGTGTCAGCACATAAAGATTGTTCGCCACCCAATAGCCTTCGGGGTCGAACAGCGCTTTCGGCAGGTCCACGTCCGGCACCCATTTCATCGCCAGGCCGGACTTCTTCAGGATCACCGACGTCTGCGTGCCGTCGACGATGCTCGCCATGACCTTGCCCGCCTTCGCCTCATTGGTGACGCGCAGCGCGATCTCCGTCGCATTGGCGCGCACATAGGTGACGCGGATGCCGTATTTCTTCTCGAAGAGTTCGGCGATCGGCCGCACGATCTGCGGAATGATCTGCGCCGTATACCAGGTAACCTGACCTTCCTTCTTGGCGGCGTCGATCAAGGCCTGGTCGGCGGCGTGGGCGGATGGCGCCATCAACCCCAACCCGACAAAAAACGCCAAAGCCCCGCCGCGTATCAAACCGGTCATTCTGTCCTCCCTTCAGCGCATCTTTCGCGCGCCGTTCCAGGCTGACAGGTTCCGCGCTCTTGGCCCTCGCGTCAAGACACGACCGGCCTGTTGACAAAGGGACGCCTCAAATCGCTTGTCTAATGCCCACACACGAGGATCAGGCATGAGCGAGAGCACAGCAGCACCGCACCGTCATCGCGTCGTCATCGTCGGCGGCGGTTTCGGCGGGCTTGAGACAGCCAAGGCGCTGAAGGGCGCCAATGTCGATATCTGCCTGATCGACCAGCGCAACCATCACATCTTCCAGCCCCTGCTCTATCAGGTGGCGACGGCATCGCTGGCCACCTCCGAGATCGCCTGGCCCATCCGCTCCATCTTCCGCGACCGCCGCGACATCACGACGATCCTCGGCCGCGTCGTCGGCGTGAGCGTCCAGGGCAAGAGCGTGTTTCTCGACGACGGCAGCGCCGTCCCCTATGACACGCTGGTGCTCGCCACCGGCGCCCGCCATGCCTATTTCGGTCATGACGAGTGGGAACCGTTCGCGCCGGGCCTGAAGACGATCGAGGACGCGACCCTGATCCGCCGACGCATCCTGCTGGCCTTCGAGCGCGCCGAGCGTGAGCAGGATCCGGCAAAGCGCGCGGCGCTGCTCACCTTCGTTGTCGTCGGCGGCGGCCCAACCGGCGTGGAGCTGGCGGGCACCATCGCCGAACTGGCGCGCACCACTTTGCCGAAAGAGTTCCGCAACATCGACACCACCACGTCGCGCACGGTGCTGATCGAAGCAGGGCCACGCATTCTGGCGAGCTATCCCGACGACCTCTCCGACTATGCGCAAAAGTCTCTGCAGAACCTCGGCGTCGAAGTCGAACTCGGCCGTGCCGTGAAGGACTGTACGGCTGACGGTGTTGTCTACGGCGACCGCACGCTGCCAGCGGCGACCATCATCTGGGCCGCCGGCGTGCGCGCGTCACCGGCTGCGGAATGGCTGGGCGCCGCGGCCGATCGCGCCGGCAGGCTGCAGGTGCTGCCAAACCTCACCGTGCCTGATCATCCCGAAATCTTCGCCATCGGCGACACGATCACCATCGCCGGGCCTGACGGCAAGCCCATTCCCGGCATCGCGCCCGCCGCCAAACAGGCTGGCACCTATGTCGGCCGCGCCATCAAGGCCCGGCTCGAGGGCAAGGCGCTTCCGGCTTTCGTCTACAAGCATCAGGGCAGCCTGGCGCAGATCGGCAGGAGCCGGGCCGTCATCGATTTCGGCTGGATCAAGCTGCGGGGCTGGATCGCCTGGTGGATATGGGGTATCGCCCACATCTACTTTCTGATCGGCCTGCGGACGCGCCTGTCCGTCGCCATCAGCTGGCTGTGGATCCACACCTTTAACCAGCGCAGCGCCCGCCTGATCACCCAGCGTGACGAACTCGGGGCAGGCAAGGAGCTGAAATAAGCGTCGGAATGTATTATACTGCATAAATCTATGCTGTTTCCTGCCGTTGCTGTTGCACCGCGCATGTATTATTTTTCCGGCAATGCAGCGAGACAGCTAGAGGATAGCCATTGGTAACCCCCCATTCCGATATCCGGCCGGCGGCCGCCTCCGATTCTTCCGAACGTCCGGCCAACGATCAGCCGGATGCTGCCTACCTCTACGATCTTGGGCAAAGGGTGAGGCGCATTCGCGCGATCAGGGGTATGTCGCGCAAGGTTCTTGCCCAGGTCTCGGGGATTTCCGAACGCTATATCGCCCAGTTGGAAGGCGGCATGGGCAATGTCTCCATCGTTCTGCTGCGCCGCATCGCAGCCGCCGTGAGCATGCCGGTCGAAGACCTCGTCATGGATGCCTCCGATGATTGGGCCGCCATCCGCCGCATGTTGCGCTCGGCAGCGCCCGAACGCATCGCGCGGGCGCGGCAGATTCTCGCCGGCCAGGGCCTGCCGCTCGATTCCCATCCGCAGCCCATTCCGCCCGGCCGCGTCGCGCTTGTCGGCCTGCGCGGCGCCGGCAAGAGCACCCTGGGCGAAATCGTCGCCGGACGCCTCGGCTGGAAGTTCGTCGAGCTGAACCGCGAGATCGAACGTTCGCTCGGCCTTTCCGTCACCGAAATCTACAAGCTCTACGGACAGGACGGCTATCGCCGGCTGGAACTCGCCGCCCTGCGCGAGATCGTCGCCGGCACGAGCGGCCCGTTGCTGCTTGCCACCGGCGGCGGCATCGTCGCCGAACCGTTGTCCTACGAACTGCTGCTGTCCTCGTTCCACACCATCTGGCTCAAGACCTCGCCGGATGAACACATGAACCGCGTGCGCGAACAGGGTGATCTGCGCCCCATGGCCAATGACTCGACCGCCATGCAGGAGCTGGTGACCATTCTCACCAATCGCGAACCGCTCTATGCGCGCGCCGAAGCTGTCGTCGACACCGCAGGCCGCACCATCGAACAAAGCGCCAGCGACCTTGCCATGGCCATCGCCACGCTCAAAAAATAACGCAACCATACACAGTGGAGCGAGCATGAACGCCGATGCCCCGGTCGTGCGCAGCGAGATGCGCGGCGCGATTGCGCTCGTCACCATCGACAACCCGCCGGTCAACGCCGCCTCGCTGGCCGTGCGCACGGAGTTGAAGGCCGCGATCGAAGAACTCGGCAGCAGGCCGGACGTCGGCGCCATCGTCATCGCCTGCGCAGGACGCACATTCACCGCCGGCGCCGACATTCGCGAATTCGGCAAGCCGCTCGTGCCGCCGATCCTGTTCCAGACCTGTGCCGCCATCGAAGCGTGCCCGAAGCCCATCGTCGCCGCTTTGCACGGCACAGCCCTCGGCGGCGGTTTCGAAATCGCCCTCGCCTCGCACGCAAGAGTGATGCAGCGCGACGCCAGGCTCGGCCTGCCGGAGGTGAAGATCGGCCAGGCGCCGGGCGCCGGCGGCACGCAGCGCCTGCCGCGCATCATCGGCCTTGCGAAGACCATCGACATTGTCACCACCGGCCGCATGATCGGCGCGGATGAAGCGCTGGCGCTCGGCATCGTCGATCAGGTGGTCGACAGCGATGTGGTGGATGCCGCCATCGCCCATGCGAAAACCCTGGTCGGCACGCAGCCCACCCGCACCTGCGACAGAGCCGTGCCGGCTTTCGACCAGGGCGAAATCGACCAGATCATCAATGATGTCGACAAGCGCGCCCGCGGGCAGCAATCGCCTGGCGAGGTCGCGCGCCTCGTGCTTGCCGCGGCCAGAATGCCGGTGCCCGAAGGCGTCGCCCTGGAACGTGAAGTGTTCGCAAGGCTCGTCGTCTCGGAACAAGGCCAGGCGCTCAGACACATCTTCTTTGCCGAACGCGCCGCCGCCAAGGTGGATGGGCTTGAGAATGCAAAAGCCATCGACATCCGCCATGTCGGTGTTGCCGGCGCCGGCACCATGGGCGCAGGCATTGCCGTGGCGCTGGCGGACGCCGGCTACAAGGTCACCGTGGTCGAGCGCGATGAAGCAGCGGTGACGGCAGGCCGTGCGCGTATCGAAGGCCTTTACGCCCGCCTACAGAAATCCGGCCGCCTCGACGAGGCAGGCATGCGCGAGCGACTGTCGCGCATCGATCTTGCCGGCTCCCTGCAGGCCTTCGCGCCCTGCGATCTCGTCATCGAAGCCGTGTTCGACGACCTTGAGGTGAAGCGCACCCTGTTCGGCGCACTGTCGAAGATCGTCCGTTCCGACGCCATTCTGGCGACCAACACGAGCTATCTCAATCCCGATCTCATCGCTGAAGCCGCCACCCATCCGCAGCGCATCGTCGGCATGCATTTCTTCGCACCGGCCAATGTGATGCGGCTGCTCGAAGTCGTGCGCATGGCGCAGACATCACCGGATGTGCTGGCGACAGCGCTCGCCGTTGCGCGCAAGCTTCGCAAACTGGCCATCGTGTCGGGCGTTTGCCCTGGCTTCATCGGTAACCGCATCTACGCGATGTATCGCCGCCAGTGCGAATACATGCTGGAAGAAGGCGCGGTGCCGCGCAATATCGACAACGCCATGGAGTCCTTCGGCCTGCCGATGGGGCCGTTCCGCGTCTTCGACATGTCCGGCCTCGAAATCGCCTGGGCGCAGCGCAAGCGCCTGGCGCCGAGCCGCGACCGCAGAGAGCGCTACGTCGACATCGCCGATCAGCTCTGCGAACAGGGCCACTTCGGCCAGAAGACCGGCGCCGGCTGGTATCGCTACGACAACGGCGCACGCAGCGATCATCCGCTCGTGCGCGAACTCATCGACAGAGCCGTGACTCTCCGCGGCGGCGAGCGCAAGACGTTTACGTCGGAGGCGATCCGCACCCGCCTCATCGCCGCCATGGCCTGCGAAGGCGCGAAGATCCTGCGCGAAGGCATCGCCGCGCGCGCGTCCGACATCGACCTCGTCTTCGTCAACGGCTACGGCTGGCCCTCATGGCTCGGCGGTCCGATGTTTCAGGCCGACCGGATCGGCGCCAAGCGCATTCTCGCCGAGATCGAACAGATGCAGACGCGCGACGGCCCCGGCTGGGAAGCCGATGCAGTGATCGTCAACGCGGCAAAATCCGGCGAGCAGATGTTTGCCTAGCGAAATCCTTCTCCCGTTTACGGGAGAAGGTGGCCCTTGCGCAGCAAGGGTCGGATGAGGGAAAACCAGCTTCCACTTTGCGATACGATGCCTTAGCATCCACCGCACACCGACGCGCAACACAAGATTGCCGCGACCAGCACTGAAGGGAAACGACCAATGGACAAGAAGCCGCGCGCGAAGCGCTGGGCGTATGCAATCGCGTGTTCCACCGCCACACTGCATCTCTTTGCAGGCATCACCGCTGCGCAAGAGGTCTTTCCCTCACGCATTGTCAAGATCATCCTGCCTTTCCCTGCAGGCTCCACGCTCGACAGCCTGACCCGCGTCGTCGGCGAAGGCCTCAGCCAGAAGTGGGACAAGGGCGTCGTCATCGAAAACATGTCTGGCGGCGGCGGCAACACCGGCGCAGACCGTTTCTCGCGCGCCGATCCGGATGGCTATACCCTGCTCGCCACGCCACCCGGCCCGATCACCATCAACAAGCTGCTCTACCGGGACGTCAACTATGACGCGTCGAAATTCGTGCCGATTTCGCTGATGGCGAAAGTGCCCAACGTGCTGGTCGTGCGCAACGGACTTGAAGCCAAGACGCTGCAGGACTTCATCGCGCTCGCCAAGCGCATGCCGGGCAAGCTGAACTACGCCTCCCAGGGTGCAGGCTCTACCGGCTATCTGACAGCCCGCCTGCTGGAAGCAAAGGCCGGCATCGACACCGTCCACGTGCCCTATCGCGGCGCAGCGCCAATCCTCACCGACATCGCCGCCGGCCATGTCGATTTCTTCTTCGACACGATCGTCACCTCCCTGCCGCTGCACCAGGCCGGCACGGCGCGCATTCTGGCCGTCGCTGACACCGAGCGCTCCAGCGCCCTGCCCGACGTGCCCTCCGTGTCGGAAGTCCTGCCCGGCTTCCGCTCGATCTCCTGGTTCGGCCTCCTCGCGCCGCAGGGCACGTCGGCGCCGCTAGCCGCAAAGATCAGCAAGGACGTCGCCGACGTCATCAAATCGCCGGCGATCAACAAACGTCTGCTCGAAATGATGCTGGTCCCCGTCGGCAGCACACCGCAGGAGGCCGCCAGCTTCTTCGCCGAAGAAACCGTGATGTGGAGCAAACTCATCAAGGATCTGGCGATACAACCCATGTAGCTTGCGCGGCGAATCCTTCTCCCGTTTACGGGAGAAGGTGGCCCTTGCGCAGCAAGGGTCGGATGAGGGTGCCCCGCCTATCAGCCCCTGTACTTCGCCGCCAGCGCGGTGGTGCCGTGCGCCAGCACGGTCACATCCGATCCAACCGCCAGGAACAACGTCCCCAGCTCCAGGCACCTGCGCGCAAATGGCTCATCGACCATCAGGATGCCAGGCGCCTTATCAGCCTTGGCGATGCGCCTGATGCAATCCTCGATCACCTTCACCACATCGGGGTGCATCGGATCTCCAAGATGGCCCAAGGCCGCCGACAGATCGGACGGCCCAATGAAAACGCCATCGACACCTTCCACCGCAGCGATGGCATCGAGATTGTCGAGGCCCTTCTGGGTCTCGACCTGCACCAGCAGGCAGACCTCGTCATTGGCGCGCTTCAGATAATTCGGCACGCGGCCGAACTGCGCTGCCCGCGTCAGGGTGGCGACGCCGCGCACGCCCTGCGGCGGATAGCGCACGGCGCGCACGAGCTGTTCGGTCTGCTCCACCGTCTCGACGATCGGCACGAGGATCGTCTGCGCGCCGATGTCGAGCAATTGTTTGATGAGATGCGTCTCGCCGATCGGCGGCCGCACGATCGCATGCGCCGGACTACCTTTGATCGCCTGCAGTTGCGACCCGATGATGGGAATGTCGTTGGGCGCATGCTCGCCATCGACAACCAGAAAATCGAAGCCCGCGCCGGCGCAAAGCTCCGCCGAAGTCGGATTGGCAAGCGCCTGCCACAGGCCGATCTGCGCCTTCTTGGCCTTCATCGCTGCCTTGAACGGATTATGTATCTCGAACATGTCGACCTCAAGCAAAATGGCAGCTTACGGTGCCCCAGGGCCCGTAATCCGCGTGGAATGTATCGCCCTTGCGTGCCTCGATCGGGCGGATGAAAGAACCGGCAAGCACGGTCTGGCCTGCTTCCAGAGCGCCGCCATGCTCGGCCAGACGATTGGCAAGCCAGGCAATGCCCATGGCCGGATGATTGAGAACGCCGGCCGCAAGCCCTGTTTCCTCGACCTGCGCATTTTTGAACACAATGGCGCCAACCCAGCGCATGTCCGCATCCATCGGCCGGAACGGGCGGCCACCGAGGACGATGCCCGCATTGGCCGCATTGTCGGCGATCGTATCGAATACCGTGCGCGTGGCTTTCGTCTGCGGATCGACGCGTAGAATGCGCGTGTCGAGAATCTCCAGCGCCGGCGTCACATAGTCAGTGGCGTTGATGACATCGAACAAGGTGCAGTCCGGCCCGGCAAGCCGCGATTTCAGCACGAAGGCCAGTTCTGCCTCGATGCGGGTGGCAATGAAACGACCGGTCGGAATATCGCCAGCATCCTGAAAGAACATATCGTCGAGCAGCACGCCGGAATCCGGCATGTCGATGTTGAGCGCCGACTGCATCGCCTTCGACGTCAGGCCGATCTTGTGGCCCTTGATCTTGCGCCCCTGCGCCAGCTTGAGATCCATCCACGCCTTCTGGATGGCATAGGCGCCCGCCATGTCGAGGCCCGGATGCTCGAGGCTCAGCATGCGGATCTGCGTGCGCGTGCGCTCGGCCTCTTCCAGCCGCTGCGCTGCCCCGACGATGTCCTCTGGCGTCAGCGCGCTCATGACTTTTCGTCCTCGACGCCGTTGCGTAATACGCCGATGCCCTCCGCCTCGACCTCGACCACATCGCCCGGCTTCAGCCAGATCGGCGGCGAGAAGCGTGCGCCGGCGCCCGTCGGCGTGCCGGTGACGATGAGATCGCCGGGCAGCAAGGTGGCGAATGTCGAGACATAGGAAATCAGATAGCGGAAATCATAGATCATCCGCGAGGTGCGATCGTCCTGCCGGAGATCGCCGTTGACCTTCGTCGTCAACCTGATGTCGGCGATCTGGCTCTCGTCACGGAAAGGAACGATCCACGGACCGATGCTGCCGCTGCGATCGAAATTCTTGCCCTGGGTGACGTTGAAGCGGGAATGGCGCAGCCAGTCGCGGATCGTGCCTTCGTTGCACAGGGTCACAGCGGCCACATGATCGAGCGCCTGCGCCTGCGCGATGCGACGGCCGGGCTTGCCGATGACCAAGGTCACCTCGCCTTCGTAATCGAACTGCTCCGACTCCGGCGGCCGGACGAGATTCTCGCCGTGACCGACAAAGGATGTGGGAAAGCGCAAGAAGATGCTCGGATAGGCGGCAGCGGACTGGCCGTCCTTATATTCCTCGTTGCGGTCGGGATAATTGACGCCGATGCAGATGATCTTCTGCGCATTGCCGAGCGGTGGCAGATAGGTCAGCGCCGACAGCGGCTGATCGGCGGGCGTCGCTGCGTTCGCTTCCACCATCGTCTGCAGGGCGCCCGCCTCGACAACATGTTTCAAGGTCGGAAACCTGGTGGCATGGCGAGCGCCCAGATCGACGAACCCGTCGTCGCGCACCAGTCCCCAGGTCGGCGGCGTGGCAAGCGTGCGCGTCGGAAGGCGCATGCCTGCAAGTCTAACTGCCGCCAGCCGGCCCGCCTGCTGTGTCATTCCCTGCCCCAAACTCTGTCTGGAACAGGCTTAGCAAGTCAGTGCCCGACTTCCAAGCCCGTCGGCACGGGAACATTCTCGCTCTCAAGCCCGATGCCGGAGGCGCGCGCCTGCGTCTCCAGCAGGGCGGCAAAATCCAAGTCGAGATAGGCTTTCGGGTCCGGTTTCAGGGAGGCCGCGCCGAAATGCGCCTGGATCGCCTCCCGCGCGGCGACGGTCACCGGCATCGGCACATCATGCTTGCGCCCGGCCGTCAGGCCGAGGTCCATGTCCTTGCGCAAGAGCTCCGGCGTAAACGTCGTCGTCCAGTCGAGATTGACGAGCGCATTGCTCTTGTAGCGCATGAAGGTCGAGCCCATGACGCTGTTGTTCATGAATTCGAGGAAGGCATGGCGGGGCACGCCGTGCTTCTGCGCCAGGATGGTGATCTCGGCAAGATTCTGGATCACCACGCCGAGCATGACGTTGTGGGCGATCTTGCAGATGCGCGCCAGCTCACCCTCGCCCACATAGGACGTGCCGGCCAGCGCAAACGTGTCGATATAGGGTTTTGCAATCTCGAACGCCTCGCGCGGCCCCGACGCCACCGCCGACAATTTCTTCGCCTTCACGCATTTGCCGTTACCCGATACGGGAACAGCCAGGAACTGTGCGCCAGCCTCGCCCAGGCGCGCCGCGATTTTGGCGGAGTCTTCCACGCCGATCGACGAGCAATCGACGAAGATCTTCGGCACCTTTCCCTTGCCGCCGGCGGCGACACCATTCGCACCGAAATAGATGTGCTCCAGATCCTTGCCCGTCGACACCATGGTGAAGAGAATGTCCACGTCGGCAAGATCGGACGGTGCATCGACGAGCTTGGCACCTTTGGCAGCCAGCGGTTCGGCCTTGGCCTTCGTGCGGTTCCACAACTGCACCTCATTTCCGGCTTTCAACAGCAATTCCGCCATGGGCGTACCCATGCGGCCCATGCCGATCCATCCGAGGCGATGCTTGTTCTCTCGCATTGGGTTCCCTCCAATAACTAGAAGTCCACCGTCCAGTCACGCGTTTCGATAATGCTCTTCACGCATGCCAGAAACGACGCCGAATAGGCACCATCGAACGCCCGGTGATCGAAGCTCTGCGCGACAATGCCGACAGGCCGCGCCACAATCGCCTCGCCCTGCGCCGTCTCGATGACGACGGCGCGTTTGACGATCGCATCGGTGGACAAGATGGCTGCCTGCGGCGCGTCGATCAGCGGCGCAGTGAACAGCGTGCCGAAACTGCCGTTGTTGGAAATCGTATAGGTGGCGCCTTCCAGATCATCCGGGGTCAGCTTGCCGGCGCGCGCCTTTTCCGAAAGCGTCTGGATGGCTCGCGCCAGGCCCGAGACATTCATGCCGTCGGCGGCCTTGATCACCGGCACCACGAGCCCTTCATGAGCGAGGTCCACGGCAATGCCCAGATTGATCTCGCTGGCGACAAGCAGGGTATCGCCCTCGATGGAGGAGTTCACCCGCGGCCACTGGCGGATGCCAAGACAGACGGCGCGCGCGATGAACGGCAGGTAGCTCAGGCTCGCGCCATGCTGCGCGCGCCACGCCTCCTTGCGTTCCCCGCGCAATTTAGCCACGGCGCTGAAATCGATCTCGATGGTTTGCAGAACATGCGGGATGCTTTGCCAGGCCCGCGTCAAGTGCCGAGCCGTCTGCTGGCGGATGCGATTGAGCGGCTGCCGTTCGCGCGGTCCCATGATCGGCAAGGTCGGCGCGGCGGCAGATTGACCGGCAATCGCCGCCTGCACATCAGCGGCCGCGATCCGCGCCCTGCCCTGCGCGCGCATCTGCGCGACAAGACGATGCGCATCGACGCCATGCTGCGCGATTAGGCGGCGCGCCAGCGGCGTTGTGCGGATGCCCTGAGCGACCTCCGCGCGGCCGAAATTGCGCGTCGGCGTGAACACTTCGTTGAAAGGAGCAAAGCCCCTCTCGGCGAGGCTCCCCTGCATTTTTACGACGGGCGCAACCGCAACGGGTTCCGCTGAAACGACGGAAGACTTGGGTACCGGCTCCGCGCGTTTTGCCCGCGGGCTACCCTCGCCGATCACCGCGATGACGGCGCCGACAGGCGCCGTCTCGCCGGCCGCATAGACGATCTGCGACACCACGCCGGATTCGATCGCCTGCACCTCCATCGAAACCTTGTCGGTCTCGACTTCGAACAGGTTCTCGCCGGCCTCGATCCGGTCTCCCGCCTTCTTGAACCAGGTCGAGATCGTGCCCTCCGTCACGGTCTCTCCCAGTTGCGGCATCAACACATCCATCGCAGACAGCCCCGCTCAGCCTTACCAGGCGACCGATATGTATTGGGTTTCGAGAAATTCCAGCAGGCCGACATGTGCACCCTCGCGGCCGATGCCGGATTGCTTCATGCCGCCGAAAGGCGCGGCCGGATCGGACACCAATCCACGATTGAGCCCAACCATGCCGTATTCCAACCGCTCGCTCAGCGCCAGGCCGCGCTTCAGATCCTTCGTGAACAGATAGGCGACAAGGCCATATTCTGTGTCATTGGCGCGACGGATCATCTCGTCCTCGGAGCGAAAGCTCTGCAACACCGCGACCGGCCCGAAGATTTCATCGCGCAGACACTCGGCCGTGTCTGGCACATTGATGAGAACGGTGGGCTCATAGAAATAGCCTTTGCCGGGAACCGCCTCGCCACCGGTGAGTATTTCCGCGCCCTTCGCCACCGCATCGGCGACAAAATGCTGCACCTTGTCGCGGGTCTCGGCATTGACCAGCGCGCCGACCTCGACACCCTCCTCAAGCCCGTTGCCGATCTTCATGCGGCGCATTTTCTCCGCCAGTTTGGCGGCAAAAATATCATGCACCTCCTCATGCACGTAGAAACGGTTGGCCGCCGTGCAGGCCTCACCTATATTACGCATCTTGGCGATCAAAGCGCCTTCGACTGCTGCGTCTATATCGGCGTCTGCACAGACGATGAACGGTGCATTGCCGCCAAGCTCCATGCCGGTATTCACCACATTGTCGGCTGCGCCATGCAACAGCTTGCGCCCCACGGCCGTCGAACCGGTGAACGAGATCATCCGCACGCGCGGATCATGCAAAAGCTTGTCGACCAAAGCGCCGGAGCTGCGCGACGGCAGGATGTTGACGACACCCGGCGGCACACCCGCCTTCTCCAAAATCGGCATCAGCGCCAGCATGGTCAGCGGCGTCTCCGATGCCGGCTTGACGATGACCGGGCACCCGGCCGCCAGCGCCGGACCGATTTTGCGCGTCGCCATCGCGGCGGGAAAATTCCACGGCGTTACCAGCACGGCAATGCCGATCGGCTTGTGCTGCACCAGAATACGTGCGCCGCTCGAGGGCGCCCGCATGACGTCGCCAAGATCGCGCACCGCTTCTTCTGCATACCAGCGGAAGAATTCCGCCGCATAGGCGACCTCGCTGCGCGAATCCGACAGCGCCTTGCCGTTCTCAAGCGTAATGATCCGCGCCAGCCGCTCCTGGTCGGCGATCATCAATTCGAACGCCTTGCGCAGAACCTCGGCGCGGGCGCGCGGCGTGCGGCCGGCCCAATCGGCGAAAGCCGCCTCCGCAGCATCGAGCGCTTTCATGCCGTCATCGACCGTGGCGCTGGCAACCGAAGTGAGAACCTGCTCCATCGCCGGGTTCATCACGTCGAAGCGCTTGCCATCCGACGCATCGACAAACTTACCGCCGATATAAAGCCCGGTCGGAATATCCATGATCGGTTTCGCATCCATAGCAAATTCTCCTTCGTGGCGATCAGTTCATCGATCTTATGATCTTCTCCACGATACGTTTCGGGGTTGGCAAAACCATGTCTTCCAGATTGTCGGCCGCCGGCAGCGGAATATGCGGCGTGGTGATGCGCACGATCGGCCCGTCGAGATCATAGAACGCTTCATCCGCCGCAATGGAGGCGATCTCCGCGCCCCAGCCAAGCAGGCGCGGATTCTCCTCGACAGTAAAAAGCCGGCCGGTTTTGGCGACAGACTCCAGAATGGTCTGCGTATCGAGCGGCACCAGCGAGCGCACGTCGATCACCTCGCAATCGATGCCATGGTCACGCGCCAGAACCTCCGCCGCCTCGAGCGCGCGCGGCACCATCAGCGCCAGCGCCAAAATCGTGGCGTGGCGGCCCGGCCGCAGGATTTTCGCCGTACCCAATGTGTCGAAAATCTCGCCGTCCGGCACTTCGCCCTTCACCGCATAGAGCGATTTGTGTTCGTAGAAGATCACCGGATTCTGGTCGCGCACCGATGCCGCGAGAAGACCAACCACATCGACCGGGCTCGACGGCGCGACGACCTTCAGCCCCGGGATCATCATCGACCAGTTCTCGACCGACTGCGAGTGCTGCGCGCCGAAACGCGAGCCTGCGCCATTGCCGGTGCGCACCACCAGCGGACATCCAAGCTGGCCGTTGGTCATGTAGCGGACTTTGGGAAATTCATTGGCGATGAAATCGAAACAGACCGCCAGAAAATCCGAGAACATGATTTCCGCGATCGGCCGCAGCCCGGTCATCGCCGCGCCCATGGCCGCGCCCAGAATGGCCTGCTCGGAAATCGGCGTATCGCGCACGCGCTTCGGCCCGAACCTGTCATAGAGACCGACCGTGGCCTTGAACACGCCTCCCGGCTTGCCGACATCTTCGCCCAAAAACACGACTCTTTCGTCGCGCTCCATCTCCTGGGCGATGCCGCGCGCCACCGCGTCGCGATAACTCAGTTCCGCCATGCCCAGCCTCCATCGGCATAGACGTCCGTACATAGAATATCTTCAGGCGGTGGCAGCGAGGCCTTGCAGGCCTCCGTCGCTTCATTCACCTGCGCTTCCACCCGCTGCTCGATCGTGGCGATCTCCGCTTCGGCAATACCGAAATCCGCGAGCCGTTGGCGATAGAGCTTGATTGGATCATGCTTCAGCCATTCCTCCAGCTCGCCCTTGGGACGATAGGCGCCGGGATCGGCGCGCGAATGTCCGGAATGACGATAGGTCTTGCATTCGATCAACGACGGCCCGCCACCGGCGCGCGCCTTGGCGAAGGCCGCCTGCGCCGTGCGAAACACCGCGTCGGCATCATTGCCATCGACGATGATACTTTCCAGCCCATAGGCCGAGGCGCGATCGGCCGCCGGGTGCCTCACGGCCGTCACTTCGCCGATCGGCGTATATTCCATATAGAGGTTGTTTTCGCAGACGAAGACGATCGGCAGCATCCAGACCTTGGCGAAATTCAGCGCCTCGTGGAAGGTGCCGATGTTCGTCGTGCCGTCGCCGAAGAAGCAGGTGGTGACGTCATCCTGTCCGAGATATTGCGCCCGCCAGGCCGAGCCGCAGGCAATCGGCAGATGCGCGCCGATAATCGCGTAGGAGCCCATGACGCCATGTTCGGCCGAGGTCAGATGCATCGAGCCGCCCTTGCCGCGCATCAAGCCGTTGTCGCGCTGCATCAGTTCGCCCAGCACCTTCTCCATCGACGTGCCGCGCGCCAGGGTATGGGCGTGGCCGCGATAGGTGCAGAAGGAAAGATCGCCCTTCTGCATCGCGCCGGCAAAGCCTGCCGCGATCGCCTCCTGGCCGAGTGAGAGATGGCTGGTGCCCTTCACCAGATTCTGCAGGAAGAGATCATAGGCGCGCTTCTCGAACAGCCTGATCTCGACCTGCAGGCGAAAGAGTTCGCGGCGCTTGTCGGCGCCGATGTCGTCGTTGGCGATGGCATCTATGCTCGACGTGTTCATATCCTAGCACCCTCATCCGACCCTTGCTGCGCAAGGGCCACCTTCTCCCGCAGGGCGGGAGAAGGAAGAGCATCCCCTCAGTATCTATTGGCGATCGGCAGCTCTTCCGCCGGAAACAGGCTGATGACCTGGCAGCCCTTGTCGGTCACCACGACTTCTTCCTCGATACGCGCCGCCGAATAACCGTCCGACGCCGGACAATAGGTTTCGAGCGCGAAGACCATGCCGGTCTTGATCTCCATCGGATTGTCGAGCGAGACGAGCCGCGAGATGATCGGCCGCTCATGCAGGGCCAGCCCAAGCCCGTGACCGAACTGCAGGCCGAACGCCGCCAGCTCGCTGGGAAAGCCGAACTCCTCTGCCTTCGGCCAGACCTTAGCTACCGTATCGGTGGAAACGCCGGGCCTGATCAGCGCAATTGCATTATCGAGCCATTCGCGGCAGGTCTTGTAGGCGTCGCGCTGCGCATCGGTGGCGCGCCCAACATTGAAGGTGCGGTAGTAGCAGGTGCGATAGCCCTGATAGGATTGCAAAATATCGAAGAACGCCTGATCGCCCGGCCGGATGATGCGGTCGGTGAAATTATGGGGATGCGGATTGCAGCGCTCGCCCGAGATGGCGTTGATCGCCTCCACATCGTCGGAACCCATTTCGTAGAGCATCTTGTTGGCCAGCGCGACGATATCGTTCTCGCGGATGCCTGGCTTCAGCTCTTCCGAAATCATGTGATAGACACCGTCGACCATGGCGGCAGCTTGGTTGAGCAGCACGATCTCGTCGATATTCTTGATCTCGCGCGCATCGAGCATGATCTGCTGGCCGTCGACGACCTTCATGCCGGCCTTCTGCAACTCGAAGAACATCGCCGTCTCGGCCAGATCGACGCCGACCGCCATGTCCGCCACGCCCGCCTGGCGCAACAGGTCCATGATCTCTTCCGCGTGGAATTTCATCAGACCAACGGACGGCGGCACCGTGCCGCGCATGCCAACCATGCCGGCCCGCCAGTTATCGGCCGGAAACCAGTCGCAGTAGACCTTGTGGTGAACCGCGGCGGAGCCGAAATCCCAGACGATGGGGTCGCTGTCGCCGGCCAGCAGCGCGAAGCGGCAGAGCTTGTCGCGTTCCCATTCGCCGATCTTGGTGCCGCTGACATAGCGGATGTTGTTGACGTCAAACAACAGCAGCGCGCCGCATTGGGAATTCTTCAGCGCCTGCCGCGCCCGCGCCAGCCGGTATTTGCGCAACCGGTCGTGATCGACCCGGCGCTCGAAATCGACCGACCTGTGCCCGAAAGCCGGGATCGCCCGCTCCCAGCGCCAGTTCGGCGCAAGGTCTTTCAGGGTTTCTTCCGGCTTGAGGATATTGGGTCGCAACGCATTCGCCATGGCCGTTCCATCCCCTGCGCTTGTCATTCGCACATGCGTTGATATGCAAACGATTGCAGAGTATCCAGCTCTGTGCTTAGTTGTCAACGCTCCAGCATGGTCTTGCGCGGGATGTGCGCCGAGAAAACGATTGCAGAGCAGCCTCGTTCAGGCTTAACCAACAGGCGAACGGCGGAGAATCATGAGGAAGCGGCGGGCAACCCTGAAGGATGTGGCCGAGGCTGTGGGCGTTCACGTCTCCACGGTGTCTCGCGCGCTCAACCCCGAAACGCGCCATCTGATCACAGCCGGTATCGCTCAAAAAATCGCCGCAGCCAGCCGCGCGCTGGACTATCGCCCCAACAGCGCCGCCTACAGCCTGCGGACGAACCGCACGAAGATCATCGGCGTTGTCGTGCCCGACATCACCAATTCGATTTTCCCGCCGATCATCCGCGGCGTCGAGGATGCGCTGGCCGAACATGGCTATGCAACCTTGGTCATCAACACGGACGGCCGCATCGAGCGCGAGGCCACCGTCATCGAGGCGCTGGCCTCTCGTGGCGTTGACGGTCTCGTCGTCGCCAGCGTCGAGCGTGACGACCAGACGGTACGCCAGCTCGCCGCCTTCGGCACCCCCATCGTCACCGTCAATCGCCGCATCGACGATCTCTCGATTTCCTCCGTCACCAATGATGAAGAAGACGGCGTGCGGATGATGCTGACGCATCTCGCCTCGCTCGGCCACAAGAACATCGTAAGCCTCGCCGGAAGCCAGAATTTCTCCACCGGCCAGCGCCGGCAGACGGCCTTCCTCGATCACGCGGGCAAAGTCGGCATCAGCACCGATCCCTCGCTCACCGTCTTCTCGAACGGCTTCAACGAAAACGCCGGCGAGCGCTGCATGGAAGAGGTTCTGGCGCGGCGCACGGATTTCACGGCCGTCCTCTGCGCCAACGACAGGCTCGCCATCGGCGCTATCGCCGCCCTGCGCCGGCGCGGCCTCTCCTGTCCCGCCGGCATCTCCGTCACCGGCTTCAACGATATGGCGATGGTCGATCGCATCGATCCGCCGCTGACGACGATCCGTATCCAGCAGCATCGCGTCGGCTATGCGGCCGCCGAACTTCTGTATGAACAGATGAAGGACCGGACACGCACCCATGCGCCGCAGCATGTGATCATGCCGGTCGAACTCGTCGTGCGCGGTTCGACAGCGCCGCCCCCGCGCACCAGCGCCGCAGCCGCCGGTCCCCGCGCGCGCGTCCGCGCCTGAGAAGAATTGCGCAAACGCATCGAGCGGCTAAAGTGTCCGATGAGGGATCCGAGCCGAAAGAGAACAGCCCATGCGTGTTGCGCTTCCCGAACGGCTGCGGCAGTTGCTGGCCCAGGAATATCCCCACGTTTCCGACGCCGAGATGACGCGCCGCCGTGGCCTGATGCAAAAGCTGATGGAAGACAATCAGGTCGATCACCTGGTCTTCTATGGCGCCAATCGCACCGGCTCCGCCGTGCAATGGCTGACCCACTGGCCGGTGACGACCGAGGCAGCCTGCGTCTACTCGCCAGGCAAACGCGATGCGCTCTATATCCATTATTACAATCATCTGGCTTTGGCGCGGCGCCACGCGCGACCGGGTCGGCGTGATCGGCCCGCTCGGCTTCGAAGCCCATGCCACGATTGCGGCGCGATTCGGCAAGATCGTCAATCTCGGGCGGGGGTACGTCGGGCTGCGGCGCGTCAAGTCGAGCGAAGAACTCGACTGGTTTGAACTCGGCGCCTGGCTGTCGGACCTCGGCATGGCCGCTTTGCGCGATCATGCACGCCCCGGCGTCAATGAGCGTGAGCTGGCCAATCACGTCGAGCGCGCTTATGTCGGCGAAGGCGGCACCACTGTCATCCATTTCATCGGCGCAACGCCCATGAGCAACCCCTCCGTACCGGCACCGGCGCAATTCTGCTCGGCACGGAAACTCGAAAAGGGAGACATCGTCTTCTCCGAGATCAGCGCCTCGTTCTGGGACCATTCCGGCCAGGTGCTGCGTTCCTTCGCCGTCGCGGAAAAGCCCAATCAGCTTTTCGCCGATCTGCATGCGGTCGCCGATGCGGCTTTCGACGCCATGGCAGCGGTGTTGCGCCCAGGCGCCAGGCCAGCAGACGTCGTCGCCGCATCCAATCTCATCGAAGACGCCGGCTTCACCACCATCGACGACATTCTCCATGGCTATGGCGGCGGCTATTTTCCGCCCGTCCTCGGCTCACAATCGCGTTCCAACGGCAAGCTGCCGGAAGAGCCCTTCGTCGCCGGCCAACTGGTCGTCATTCAGCCGAATGTGGTGACGCACGACGGCAAGGCTGGCGTGCAGACCGGCGCAATGGTGCTTATCACCGAGAACGGCGTCAAACGCATGCATAGCCTGCCGCGAGGCTTCCAGACGGTCTGAGGAGCCAGACGGTACGGCTTGCGGGCAGGCTTGCATAAGCCTGCCGTCTCTGAAAAGTTACCCCGAGGATTTGCGGACCTTTGAACCAGCGCGAAGAGACGCTGGAGGCAAAGCCGCTCAGGGGGAGGAAACACCGACATGCGCCTGCACGCCATTATTGCCGCCGCCGCAATCGTTCTGTCAGGCACGGCATTTGCACAGACCAAAGTAACCATCGGCGGCACCGGATCGGCCACCGATGTCGGCCTCTGGGTTGCCGACAAGAAGGGCTATTTCCGCGACGAGAACATCCAGGTCGAATTCATCACCTTCGACTCGGCCGTGCGCATGGTGACGTCACTGGCCGCAAACAGTCTGGATGTCGGCGCCGGCGGTCACTCCGCCGGTCTCTTCAACGCCATCGGCCGCGGCCTCAAGATCCGCATCGTCTCCGACAAGAGCCAGAACGTCACCGGCCGCGGCAGCCAGAAACTGATCGTCCGCAAGGATCTGGTCGACTCCGGCCGCTACAAGTCCCTGGCCGATCTGAAAGGCATGAAGATCGCGGTCTCCGCGCCTGGCGGATCCGCCGCAACAGTCATCCTCAAATTCCTGGAAAAGGGCGGGTTGAAACCCGACGATGTCGAGCAGGTCTCGCTGAGCTTCCCGCAGATGTCGGTTGCCCTGCAGAACAAGGCCGTCGATGCGGCGCTGCCGGCCGAGCCTTCGGTGACGCAGGCGCTGCGCACCGGTTCCGCGGTCGCTGTTGCCAATGACTATGACGTCTACCCGATCCACCAGATTTCAGAGATCCTGTATTCCGACAAGTTCGCGACCGCGAACCCTGACGTGGCGCGCCGCTTCATGCGCGCCTTCCTGCGTGGCGTGCGCTATCATAACGACTCCCTGAATGCCAAAGGCGAGTTCACCGGAGCACGCGGCGACGAGATCGTCTCCATCCTCACCGAATACGGCCCCTACAAGGATGCTGCAATCTGGCGCTCGTTCATTTTCGCCTATTGCAACCCCGACGGCGCGTTGCACATTCCCAGCCTCAAGGAAGACCTCGCCATTTTCAAACAGCAGGGCCTGATCGAATCACCGAAGGTCGAGATCGACCAGATGGTGGATACGTCCTTCGTCGATTGGGCCGTGAAGGAGCTCGGGCCTTATAAAAAGGCGCAATAACCCGCTATTCGTCGGAGCCGCCGGCAGGCGGCACATAGAATTGCCACATACGCCACCGCATGATGCACACGATTTCGCGATTTTTCTTTGCGCTTTCGGGATGCATCATGCGTCTGCCTTTCTCGTCTTTGGCCTTTTTGGCTGCCGGTTTCACTGCCCTACTTGCAACCACTCCCTCCAAGGCCGACGCCAAATTGGCGCGATGTTTTACGACGGACGACGGCTATTACGACTGTGACATCAAGACGACCGACAAGGACGGCAGTTTCGAGTTCAGCGCGCCGAAAAAACCGCGCTACTCGATGACCATGGAAGAGCCCGGCCTGGCTTCTGTGTCGGTCACGCGCGCCGGTCGCAAAACGGCCCTGCCTGGCAAGTTCAAGCGCAACAAGCAGGACTTTGCCTGCTGGTATAACGCCGAGACCCGCGTGCGCATCTGCGTCTGGTAGAGATGCTTGGCGCATTTTCGAGCGAAGTGGACGCCGGTTCGCGTGAAGAAAATGCGCTATTTTAAAAACGAGGCGCGTTTTCCGATTCCAAGGAATCGGAAAACGCTATGGCTATCCCAGCCCCAGCACCCGCCGCGCCATCAACAGCCGCTGCACCTCGACGGTGCCGCCATAAATGGTAACGCGCCGGTTCTGCAGATAGGTCAGGCCGGGGAAAGTTTGGCCCCCCTCTCCGTCCGCCACCGCAAGCGCCGCCTCGCTGCCATAGGCCTCGGCGAGCAGTTCGCACAGCTCCTGCTGCAATTCCGCCGACACCAGTTTGGCGAAGGCGAAATCGGCATTGGCCTTGGTGCGGCTTTCGGTGAACGAGACGATCTGCGAGAACACGGCGCAGAGCGCCACATAATCGATCTCGGCCCTGGCCAGGCGATCGCGAAAACTGTCGTCGGCCATAACGCCCGTCGCACGCGCGGCCCGCTTCACCTTACCAAGCAGTTGCGCGCATTTCTGCGGATTGGCGCCGTTGAGCCGCTCCTTCTCAAGCAGCGCCGTCGCAACCCGCCAGCCATCGTCGATCGCGCCGACGACATTGGATACCGGCACGCGCACTTCATCGAAGAATACTTCCGCGAATTCCTCGTCGCCGGCGATGGTACGGATCGGCACAGGCTTGATGCCCGGCGTCTTCATGTCGATCAGTATGAAGGTGATGCCGGCCTGCTTTTTCACATCAGGATTGGTGCGCACCAGCGCGAACATCCAGTCGGCATGATGCGCCCAGGTGGTCCAAATCTTCTGTCCGTTGATGACGAAATCATCGCCGTCCCGCACGGCGCGCGTGCGCAGGCTGGCAAGGTCGGAGCCTGAGCTCGGCTCCGAATAACCCTGACACCAGATCGTATCGCCAGACAGCATGCCCGGCAGATGCCGCGCCTTCTGCTCGGGCGTGCCAAACACCTGCAGAATGGGCCCCAGATGATAGATCGCCTGGCCCGAGATTTCCGGCGCGCCGGCCTTGCCGGCCTCATCGTAGAGCACGATCTGCTCGCCGACCGTGGCGCCCATGCCGCCATACTCCTTCGGCCAGTTGGGCGCGACCCAGCCGCGCGCGGCGAGCTTTTTGTGCCATCCGCAGGCCTCCTCGAAACTCGGCCGGCT
>Ga0180219_1000475_pt1 | contig 32412 bp, 15 predicted proteins | sample eDN3rd30CBELigMG_FD_151338 | JGI IMG/M metagenome (GOLD analysis project Ga0180219, IMG submission 151338) | Enriched Miracle-Growth compost microbial communities from Emeryville, California, USA - eDNA 3rd pass 30_C BE-Lig MG (version 2)... ... | reverse complement strand
GAATCTAACAGGTGCCGTTGCATCACTCAAGTTCGACGATATCAAAAATACACCGGTAGCGAATACAACGAACATGCTACAAGGTAGACTTCCGGGTGTGGTCTTGACCGGGAACGGTGCACAGCCAGGCAAGGATAGTCCACAAATTCGCATCCGTGGCATTGGCACATTAAGCGATTACAATGACCCCATGGTACTGATAGACGGTGTTGAAAGCAGCGTGGCCCAAATAGCAGATATTCCAGCAGCAGACATTGATAATATATCTGTACTAAAAGATGCTGCTTCTGCTTCCATCTATGGTGTGCGGGCTGCTAATGGTGTCATTTTAATTACTACAAAACGTGGTTTGAACCAAAAAACCCAACTAACTTACAATGGAAGCTTAGCCATGCAGCAAGCAACCGTATTACCCGACTATGTAGAAGCATATGATTGGGCAGTGATGTATAACGAAACACACAACAATCGGGTTTATTCTCCAGATATGTTACAGCAAATCAAAGACGGTTCAGATCCCGACGTATTTGCCAATACCGATTGGATCCATGCGCTGTTCCGTAACAGTGGTATGCAGCGTCATTACCTTTCGGCAAATGGAGGTGCCGAACAAACACATTATCAAATTTCCTTACAATACTTTAACCAAGACGGCATTTTAAAAGCAACCGGTTCTGAAACATACAACTTCCGGTCAAATATAGATACCGAAATCGGTATTCTTAAATTAGGCCTTAACCTATCTGGTGCTAAACGTGAAATCGATGAACCAACAACCGACGTGACGGGAGAAGGGCTTATGAGACGGCTCACGTGGTTCACCCGGCCCACCGTACCCGTACAATACACCAACGGGCACTATGGCTATGTGGATGGCAGCGATATTTCGTATACGGTTTTTAAAAATCCAGTAGAAGAACTGTACAGAGGTTATAAAGATTATGGAACAAACCGGTTCGATGGTCAAGCTTTTGCTGAAGTAAAGATTCTTAAAAATTTAAAATTACGATCGTCTTTTGCCTATAAATGGTATACAGAAAATATAGCAACTTACAATCCTCGATCAAGTGTTTATAATGCTGCAGGCAAGGTTTTAGCTGAAAATGAAAACAATAGCCTTTCAAAGAGCCAGCTGTCAAACGTGACGCTCATTAACGAAAATACGGCTACCTATCAGTTCGAATTAAATCAACACACATTCAATTTCTTGGCCGGACACGCCATTCAGGAGGCCAAAAGCCATTTTGATCGATGGTCTATTCAAGGATTTATTACAGATGATTTATACGTTATAGATGCCGGAACCAAAAATCCGGGCGTTTCTGGCTATGCTTCTGAAAATTCATTGCAGTCATTTTTTGGACGGATAAACTATAACTACGATAACCGTTATTTGTTAGAACTGAATTTGCGGCGCGATGGCTCATCAAGAATGCCAAAAAATCATCGATATGGCAACTTCCCTTCCCTATCAGCCGGCTGGAACATCAGCAATGAACAGTTTATGAGTTCCATTACTTGGATCAATTCACTCAAGTTGCGCGGAAGTTGGGGGAAATTAGGAAACCAGGAAATTGGGAATTATGCCTATATACCTGCGTTGGCCATTGGTTCGAATTATATATTCGATGATGCGGGTACCGTATCGCCCGGTTTTTATAGTGCCAATATTGCAAACGACCTCATTCGGTGGGAAACAACGACCATTTCGGATATGGGTATGGACGCTTCCTTCTTGCAGGGGAAAATAGCTGTAACACTCGATTGGTTTGATAAACGTACTTCTGATATCCTTCTACGCTTATCACTTCCTCATTCTATGACGGGAACAGCCCAACTTCCCTACCAGAATGCCGGAAAGGTACAAAATACCGGATGGGAATTTGCCACCAACTATGCAGACAATAAAGGTGATTTCCATTGGAACGTAGGACTGAATTTCTCAACATTAAAAAACAAAATCATTTATAATGGTGGTGTAGACACTTATGGCAGTAATACAATCAATAGAGAAGGTAATCCGATCGGTTCTTTCTACGGACTAAAGGCACTAGGTTTATTTAGAACCACAACAGATATCAACCGTACGATAGCAGTAAATGGAGAAACCAAAACAATTACCCAATATGGCACTGCACCTCAACTGGGTGATATTATGTATGCAGATGTAAACGAAGATGGAGATGTAAACGATAATGACCGAGTGATTATTGGAAATCCGTTTCCAAAAATACAATATGCTTTGAATATAGGGATGGGATGGAAAGCATTTGATTTATCTGCCTTTTTTCAAGGAGTGGGTGGTATTGATCGATACAACTGGGAGCAAACTACGCTCTCTAACGGTGGAAACATGTTGACCAGATGGCTAGATCGATATAGTTCAGAAAATCAAACAGGGAGCATGCCCAAACTGGGTAATGCTTATAACGACAGTTATTCATCTTTCTGGCTCACCAGTGCCGATTATCTCCGTTTGAAAAATCTTGAACTGGGTTATTCAGTTAGCGCAAATAGCGGCAGCAAATGGGTTAAACTGGGTATACAACAATTTAGAGTATATGTAGCTGGCTCTAATCTAGTTACATTTTCATCACTCAAAAATTTTGACCCTGAGAAAAGCAGTAGCGACTCGAGAAATGATGCACATCCGAACGCAAAAGTATATTCAATTGGCATAAACGTAAAATTTTAAAAAGATGGTACAATATAAATCTTATATGGTTGGCTGGCTGATAATGGTTTTGTTAACTTTTTCAGCATGTTCTGATAAATTTTTGGAAAAAGATCTTTTGGGCGAGATAACTCCTGAGAATGCTTGGAAGACGCCTGAAAACGCATTAATGGGCTTAACTGCTTGTTATGACGGACTTCAAAGCAGGTACTTATATGATGGGGGTGCCTGGCAATGTGGCTTTTTTTATATGGATGCCATGACAGATAATGGCGGGCATTTCAATTGGAGCGGATGGATGGCAGGCTATGATATCACCAATGGTACCCATACCTCAAATAGCTGGTTAGTGGGCGATTTTTGGAGCGCATTGTACGAAGTTATCAAACGATGCAACGTTCTATTGGAAAACATAGACCAAGTGCAAATGGACGAAAGTGCGAAAGAAACGTATAAAGCAGAGGCGAAAGTAATCAGAGCTCTCATGTACTTGTATCTAACTTCAACTTACCATGATGTTCCATACATCACGGAGGTGCCTACATCGATTTCAGAAGTTTTCCCAAAGAGTACCCGGGAAACCATTGTAGAGGCAGAAATGAAAAACTTAGCTGAAGCCGCCCAAGTGTTAACACAAACCGCACCTAGAGGCCGGATTACGAAAGGGGCTGCGCTCAGCATATTGGGACGCATGGCGCTATATAACGAAGAATGGGACAAGGCTATTGCTGCCTATCAAGAAGTTATGGGATTAGGGTATACGCTTGACAACGATTATAGCACATTGTTTACGGAAGCAGGCGAAACTTCTAACGAAATCATCTTTGCTGTACGTTTCGCAGCACCGGGTCTTTCAGAAGGTTCGCACTTTAATGGTCATTGGAACGCTCCTATGGAAGCAATTAACGGCACCTTAGATTTTGCAAATGCGTTTTATTCTATTGACGGAAAACCTTTCAACGAATCTACAGTAACCATGCCCGGAGAAGATCACTTAGACATAAACAAGCCCGACTCATTACGCTACAAAAATAGGGATCCGCGCTTAAAAGCTACCCTTTTTGTGCCCGGAATGAAATGGAGAAACAACCCAACAGAATTCTTTGGTGGCTCTGCCCCGTCTCTTTCTACGGTCTACGTCTATAAATATTTTAATCCCCAAAATACCAATGCAGATCCCGAATGGGGCGAAGGAGGACAAGATTTTTACGTGGTACGTTATGCAGAAGTACTACTATCTATGGCAGAGGCCTTGATAAGAAGAGGAGGATACGATTACAATCAGGTAACTACCTTAATTAATGATGTTCGCAATCGAGTAGGCATGCCGCAGATAGAAGAATCTGAAGGAAAAGGAGGAACACTTTCCACATCACAACTATTGGAAGTATTGAAGCATGAAAGACGTGTAGAAACCGGTTTCGAGGGCCTCCGACTGTATGATTTATATCGTTGGAAAGAATTAGATAAAGCCGCCAAAGCAATCAATGACGAGGCAGCGGCCCACACCAACAGCGGCTCCTACTTTAACTATGAATACAGAAACTTTCGTGGAGAAAAAGAATATGTATGGCCAATACCCCTTAATGAAGTAGATGCCTCTAATGGTGTGGTTACGCAACATGACCTTTGGAAATAATCTCTATAGCAAAATTTACTGATTATGAAAATTAAAACAACATGCATCTGGTTATATATTTTATTAGTTACTCTTGCAAGCTGCAAAAAAGAACGTCCTTTAAGTGATTCGAAGAGCTTATTGTCCTTTAAAATTGAAAAGGCATATAATCATAAATTAACAGAAGATATCATCGCCGATATAGTAGAACAGGACATTGTTATTCAAATACCCGAAGAAGTTGGGCCAGATCAGCTTATAGCGACATTTACACATAACGGAAAAAATGTGCTTGTAAATGAAGTAATACAGCAATCAGGTGTTTCAGAGAATAATTTTTTTAACGAGCTCACTTATGTTGTTGAGGCCGCAAACGGATCAACAACAACCTACCTTGTTAAAGCAAACATCACTTCCGCACCCCAAGCGGATGTAGTACCCCATATCTATATCACTATAGCAGGTAATGCTGAAATCGTTTCGAAAGATAAATATCTAGACGCTACCATAAAAATTGATGGACAAGGAATCTTTCCAGACTATGAAGGGACAACCCGCATTAAAGGACGTGGTAATTCTACTTGGTACCAGCCAAAAAAACCTTATCGTATAAAATTGGATGATAAAGCCAGTTTGCTTGGATTGGCAGAAGAAAAGGATTGGGTGTTACTGGCAAACTACCTAGATGAAACACTCATGCTCAATGCAGTAGCCATGAAAATAGGTAAGCAATTAGACATGCCTTATACCAATTCAATCATCCCAGTAGACCTCAGCATTAACGGTACTTACCGAGGCAGTTATATGTTTACCGAGCAGGTGGAAGTATCTAAAACCCGCATCAATATCGAAGATGGTGGCGAACACCTTGAATTGGATGTAAACTATGATGAACCACCCTATCAATTTAAATCCGATCGGCTCAAGCTTCCCGTAATGATTAAGTATCCAGAACTGGAAGATCTTGAAAAAAAAGAAGCAGAAGCTACGTTCGAAAAAATGAAATCAGATTTTAACGCTTTCGAGCATACTATTTTTTTGAGCGACTTTCCAAGCAGTAATCCTTCTGTTATAGATATAACCTCTGTAGCCGATTATTTGATTGTTAATCTACTAACCGCTAATGGTGAAATAGGGCATCCTAAAAGTGTAAAAATGTATCGACCTAAAAATGAACCGTATTATATGGGCCCCATATGGGATTTTGACTGGGCTTTTTCTTATGACGGGCAAAGCACCCACTTCCATTCATTTAATGAGAAAACCATTTCCCTATCCGATCAATCATTCTTTGGCCGATTACTTGCAAATGAACAAACGAAAGCACTTTTTAAGTCTAGATGGGCCGTTTACAAAAGAGATCGACTCCCTTTGCTATTGAGTTATATCGATTCATATGCAGATATCATTGAAGAATCTTGGGAAAAGGATCGTATCAGATGGGGAAAAAGCGATCGACCTGATTTTCGCCAACTTATTGATAAATTAAAAAACTGGATAAAGGGTCGAGCCCAATATATGGATCGGTTCGCAGCTGATTTATAAATTTTCCTAAGATAACTGCTGCATATTCTGGGGAATGTGCAGCAGTTCTTGCTCTTAATAAGGTTTTGATCACAAATGTTATCGAAATTGAATAGGTATCGGATCATGAATGGTTACAAATCCAGCATAGCAGGGGGGTATATTCTTCTTTAGAGTAGGTAAATTGGTAACTATTATTTTTCTTTATGGAGCTATGCCCACTCAGATTAAATTAAAACGGTTTTGCTTTTCAAGCTACAAAAAACAAGTGTTTCTTTAACAACAAATAAGTACGCATTTGCGTTGTAAAATAGTAAGCCATTTAAAAATAATATGGCCAATTAATAACCTCTATCGTTTAATCTTATGAAAAAATCAGTTCTCATGTCGATGTCCTGCTGCATCTTATTTTTTTGCTTCATGGCAAAAAAAAGTAGTGGACAACTGCTGGTGGCCCAAGCAAGCCAGCAGGCAACCACGGTGGCGAATGCCTCTGTGTGGCCCAGACAAGTTACCGTTTCTGGTGTGGTCTCTGACAGCAAAGGGGCTCCTACGCCCGGAGTAAATGTTAAATTAAAAGGCACTTCCGTTGGAACAACGACCGATGCAGCAGGTAAATACACCCTGCAAATTCCGAATAATAGCGGCTCCTTAATATTCAGTTATGTAGGGTTCAAAACGCAAGAAATAGCCATTGGAGGCCGAACGCGCATCGATGTTACACTTCTTGAAGAGAGCAATGTGCTGGAAGATGTAGTGGTTGTAGGCTACGGCACGCAACGGAAAACAGACCTTACCGGTTCGTTATCATCGGTATCGCCGAAAGATTTTGCTCAACAGCCGGTAACCCGGGTTGACCAAGTATTACAAGGGCGAGCTACCGGGGTGCAGGTTACCAATGCGAGTGGAGCTCCGGGCGGTGATACCCGGATCCGGATTCGTGGGGCCAATTCTGTTCTGGGGAACAATGACCCCCTGTATGTGGTTGACGGCTTTGTGGGAGCCGATTTTTCAACCATCAATCCGGAAGATATCGAAACCCTCCAGGTTTTAAAAGATGCTTCTTCCACAGCCATTTATGGTAGCCGGGGAGCGAATGGGGTCATCATCATTACAACCAAAAAGGGCGCAGCGGGCGGATTTAAAGCGACCTATGAAGTACAAGGATCGACTTCATCTGTGATTAAGACATGGGATGTGCTCCATGCATATGATTATGCCACGATTGCCAATGAGCGTGCGCAAGCACTGAACACCAGTCCGCTGTTTACCCAAGACCAACTCGATCAATTCCAAGCAAATGGTGGGACGGATTGGCAAGATCTGGTGTTTAGAAACGCAGGCGCACAACAGCACCAATTGAGCTTTTCGGGAGGTGGCGAAAAGACTACTTATTTGATATCGGGCAACTACGTCAATCAGAACGGCATCATAGAAAATACGGGATACAAACGGTATAGCATTCGTTCGAATATCCATTCACAGCTTACAGATGATTTTTCCATCCGTCTGAATGTACTGGGATCGAGAATTGAGAACCATAATACCGGATTATTAGCTGGTACAGGTAACCCAGTTGTTCAAGCACTGGCTTGGGCACCCACAACGCCTCCCTATGATGACAATGGTAATTTCACCGTTTCAGACCCTACCGGATCGGTGATGATCAATCCATTAGCCTTGTTATATGATCGGCAATTAGACAACAACCGTAATCAGGCCAATATCATTGGTGGGGTGAATTATAAACTGCCTATTGAAGGCTTAGCATTAGATCTTCAATATGCCATTAATTATAATGATGCCAAGAGTGCCAGTTTTAACGGGGTATATGCTTCGCGAGATAATCCCAACGCTACCCGGAGCAGTTCTGAACAGTTCACCTTGCAAAGCACCAGCTCCTTAACTTATACGCGCACCTTTCATGAAGATCATCATATAAACGCTGTTGCGGTATTTGAAACGCAAAAATTTACAGACAATAACTTCTCATCAACCGGAAATACCCTAAAGTTTCCTAATCTCGGCTATTATAACTTACCGCTGGCCGGTTCTTACAGCGTAGGTTCGGGATATGGCGAGTGGAGTTTGCTGTCTTACTTAGCCCGGGTCAATTACTCGTACAAAGACAAATACCTACTCACAGCTTCTGTACGGCGGGATGGATCTTCTAAATTTGCCAAAGGAAATAAGTACAGTACCTTCCCATCCGTTGGTTTAGGTTATAACCTTTCGCAGGAAGACTTTATCAAAAACCTCAACCTCTTCAGTAACCTCAAACTGCGCGGAAGCTGGGGAATGACGGGTAGCCAGGCCATTAACCCTTACGCCACGCTGACCTCGTATAACACTTGGGCACCTGTTGCCTTTAATAACACGGGTATTGTAAGCGGTATCCAAATAGGAAATCCGGGCAATGCCAACTTGAAATGGGAGACAACCAAGCAAACGGATATTGGTTTGGAAATGGGTTTTATGGAAGGTCGTATCAGCTTGGAAGCGGATTATTTTAACAAACACACCTCCGACCTATTGCTGAACCAGGCGTTGCCTTCTTATGTAGGAGGTGGCACACAAACTAAAAATGTGGGAGAAATCCAAAACAGGGGTTTTGAATTTTCACTCACGGCCGATCCTTTTCAAGGGGATGATTTTAACTGGACGAGCAACGTGAACGTTTCTTTCGTTAAAAACAAGATTGTTAGCCTGGGAGGAATTGCCTCCAGGATTCCGCAGGGCACCAATGTAGGTGCCGGCATGTCGACCACGAGCGAGTTTATGTTGCTGCCAGGTGGCTCCTTAGGAGCTTATTGGGGGATAAAATACCTGGGCACCTGGAAGCCAGATGAAGCCGCCCAAGCAGCTGTTTACAATCAGGTACCGGGCGATTCTCATTATGAAGATATTAATGACGACCAGCAAATCAACACGGACGACTTCCAAGTTATTGGAAGGGGTATCCCTACGACCACCGCTGGCTGGAACAATACGTTTAGTTACCGCGCCTTTACGCTCAATGTCTTCGTTCAAGGCGTATTTGGCATAGACAAATTAAATTACACGCGCGCTGCAGCCATGTCTGGTAGCGGGGATGCCCGGCAATACATCCTATCAGAAATCAAAGACCACTACATCCCCGGCGTGAACGAAACATCAGACATTCCGGCTTTCAGTAGCTCGAACGTTGTATACACGCAATCGAGTCGGTTCATTGAAGATGGTAGTTTTATACGGCTAAAGAACATCAGTCTGTCTTATGATATGCCGCATTTGTTCCATAACAATAGGGGGAGTGTTCGCCTATTCATTGGCGCGACCAATCTCTTTACTATTACCGACTATAAGGGAATAGACCCCGAATCAAGTAACATTGCGGGCGGTACAGATACCGCACAGGGTATTGACTATGGAGCTTATCCTAATGCTAAAACGTACACCGTAGGTATTACCCTTTCTTATTAAACTTAACACGTATTACGATGAAACCATCATGATTTTCAAACCACACAGTGGGATGAATAATCTGATAGCTTCATCACCTTAAAAAACAAATTATTACGATGAAAAAGATATTGTTTTTTGCCTGTTTGCTTATCGGTTTAAGCTCGTGCAAAGATTTTCTGGAAGAAGATATCAAGGGGGCATTGGTTGGCCCCGATGCGCTCAAAACGCAAGAAGGGTTAGAGGCGGCACTCACTGGTGCTTATAAGGGTTGGGCCAGTACATGGGGTTCCGGTTTTTTGCACGCCACAGCCATTGGTGCAACCATGGGAGGTGATGACGTGACCACCCATAAGGCCAGCAATAAAGCAGATTTTAGGGAGTTTGATCAGTTTAATGTATCGGCAACCAACCAACGCACACAAGCTTTATACAATGGATGCTATAAGGCCATCCAAGGAGCCAACAACATACTGGCCAACTATACGAGTACAACTGGCGACGAGGCCACCATCAACGCGATTGTCGGTGAGGCCTATTTCATCCGAGCGGTATCTTACTATTGGCTGGTTCGTTTATATGGGGATATACCCTTGATTACCGATCCTAATTTTTCGGAAGAGCAATTGACGATGGGTAAATCCACTCCCGCAGAAGTCTATGCACTCATTGAATCGGACCTCACCGCCGCCGAAGGGTTGGTACCCGATACCAAACGCGATCCGGGCAGACCGAACAAGGGTACAGTAAAAGCCTATTTGGCCGATGTTTACCTGACGGAAGCGGGTTGGCCACTGAAACAAACAGAAAAGTATGCCCTGGCCGCAGCAAAGGCAAAGGAAGTGATCGATCATAAAGACCTGTATGGGTTTCGCTTATTGGACTCATATACCGAACTGTTTGAAAATGACCCTGCGAAAAATGGTACCGCTGAAGCCGTATTTCAGATATCCACATTTATGGGCGAATGGTCGGCTACCAATGCCAATTATGGATTATCAGCCATGCCCGGTGAAGAAACGGGCTGGGATGATTTTTTTGCCGAGATTAACTTTTTTAACCATTTTCCGGAGGGCCCACGTAAGGATGCTACGTTCCGTACGGTATTCAAATTAAGCAATGGAAGCACCATCCCTTGGGAGCAAAGCCAAACCCGACACCCCTATTACCAGAAATACTACATTAAGGGTGAAGTGAAGAATTCTTCTTCTTCTGTTCCGGAGATTATGATGCGCTATGCCTATGTGCTGACTGTCTATGCCGAAGCACAGGCCCGCGCCACGGGCACACCGGACGATTTGGCTTATACCTGTATCAATGATATCCGAAAACGGGCTAAACTGACGCCATTGAGCGGTCTCTCAGGAAGTGCTTTCGCCGATGCTGTTGTGCAAGAACGGGCTTGGGAGTTTGCCGCAGAGCGGATACGCTGGTTTGATCTGGTTCGTTTGGAGCAGGTTGAACAGGCCAACGCCAATAAAAATGCGGATGATCTCAAACCGATAGGGTCTATCAGCAAGGAAGATTATACTTTCCCACTGCCTTTCTCAGAAACATCGGCTAATCCGAATTTATAAAAGCATGGGGGTGTTTGAAGGTAGCATCCATTCTATCGCTCGCACCCCCTTAATATCCGAATTTACCCCGCCCAAATTAGGATAAAAACGGTAACTTCGTGGTGTTAGATATAAACAATGTAAACCTCGGGTGAAAAAAGTAATATACGTATTTTTATTAACATGTGGATATACCCTTTCTTTATTCGCCCAAAACGGGCAATCATCTGATAAACCTGTATGGCGGCAGGTGAGCGGCGTCATTGAAGATGCCGTAGACACGGTAAACAAAATCAGCTATGCCACCGTAACCCTTCACTCGGCCCAAGATAGCCTCAAGTTAAGCACAGATACAGCCGGCCGCTTCTCCTTCCGCAAGGTACGCGCAGCCACTTTTGACCTGCATATTCACTATATGGGCTATCGGGATACGATCTTGCACTATGCTTATGATGATACCATCCGGCAGATTGCCATTGGCCATTTGCCTTTGCACATCGATATCAATGAATTGGACCAAGTAGATATAGACGGTACCCCGGCCATCATCTTTAAAACGGATACCACTGAATTTAATGCTGGCAAATACGAAGTACCACCCAATAGCGGTGTAGATAAATTGGTAGAGCAGATGGATGGCTTCATTGTTGAACGCGATGGCACGGTTACCTACAACGGTAAACCGGTACGTCATTTGAAACTGAACGGCCGAGACTACTTAGATGGTGAAGTGGCTAATGCCATCCAGAGCCTACCGGCTGATATTGTTGATAAGATACAACTCATTGATGATTATGGTGAGGAAGCGGCCCTCACGGGCATTAAAGAAGGCGAGCCGAACCAGGTATTAAACATATATACCCGAACAGATCGATCGGTAGGGAATATGCTCAACGTGGAGGCCGGAACAGGGAAAAATGGCCGTTATGATGGCAAAATTACGGGTACACAGATTAACCGGAATAAACAAATTGGCATACGGGGTAATTTTGGTAAACTCATCAACGGTATTGGTGGGTGGGGCTCGCCAGGATCGACCACCAATACAGGTGGTAGTATGAGCTATCGCAACAACTTGGGTAAAAAAATCAATCTGGGCGGTTCGTACTCCTACTCGGGCACCAATACACATATGACCGATAGCAGTACATCACAACATTTTAGCACCAACGGCACCACCTATGCAACGAACGAAAGTGCATCTGAAAATAAAAATTTCAACCACAATGGCAGCGCCAATTTTGACTATCGCATCGATTCGCTGAACACGCTACGCGCTTCGACCAACGTGAATTGGAGTACCCGGGCATCGGCCAATCAATCCAATCGTTCGCAACGGGGATTGATTAACCAAGACAATGTGGGCGAAGATGCCGACAAAGGCTCTTCTCCGCGTATAAATGGGAGCTTGATGTACTCCCACCGCTTTAAAAAACCCCGACGGAGTTTCTCTATATCGGTCAACATGAGCCATAGCGAACAAAATAGCGAGCGGACACAAGATCGCAACCTCATTTACCTCGACACGATGGGCACTGTACTGAAAGACTCGTTGGTACAGCGGTTAATGACCCGCGAAAACCTAAACCAAACATACCGTTTTAGTGCGACTTATATTGAACCCATAGATTCTACCCAACAGCTCGAGCTGCGGGGTGAATACAACTACCGTGGTTATGATAACCGCGCAACGACTGCTAATACGGACGATCATGGTGCTTTGATGCCCATCGATTCGCTGAACAATATCTTCAACTATGCCTTTCAGGAAATGAGTTTGGCCGTGAACTACCGCTACAATAAACGCGACTTTAGCTTATCGGTAGGCGCTGAGGTCATGCCAACGGTATTGACAGGCTATAAATCTACCGTGAGTGCCCCCACCCATAGACGGAACTTGAACATCCTCCCGATATTGCGCTTGCAACGCACCTGGTCTCGCCGAACCCGACTATCGCTTAACTATAGTGGCCGAGCGTCTGAACCTAGCTTTGATCAGATCCAACCGGTACGTGATGTATCTAACCCCCAGCATCCAATCATTGGTAACCCCAACCTGAAACCTACTTTTAATCATGCCATTAACCTGGATTTTAACACCTATAACGATAGTGCCCGGCTCAGTCTTTCTGGTGGCTTACGGGCCGACATCATTACCAATCGTATTGTACGAAACGTGGTACAGGTAGAAGATCTATACAACAGCTTACGCAATGAAACCCATTTCGAGAACGTAAATGGCTCCTATAATCTCAGTATGAACCACAACATTTCAAAGCGACTGAAAGATAGACGCTCCAATATATCGTTAAATGGAAGTGTGCGCTTTGCCCATGAAGTAGCTTTGGATAACAATCTTACTAATGAATCAAAAAACTGGAACCTGAATGAACGTGTGCATGCCAGCATACGCACAGGCCAATGGCTTACCGTTAACTCGGATGTTTCATTTAGTTACAATACATACGCCAATTCGTTACCCACATCGCTTGATACACGCACTACCCGTATTGCTTTGAGTGCCGACGGAGAAGTTCATTTTACACCATCGGCACAGCTCACATTGAAGACCAGCAAAAATTACATGAGCTCCATCCCCGACCGGCAAAACCGGAACCCCTTGATTATCGATGTATATTTTCGCAAGATTTTCTTAAAACGCCGCAATGCAACCTGCTATGTGCAAGTATTCGATCTGCTGAACCAAAATAAGTTTGTAAACCGGCAAATTAGCAGCAACAGTATTGTAGACCGAAAAACCAATACGAACAGTCGGTACTTTGTATTCACACTCAGTTACCGTTTACAGAAATGGTCTGGCGCATCTAACCGGAATGGCCACCCCATCCATCGCCGCGGCGACGGCAGTTTTGCGGAATATTAGCAACCTCCTGATGATGCAACGTGCTATTTTGCCTCTTGCAACCAAACTTTCATTGCGCCTATTCCTCTGTTAGACCAGGTATAATATGGAATGAAGTTCCATATCTTAGTACCACCCGTGGCCATAATCTCATTGATGCCACCCATCTTGGTTTCATTAAAACGCACTTGAAAGTTGTTTGCCTTAAAATCTGTATCAAAAAGTCCGTTGTTGTCCATCTGCTCTGCACAGTATACCAATGGCCCATATGCTATGGCCGTTTTGCCTACATCGTCTTTAATTCTCGGATCGGCAGCTAACTGCCGTACTTCCATTGGCCATTGGAGCGTTATTTGATCGCCTTTGGTCCATTCTCTATGGATTTCGATGTATCCGTCGTTTTCCCGATAAACAACCTGTTTACCATTCAACGAAAGCTGATAAGATTGGGAAATCTTGTTTTCATAATGGTACAACGCCGAGGGCGAACGGTTGGTTGCCCAATCGGGAATACGAATCTTTAGTGTAAAAGTCGTTTTCTTTTCAGGCGAAACTTCCATCGCCACGTTTCCATCTAGAGGGTACTGGGTGATTTGTTTGATGAAAACCGTTTTATGATTGACACTCAAAGTTGCTTCGTTCCCCATAAATAGATTTACATAGACATTCTGATCTTGTGTGTCGTAAATAAGCGTTGGCAGCGCAGGTAAAAACCGAATCAGATTGGTTGGGCAGCAGGAACAATCAAACCAACCGGCCCGGGTCAAATACCCTTGGTTAAATTTATACTTACCATCCGATTCGAGTGGGTTGGGGTAGAAAAAGCAGGTACCATCAAGCGAAATACCAGGCAAAACAGCGTTGTATAGCATTCTTTCGAGCACGTTGTAATAATCTGCTTCGCCAAAAAGCCGAAACATCCGGTCGGCCCACATGACGCCACCAATAGCCGCACAGGTTTCATTATAGGCCGTGAGGTTGGGCAACTCGTAGTTTGCACCAAATGCTTCACCACTATGCCGGGCACCCAAACCACCGGTAACATACATTTTGCGGTTTACCATATTATCCCAGAGTTTTTGAATAGCATTTCGGTAGCCCACATCGCCCAAGATCGCTGCTATATCGGTCATGCCAGCGTACATATATACGGCACGAACGGCATGCCCTACCACTTCATCCTGTTTCAAGATGGGTTGATGATCTTGCCAATAATCGCCTTTTGGCTTACGGTGCACGCTGTCGCCCCGTAGGTCAAGAAATTTTTTGGCCAGATTCAGGTAATCTACTTTTCCAGTAATCTGATACAGTTTAATCAATCCGGTTTCTACAATCTGGTGCCCTGGAATGCCAAAATTATCTGGTTTACCGAAAACTTCTACCAGCAAATCGGCATTTTTTAAAGCAATATTCAAGAAATTCCGCTTGCCGGTAGCATAAAAATGTGCGGCAGCGGCTTCGTATAAGTGTCCGGCATTATACAGCTCATGGCTGCCACCCAAATTATCCCACCGTTTTTTACAAGGGCCATCGCCACCCAAGTTAGCCACCCAATCAGCTGGTGGGGCGGTAGGGTCGATGGTACGCCAGGTAGTCAGATACCCATCCGGCTCTTGTCCACGGGCTATCACAGCGATGTACTTGTCCAAGTCGGCCGCTAACTGCGCATTGGGTGCACTTACCAGCGATAATGATGCACCTTCAATGATCTTATATACGTCTGTATCGTCGAAAGGCATCTTTCCCCGTACCTTCCCTGTACCACCTTTCATGACACGTTCGGCGGTCAGGAAATTTTCAAAACGCCCTTCTGCCTCACAGCGTTCAAAGGCAACGGGAATTGTCACTTCCTGTATCTGGCGAATTTTTGGTAGCCAAAAGTTATCCGTTAGCTTTATATGACGCAGATCAATATTTTTAATGGGGTAGCTACCGGGCTTAAAACCCTGTGCATGGATATCCGGTGCAAATAGTGTAACTGTTAATATGACAATTATTCGATTTAGGCACAATAGATGATGTCTTTTCATAAAATGCTCAACTAATTAGTTTATAAACTTAGATAAATTTCTTTTTTCTCACAAGTGATTACGGTGTATCTGCCAACGCTTTATTTTTTATGGGCAGGTTTTGCTGCCGCTTTTTCCTGATAATAGTGTTGCAAAACATAAAATGCTTTCTTCTTCTGCCCTAAGTTGCTGATTAAGCCTTTGCGGTTCCAACCTTCTTGATAGGTAGGATTGTTCCGTTTAGGCGATCTAAAATCGTTCAATACCCAAGGTGAGAGCCCTATAAAATTATCGGGCATGCGGTGGAACATGGCCACTTGCTCTTTGAAATACCATTCCTGATACTCTTCACTGTAACGGGTTAACGAATCGGCATGAAAGCCTCCCAAAGCGCCACCACCGGTTTCACTGATAAACAAAGGTTTATCATAAAGGGTTTTCCAATTGGTTTTACGGCACTGATCGGGCAAGCCGCCATACCAGCCCAAGTATTCATTAAAGGCAACCAGGTCGACATACTGCCCCAACGGATCATCTACCACATTGGTATCTTTTAACGCTGCATAATTCACTTCCAACGCCGCCGATATCATACGCGTATCATCTAAACTTCTCGCTTCGTTGATCAGGCTGTGCATAAACTTGGTACGCACCTCGCTTACGGGCGTTTCATTGCCGACAGACCAGATGATGATACTGGCCCGGTTATGATCGCGATCGATCATTTCGTGCAGCTGTTGCTTGGCTTTGGCCAATACGGCTTTGCTGCCGAAATTGATGGTCCAATACACTGGTATTTCCGACCAAACCAACAGTCCCAACGAATCAGCCATACGCGTCATACTTTCATCGTGCGGATAGTGAGCCAAGCGCACCATGTTACAGCCCAGCTCATGCGCTTGCCCTAAGAGCAGGGCGGCATCTGCTTGGCTATACGCCCGACGGATATCGCCAGGAATCTCACCATGGATGCTGATACCTCGCATAAAAATCGGCTTACCATTCAATAATACCTGTTTGCCGAAAGCCTCTACGGTACGGAAACCAATTTTGTCGTGCACTTCGTCTGTGTTTGTCTTCACGGTTACCGCATATAATTTCGGGTTTTCGGGCGACCACAATTGTACTTTTGGTAATTGAAAGTTAAATGCAGCGCTATCACCGGTAACAACGAGTTCTTTTTGTATTTTAAGCGCTGAAATGGAAACGGTTACTTTTTCTCTTTTGGCATGTCCACCCAGTTTTACCCAACCCGATACCCAAGGCTTTTTCTCTGGCGCTTCTCCAGCCTTGCTTTTTTTGAGGTGCAATGAAAAGTCGCGAATAAAGGTTTGCGGTACTTCCACCAGCTTCACTTCGCGGGTAATACCACCATAGTTCCACCAGTCGGTATTCAAGGTGGGTACTTCATCGGCACCCCGCTTATTATCTACCTTCACGACCAATAAATTGTCTTTAGGTTTGATATAGACTGCTGGTACCTCGAAATTAAAGGGAGTAAAGCCACCGACGTGCATACCCAACTTCTTTCCATTCAAGTATACATCGGCTCGATAGTTCACCGCTCCAAAATAAAGGTAGTAGTTATGCGCTGGTTTAACATGAAAATCGAATGATTTTTTGTACCACAATGTACCTTCGTAATACGTAAATTCAGGCTTTTGGTGATTCCAATCGCCCGGCACTTCCAGCACGTATTGATCGCTATAACCGTGCTCCATACGATCGGTTTTATTCTGGGGTATGCCTGATGTCCAAAAGGCTTCCGGGTCGGTCTCGCTCCGCTCTTTAAAGCGATAGTCGTAGAAACCCGTTTCGTAAGGGTCTACAATGTATTGCCATGTACCGTTCAGGTCTAACCCAGCCCTTTCGTGGATGTTATTGATCAGCAGTGTTTGAGCCTGTAGGGTTGCAGCACCCAACATCAAATAAAAAAGTAGATTTACTCGCTTCATTCGTATTATGCGTTGTTCATGATGAATCCCTCTAGTGGGCTTGATTAGTCGTCATCTTTGACAAAAATCAAATTACGCATTAATATTTGATAAAAAAAGGGGGTATTTTCTGCTTTTGACGATGGTGAATTCGTAATTTATGCTGTTATATCTCTTTGAGCAGCTTCGTTATTCCTCCTCGCTATGGCGATCTGTACACGCCTCTGCGAGGAGGAAGAATAAAACTAGGGTAAATGCAACGTCTGGAATTGCGTATAAAACGTGTCTATGGCATTAGAATCTGGCAAGAATAATGTTCGATATTGTAATGAATCCCCCAATAAATCATATGCAATAGCGGTTTTAGTTTCTTCGATGGGTTGGATGAGCCGATGTGCCATCTGTTCTTGGTCTTTAAAAACAAGCTCTACCGCAACAGCCTGCCTTGGGTTCCGGCTATCCCACATCACTAGGGGTTTCCCCTTATCATCTAGCTGAAATGCGAGCGCAATCCGGTTAAAGAGTGTAGATTGATAGGCATCTCCATAAATGACCCCATTCGCTTCTGTAACAATGGAACGATATTGTTCCATATCGTAGGTATACACCTTTACCGCACAGTCTCCTTCGGCAAGGGGCGCAATGAGCACCTCCAATGTATCCATATACTTCTTTTCGCCAACAGGTACTTCTAAAGAATCTTGCCCATCATTCCAATAAACCATATATTTCGAGTAATTGGTGCCGATCAAGACCGTTGATAGCTTTAACCGGTTTTTTCCGGGCGATATCCAGATGGTGTCTGGTTTTTTAGCATACTTCATTTCGCCCCCTGTTAAAAACCCTTCGTATGTTTCATCCATTTTATGGCAGGCAACCAAAAAGCTCGCCAAGCCTATGATGGCGCAAATGGCGCCACGAAATAAATATCTTTTCATGCTGTTCATGTATTTAATCAATATATTGCCCCCATAAAGTCAGTTCCGTCACCCAACTTGCACCTAAAGATGAGTTCGGAGGCGAAGCAAAGGTGGAGATAATCCGGAATCGAACATACCGTACCGCAGGAGCACTAACAGGGATAGAAAAGTCCATACCGTTTGCTGCGGCAGCTCGGTCTTCGGCGGTGATCTGTGCCCCTGGTCCCGATGGTTTAACTACCTCAAAAGTGCCCAACAACTCCCAACCGTCATCGCCTTCACCTGGATCATTGCTTCCCCACAATTCGAACTGTTTCACGTTTCCACCTGAAAATTCGCGATTATCATGCACACCCCATAAGCGCAGTCTACTGATTTTACTTTTTGCTCCGATATCGAAATTAAACCCTTTCGGGAAAGGAGCGTCTTGATTGGAGAACCCTTTTCCGTTAACAAGATCGACATCATCCCAGACGCCCGCTGTAGGCCAGGAGTTTTTCACATCATCGGGTAGACTCAATACTTGGAATTTACTTTTATCCAACTGTTGTTCAAATAATGGGGTCAGTTTCTGTACCAAAGTATCTGAATTATTACCCCAACGATCCGTAACATACACACCGAATGTGGTGAGTTCGGCAGCCAACCCCCGAACAGGATAGGCCACATCGGGGCGACTGGTGTAATAGCGATCATAATCTACCCAATCACCATAGGTATCTTTCGTCAATACAGAAACCGATAGCGCCGCCTTGGTTTCATTGAGAAAATTAACCGAAATACCTCCAAAATCTTCTACATAAGACAGTGACTCGAATGACTCCCTAACAGGTGGTGTAGATGGATGCACCATAACGTCTACTGGATCAGATCGTTCGCCACCACGTCCTACTACCGTAAGACTTACCCGATATTCTTTGGCCTCACTAAACCCTTCTACTATGAGGAAATTACCATAGGAAGAAGATACAGCTTGTTGATGCTCACCTGCCCGGATCATATAATCTGCCTCTACGTATAAAATATTAGCACTATGAGGTAAAGAGAAGGATATTTTAGCCGCACCCGGTAAATTTTCTACCTGCTCCACTTTTACGGTACCCGGTTTGGGTCCTGCTTCGTCAATAGGTGTTCTTAGATCTGATTTGCTACAGCTCAACATAGCGAGCACCAACAGTCCGATCCACTGCATACGATTACCCAACCATTTTGTTTTATATATCAGTTTCATGATTGAAAATGTTATTTTGTTTTAAGATAAGTATACTACCACCCCGGATTTTGCACCAATTTGCTATTAACAATGAGATCTTGCTCACGGATGGGCCAGAAATAATCTTTCGGCCTGAATGATCTACTGAACAAAACGGTTGGCCGATAATAATAGTTAACATCGGTTTGCTTCACATCCCATCCCATGATCGAACCACTGCTTACACTCGCAGCTTCTTTCCATCGCAATAGATCCCAATAACGTCCTCCCTCAAAAGCCATTTCGATTAACCTTTCTTGATGGATGATTTTACGAAGACCATCTTGTGATTGATAGGCATTTGATTGTTTGGCATATTGCTGCCAGGCATCTTGTACAGTAGGAATACCAGCCCGCAATCGTACCTGGTTAATCCACGTGAGTGCTTCTTCTTGGTTGCCAATTTCGTTCAATGCTTCGGCGTAATACAGGTAAAGATCGGCCAAGCGCATGATAGGCCATGGATAAGATTGAATGGAATAAGTACCATTTGTTTGCAGAACGCTCTGAAAATGAATCAATTTTTTGACGTAATAGCCCGTAATCGAATATTCACCTCCTCCTCGAACCCCTGAAAACTGTCCTGATTTTCCTTCTACATGCCAAGTATTTTTTTCATCGAACTTCCCTTGTCCGTACCAAACACCACCATCAAACCCGAGGTCAGCGTAAAACCGAGGTTCGCGATTAAAGTGTAATACAGCAGTGGTATAGCCCGGTTTTATATATAGTTTATCTTCCTCTGTTGCTGTACGTAAATCATAACGTTGGTTATAATCCCATGTTTTATCTTCTTCGATGGGTACACCGTGCGCTGTGTAGAATTGCTCTGCAATTTTGAGCGGGGGCGCATACTCTCCGTAAGGGCGCGTATTACCATTGGTGATGCTCACAGAAGGGTCTAAATAAGGTTGTGCATATTGTTGCAGCGACCCCACCATGCTATTGCTGGCACCCCAGATGACCTCGGCATTCCACTTGTCGCATACAGCATGGCGTATATCCATTTGAATCTGCATCTCCGGTCCAATTTTATAAGTATTTACTGCCGGATTAAAATGATAGAGCTCATGCCCCTGAGCCTCACAAAAATCGATCGCCGTCTTGCAAGCATCTACTGCCAATTGCCATTTTTGTATATCAACCGTAGTATTGAATAGCGCTGTACCGTCTTTATCTTTAAAATTGCCATACGCACTGTTACCATTGAAAAGCGGACTGGCTGCTGTGACCAAAACACGAGCCTTGATAGCCAAGGCAATGGGCTTGTTAATGCGTCCCAAATCATTTACTCGATCTTCAATCTGATCAGGGAGGCCTGGCAAAGCCTTATCTATAAGGGAAGTAATGTAATTGAAGCAAGTATCTACCGGCTGTCGGCTAACCGCCACCTCATCTGTACCGGATGAGATAGGTAAGTTTTCATCGATGATGGGGATAGGGCCGTACATACGCAACAAAAACCAATGATAATAAGCCTTCAGGAAAGTAACCTCACTGATCCATTTGGTACGTTCTTCTTCTTGTATATCCGGCACATAATCGATATTTGCCAGAAAAGTATTACAATCACGGATAGCTTGAAAGAGCGGTTTCCCTCCATTTCGCCCCCCAAAGTAATCTAAATAGGGATTAATAACAGACTGGTTACCTCGCGCAACTTCCCAATTGCTGGGTGGTTTCCCATAATATGCTTCTGCTGTTGGATAGAAAAACCAAATCTCATCACCACTAAGTAGAGCTGGATTAGCCGCCCAACTCGCATAACTGGGTAGATAAGAGTAACAGGTAAACAAATATTTCTCGGCCTGGCTTCTTAATCGAAAGGCGTAATCGATGGTGGCCACATTATCGGGCACAACATCTAAATAGCTACAACTGCCTAGCAAGCTCGTTGCCAATATAATTCGAACAACTATTGATTTCATTTGTATAATTGTTTTAGTTTAAAAGGAGGCTTGTAGCCCTAAATTAAATACCCTTTGGATGGGATACCCGAGGCCATTACCAGCCATTTCGACATCCCATAATTTGAATTTACTCCAACATAACAGGTTGGTTCCGTTAGCGTATACGCGCAATTTTGAGAAGTGTATTTTCTTCAGAAGTTCGTCACGGAAAGTATAACCAACTTCGGCCGATTTCAAGCGCAAAAATGTTCCATCGCGCATAAACCAAGTATTAGGTTGGCTATTATTTGGATTAACATTCGTGCTTAACCTCGGCCAAAGGGCATATGGGTTACGGTTACTTTCGGACCAGAAATCTTCGGCATATGCTTGTAATAGCTGATTCTTTAATTTTCTCCCCGTACCTTCTTCGATACTGGAAGCAAATGGTGAAGTATTCTCTACATCAATCCAAAATGACTCTTGTGACAAACCTTGGAAAAAGCAAGAAAAATCGACCCCTTTAAAGCCCATAGATACGCCAAAACCATATACAATATTTGGCGAGGTAGGGAATCCAATCGGTACCTGATCGAGTGTGGTAATCTGGCCATCTTTATTAATGTCTCGATATTTAATATCGCCGCCACGCGTTGCCTCCCCAAAATTTTGTGTCGGCGAGTTAGCCACATCTAAGTCGTCTACAAAAAGTCGCTCGGCAATGTAGCCCCAGCGCTGTGTGATGGGATAGCCTACACGCGATTTCCAAGGAGCAGACTCATATTGAGGTTCTTCGTATACCAGAAACTTACTAAGTGCATAGGTAAAATTGGCTCTACCTTGTATCCACAACCCATTACTGAACGATTGTGAATAATCAACCGAGCCATCAATGCCTTTACCTTCAGCTTCACCTACATTTGCCTTAGGTACAGACGACGGATTTAACCCTAAGGTGATGGGAATATCTGCCCGATCCATCAGAATCTGGGTACGCTTTTCTTTCCAAAAATCAACAATGAGGTTTACCTTGTTGAGAATCCCGATGTCCATTCCGATATTTGTCTTATAGGACTTTTCCCAGGTAATCAACGGGTTATCATAACGCCTCACCGTCACCCCATTGCGATGATAGGAGTTATCGAATCCAAAAACCGCACCGCGCCCGCTATCATCCATATTGATATCAGATAGGTAAAAAAAGCGATCTTGCTCTGTTCCGATCGCGTCATTGCCGATGACACCATAGGTACCACGCAGTTTCAAATTGGAAAAAAGTTGAGTTAAAGGTTTAAAAAATGATTCGTTAGACACTTGCCAACCTAAACCAAAAGACGGGAAAAAGCCAAAACGTTTTGATTCATGAAAACGTTCGGACCCGTTGTAACCAAAATCGAACTCGGCAAAATACCGCTCATTATATGCGTAATTAAAGCGTCCTGATAACCCTAAGTTACGATACGGTAACGAGGTTTGTAAAGAACCGGCATTACCATTGCGCTGATTCTGGATAAGAAACACCAACATGGCATTGATGCCATGCACCTCACCAAATGTTCTACTATAATTGGTCGTCCCTTGAATATAGGTAGTTGCTCGTACATCTTTCGGTCCTTCCTGATAACCTAGGTATTCTTGGCCAGTAGTTTCATTGATGGGCTCTAACGTGTAGGTATTATTTATTTTATCGTAACTACCAATTTGGTACCAAAACGGTGAGTAAGAACGGCTCACATCAAAATATGAGGTACGAGCAATATTGAACAATGCCTGTACATTCAGCCCTTGGGTAATAAAAGCGAGATCTTGCTTGATATCAAATTGCGCCAGCATCAAACTGCGGTTATATTCTTTATACCCCTTCACAAGCTCGGCATATGGATTAACCAATTCATTAGACGTATTACCAAACATGATATGTTGTAAATAAGCATATTGTTCGTTCTTAGGGTAAAAGGCAGGAAAACTTACCGGATCGCTTTTAATAGCCAATTTATAGTACTCACTTCCCCCTTCTATGGGGCCTGTATAATCATCGAACGTGCCATATAACTTCACTGCTACCGTCGTAGACTTGGTAATATTGGCATCGATATTGGCTCGCAGACCATAGGTTTTTAGATTGATGTTATTATTAAAATTATTGTCTCCATCCACATTCAAAACACCATGATCTTGATTAAAAGAGGCGGCCATATAATAACGAGCAATATTGCCACCGCCACTGATATTGAGGTTAGCTCGTTGATTGACAGCATATTTTTTAAAGAGCATTTTCATCCAATCAACTGCCGGATATACATACGGGTTGACACCCGACAGCGTATTATCTATTTTGGAAGGTAGATAAGGAATTTCGCCCTCAGGATTACGGGTAAGTACGGCTTCGTTATTTAGCCGCATATACGTAATGGGATCAGCCAGTTCAACCTCCCGAGTAGGGGCCGATACCGAATTCTCTACACGAAGAGATAATTTATTGCTGGCCTCTGTACCTTGCTTCGTTGTAATGAGAATAATCCCATTAGCCCCTCGCGCACCATACAGTGCCGTTGAAGAGGCATCTTTCAGGATGGAAAAACTGGCAATGTCATCCACCTGCATCCTGGCAAGATCGGTCGTTGTAAATTCAACTCCGTCGACCAAAATCAACGGATCTTTTTTATAACCGAATGTGGTTACACCGCGAACAAAAAAGTCGGCATTATCCTGGCCTGGCTCGCCGGAGCGCTGATAAGCTACTACACCAGCCAAACGCCCTGCGAGTGCTGTTGTCAGATTACTTGATGGCACTTTGAGTTCGGAAGGCGTGATCGTAGTGACCGACCCCACTACCTCTTTTTTCTTTTGTGTACCAAAGGCAACGACAACAACATCGTCCAACTCATTAGCGGAAGGCGTCAATACCACATCCACTACAGTCCTTGATCCGACTTCCATTTCGCGCACATCGAATCCTACCATGGAAAACATCAACGTAGTGCTTGGAGGTACTTCTAGTACATACTTACCATTCATATCGGTTACCGTACCGATATTTGTTTTTCCTTTAACACCCACCGATACACCAGGTAAAACAGCACCCGTTGTATCTCGAACAGTACCATAAACGCTATGCTGCGCATAAGTTTTAGTGGCAATGAATAAGGCGCACAGGAAGAGTACAACTCTAAAAAGATACTTTAATTTCATGATTTCATAATTTCGTTTATATGGTTTGGTGTGGTCTGGTTAAAAACCCTATGCAAGTATAAGTGATTTTTTTGATACATTCCAAACACTCCTTCATTCAAAATTATAACAAACTATATATCAGATGAATATATTTAAAACAAACACTTGCCTACAAGAAAAACAAATGCACCGAACATAAAAAACCACTTATGAGACGAATTATTGAAGAAGTCATTTAAATTCTCCCGATATGTAATTTGAAGCACATTGAAAGGGACATAAGCCCGTCTTGCCATTCAAAACGAACCAAACCAGAAAATACCAAAAGTGCTTAATGTACATTATGATTAAGCACTTTTGGTATTTTAAACGAACAAGGAATTTGGTATGCTATTCGCTTTCTGATGGAATATAGACAGATCAATCACCTCCTACGGTTTGCAGGTATTTGTCGCGAAAATGTTGTGGTGATAGTTTAAATTTTTTCTTGAAAAGCTTCGAAAAATAAAACACGGTATCAAAACCCATTTGAAAAGCAATTTCGCTGATCGTTAAACTACTCGACATCAATAATTCGCGCGCATGATTCAATCGAAGATTCAAATGATATTGATGCGGCGGCATTCCCGTTACCTGCTTAAAATCTTTCCGGAACTTGGAGTAGCTCACGGCTAATTTATCAGCAAGCTGGGTCATTTTAACATCAGCATCCAGTGCTTCCTGCAATAAAAATTTAGCCTTCGAAATATATTGTAGATCTTCTTGCCCGCCTTCTTTAGGAATAGAGGCCCGGTAAACTAAAGACAATAATTGCAAGGTACAACCAGAAATGAGTTGATGATGTCCAGGTCCACCCTCTTGTAGTGTATCGATGATCTTGGTAAACTCAGATAAGATATGCTGGTCTAAACCAACGTGTATGCATGGATGATGGCCATCAAAAAAATTGGCCTGCATCAAGCTCTGTGGATAGTATCCGTTAAAACCTACCCAAAACTCTTCCCAGCCATATTCCATTTGCGGTTTGTAACGATGCCAACTACCAGGGAATAAAAAGAAACAATACCCTTCGCTAATTTCGGTTTGCGGCACATGATCGCTCTCGAAAAGCCCCTTGCCTTTGGATATAAAGACCAGGTAGTAATCATTCAGAATGCGTCCTTTATTCCAGGTAAACCGATGCGTATGGGGATGATCTTTATCTACTGGGTAGACTTCTCCTGCTGGTACTTTAGAATAACCGGCAGTGGTAATGTACAACCCCCATTGTTCTTCAACCTGGCCAATTGAAAGATATTTATGAAAGCTTTTCATACCTACAAAACTGGTTTGACATGATGTATGTCTTTTATCAAACTTAGAAAAAATGCATCACATTTTATAACATCATACGCAAACTTAGGGAAGCTTGCTTATGATTGGCATCATAAAAATGCCAAAAAGTACAAACAAAAAACTAGTTTGTATAAGGGATACCACTCACCTATGGGCTAATTTTGAGTAAAAGGTTATTGAGCCATACAACAATTAAATGATACCATGATGAATACATAACAAATGTTTTGATTGCACAGAGGCTGATACCCATGTGCAAATAAACCAAACACTAACCTCTGAACTAAATACATATGAAGCAATTACGTACCCCCCATGGCGTGCAATGGATACCAACGCTGATTTTTTTAATGATCATGCTAACTGGTATATTCCCTGATGTACACGCTCAAACTCAATCGAGCAAGATAACTGGACAAATCTTGCTGAGCAATGCTACCGATGATCTCGTAGGTACCTCTATTAATGTGAAAGGAAGTCTGCAGGGAACAACCACCAATACACAAGGGCAATTTAGCCTATCCATACCACTTCCTGCAACATTGATTATCTCTCGCGTAGGCTATAATACCCAAGAAGTAAGCGTACGGAATACCGAACCACTCAAAATTACCTTAACTTCTGGCAGTGGCAACCTAGATGAAGTGGTAGTAGTGAGTTATGGCACACGCAGAGCCCGTAATTTAACCAACGCCGTATCTAACCTCAATGCCTCGGCCACACGAGATGTTGCTGCAGCAGAATTGGGTCAGAAACTACAGGGAAAGATATCCGGCGTACAAGCCTCTCAAACGAACGGCCGGCCAGGACAGGGCATGGATTTTCGGATCCGTGGTGCTGCCTCGTTGTCTTCAGGTTTCCAACCACTCATTGTGGTAGACGGCCAACCACTTACCGGTGTGGATTCGCGTAATGGTGGCTTAAGCCTGATCAATCCGGCCGATATCGAAACCATCAGTGTACTAAAAGACGCTTCGGCAGCTGCGCTCTACGGATCGAGAGCAGCCAATGGCGTGGTACTCATTACGACCAGGCATGCCAAACTAGGTAGCACGCAGGTATCATTGGATGTGTACACAGGCTGGCAATCGGTACCGCAACGCGGTAGGCCAAACCTGATGAATGCCCGTGAATTTGCCACCTTTATGAAAGGTTTCTACGAAGATAAAAAGCTATACGAAGGGTATACGGATAGCATACCGAAAGACTATGCCAACCCCGAACAGTACGGAGAAGGCACGGATTGGTATGATGCTATCTTGCGCACCGCGCCCATGCAAAGTTATTCGGTTAATCTCTCGACAGGTACGGAAAAAGTCTCTTCGAGCAGCACGCTCACCTATTTTGATCAGGATGGGGTTTTGCTCAATACCGGCATGAAGCGTTACGCCTTTCGATCGAACAATGAGTACCGACCAACCAGTCGAATCAAGGTGGGTTTAAATTTAGCTCCCTCTTACCAACGCGATTTCAATACAACAGGTTACACCGATGGCAATCGCCAATTGATTGGCAATAGTACCGCCGCCTCACCGCTGATTCCGATCTATGGCAAAGACGGTAGCTTTAACAGCCGGGTAAGTTCTGCCGGTATGCTGGGACTGAATAATCCGGTACAACAATTGGAAGGATTGAACGGTAAGCAGAACACTTTTCGGCTATTGGCCAACCTCTACGGTGAGGTTGAAATACTGAAAGATCTACGGTTCAGAACGACGTTTAATACCGACTTGGGAACAGGTGAATACGATCAGTTTTTTGGAACCATGTTTGGCATTGGCTTAGGTGCAGCTGCAATACCCAGACCCAGCTCTGCGGCTAGCGCTACACATAGTTCCTATAATTACGTTTCCTGGCTGAATGAAAACACGCTAAACTATAGTTTGAGATTAAACGATCACAACTTCGACTTCATGGCAGGATATAGTGCCCAAAAATGGGGACGGAACTATCGCAGTATTGGCGGCAGTAATTTTGCTGGTGATGCCATTCCATGGATATCTGGAGCGGCTGTAACCAGTGGTTCAAACAACCGAGAAGAATGGACATTGGCTTCGCTCTTTGGTAGTGTGAACTATAGTTATAAGGGCAGGTACCTGCTCAATGCCACGATACGGCAAGATGGTTCCTCACGCTTCGGCACCAATAACAAATACGGCACGTTCCCATCTATATCTGCCGGATGGGTGCTCAGTGATGAAAATTTCTTTCCAAAAAGCGATGCCATCAGTTTCTTGAAGGTTCGCGGAAGCTATGGCCGTACCGGAAACTTCAATATCGGTAATTACCTACAGGTTTCGAATATCACGGCTACGAATTATATCTTCGGTGGCGTTATTACTCCGGGCTTTTCCACCACCACGCTAGGCAACAAATACCTCACTTGGGAAATTTCTAATCAGGCCGATGTAGGTTTAGACCTTAACCTGATAAATGACCGCATTACGTTTAATTACGATTTTTATAACAAGATTACCGAAGGCATGCTTTATCCCACCGCGCTACCTTACGCTTCGGGGTATGGAAGCATTACCCAAAATGTAGGTAAATTCAAGATATGGGGTCATGAGTTTCAGGTAAGTTCACGGAATTTAACCGGAGCTTTCGAATGGGAAACCGATCTGAACATTTCCTTTAACAACAACCGAGTGCTCGAGTTGCCTCCCAACACACCGTTCATTGGTGGCGGTCCCACCTACTCGGGTTACAATCGCTCGGTTGTGGGCCACCATATTGGCGAATTCTACGGTTATGTGTTTGATGGTGTATATATGAACCAGCAAGAATTCGATAGCCAACCCAAGTCAGCCACATCTGTAGTAGGTTCGGTACGGATGAAGGATACCGATGATAATGGCGTGATTGATGCGAACGACCGCACCTTGATTGGCAATCCCAACCCTAAATATATTTATGGTATTACCAATACCTTTCGTTATAAAAACTTCGATTTAAATATTATTTGTGCGGGACAGGGCGGCAATCAAATCATGAATGTAGCCCTAGCCGATGTAACCAACTTAGACGGTGTAATGAATGTAACCACAGATATGATGAACCGTTGGCGATCTGAAGAAAACCCGGGAAATGGCTTAGTACCCAGTACCCGGGGCGGTAGTACCGAGTTGTATCGATTGGGTAATTCAACGTGGCTATCAGACGGCGATTTCTTTACCGTTAAAAACATCGCATTGGGCTACACATTCAAGCCAAAAGCACTCACATTCTTACAATCGGCTCGGGTGTACCTCAGTGTACAACAAGCCTTTGTCTTTACTAAATACAAAGGCCAAAACCCGGAGGCTAGCATTGGCCGAGATGATGCCATTGGCGTTTTTGGACAAGATCTAAGTACTTACCCGGTACCACGCACCTTTATGTTGGGTGCTAACATCCGCTTTTAGATAAAAGGAAGGTTGCACTGTAAACACTAAAAATTTATTCTAATGAGAACAACAACATATATCCGATATATTGCATTACTGGCCTTATGTATGGCCAGTGCATGCAGCAAAGATTTTTTAACCTTATATCCGCAGGGTAGTTTAAATGAAGGAAATTTCTATGCCTCAGAAGCCGATTTTCAATTAGCTGTAGTAGGTGCTTATGTTCCGCTACGCGATGTGGCTAATAATGCCTATTTCATGGACGAAATGCGTGCTGATAACGCAGAGTACTTCTATTATGCGAAAGACCGGGGTAACCAAACGGCCGAAAATCTAACCAATTTTCTGGATGAACCCAATAACGTGATCAATCAGAATCGTTATCAAGCCGATTATAACGGCATCTCGCGCATCAATGTGATTTTAGATCGCTTGGAAAGCATCACTTTTACCATGAGCGATGCGGTAAAAAATCAGGTAGTGGGTGAAGCCAAAGCCTTGCGTGGCCATTATTATTTTGACTTGGTAAAAAACTATGGAGGGGTGCCCCTCTATCTACATGAGGTCATTACCAGCGATCAGGCTTATTTACCACGCTCATCTGCCGATAGCGTATACGACCAGATCATAGCCGATTTGACCGAGGCCATCAACTTATTGCCCGAGCCTGATTTCACCGCAGCACAAACCGGCCGTGCAACTCAAGGATCGGCTAGTATGGAACTCGCAGCTGTATATATGCAACGCAAACAATACGACAAGGCCTTGCCGATCTTACAAAGTGTAGAAGGGATGGACTATGATCTATTTGCTGATTTTAGGGATGTATTCAATCCGGCTAATAAAAACAGCAATAAGGAAATCATTTGGGATGTCCAATACCAATCGGGTAACACAGGCCAGCAGAGTAATTTTCCATATCGTTTTACGCCGCTCACACCTAATACAACGGTTATTCTTGGTGTAAATTTCAAAAATACCATCGGCGGCTGGAATGTGCCCACACCCGATCTTTATGAATTGTTTGAAACCGGAGATACCCGACTCGATGCATCCATTGGTATTATTGAAGGCACCTTAGATGAAAGTAGCGATTTTGTACCCAGTAAAGTGGTATCAACGGTAGTCAATTACACCCCGCCAGCGGATACAGAGATCCGTTGGTTCTGTAAGAAATACTATTACCCACCTTATCCCAACATCAATCAAAATACCGATCAGAATTGGCCGTTATACCGTTTCAGCGATGCGCTGCTTTCTTTAGCCGAATGCTTGAACGAAACCGGTCAATCAGCCAGTGCGCTGGCACCACTTAATCGCGTGCGTACCCGAGCGTTTGGTACTGGAAAAGGTCAAATCACAACGACCAATCCCGATGAATTACGCACCATTATTGCCAACGAACGCCGTCGGGAACTGGCTTTTGAAAATAAACGGTGGCAAGATTTAATCCGTACAGATCAAGCCATTTCAGTGATGAAAACCTTTGGTACTGAAGCAAAGGCACGCCATCCTTACCTGCTTCCACAAACATACAATGTAACGGCCGAGCGGTTGCTGTACCCCATTCCGCAACGCGAGCGCGATCTCAATACAGCACTTACGCAAAACCCAGGATATTAGTCAATATAGAAACAAATAGTAACGTTATGAATACAGAACTTTCGCAAGCACAAATGGAAGCCTACCAACAAGACGGTTTTCTGATTATTGAAGATTTTCTAAATCAGGAGGAACTGGAAGAATGGCGCGTAGCCGTTACCGAAGCCATTGCCGAACGGAACGGTATTAAAATTCCTGGACAGGACATTCGGTTGGGTATGGACGATGGTATAAACGAAGATGCTGAATATTTTTCTAAAGTATTTGACCAATTGCTTAACTTGTGGCAAACCAATGAAAAAGTAAAAAAAATCATGCTCGACGAACGTATTGGTAAAATGGCCGCACAACTTTCCGGTGCAGATGGCATCCGCATCTGGCATGACCAAGCCCTGTTTAAAAAGCCCTGGGCCAACCCCACTTCTTGGCATTTAGACACCCCTTTTTGGTCATTTTCAGATCGCCGGGCGCTATCCATTTGGGTAGCATTAGATGATGCTACTTTTGAGAATGGTTGCCTCTATTTCATTCCCGGCTCATTTAAAGAAACCACTTTTGAAAATAAAGGTATCGGTAAAAACATGGATGGCATCTTTGATGCATATCCGCAGTTTTACCATAGTAAATCGGTTCCTTCTAAACTGAAAGCTGGTGGCTGTTCGTTTCATAACGGACTGACCATCCACGGTGCTGGCGCAAACATGACAAATGGATACCGCAGAGCCATGACCTGTGCTTATATGCCTGATGGCAATACATTTAATGGCGAACCCAATATTCTGCCGAAAGCGTATTTAGATACGCTTCAAGTGGGTGATTTATTACAAAATGATGAACAGAACCCGTTAATTTATCACCGTTAATTGGCTGTACTTTGGAAGTAAAATTCTTATGTCCCCGATGGGGTTTTGAACATATCGATTGGCATGATTTTCTGGCACGGGTCAAAAATGCTGGTTACACCGGTATTGAATGGTTTCCGCAAGGAGGTGCAGCCGAATTGGAACGTGTAGTTCCCATGCTGAACGCCCATCATCTGGATTATGCCCTTGTTATGGAAGTAGCACAAGCCAACCAAAGAGGCGGGCCTTATATCGATCTGTTAGAACACGACCTACGCAATCTCCTGCTCACTTCTAAAGATTTGAAAAAGCCCCTATTTTTGAGTGCACAAGTGGGTCGTGAGTTCTTTACAACGGAGCAAATTGATGCCTGTGTGGCCATTTGCCAGCAAG
>Ga0180219_1000472_pt1 | contig 32529 bp, 25 predicted proteins | sample eDN3rd30CBELigMG_FD_151338 | JGI IMG/M metagenome (GOLD analysis project Ga0180219, IMG submission 151338) | Enriched Miracle-Growth compost microbial communities from Emeryville, California, USA - eDNA 3rd pass 30_C BE-Lig MG (version 2)... ... | reverse complement strand
GGCCTTGGCGGGCGATTTTACATTGGAGGATCTGGGCTTCATCTTCGTTCCTTCGTCACTACGACGAAGCCCAGATCCTCCTTAAATCACAACCTCAAATCTGTGCCATTGGTGCTGACGGCGGACAATAATAAGCGGGATAACCGTTTTCGCCCGGCTTTGTGTTGGAAAGAACCTGCCACTCTTCCTGACAGAAGCGGCGGTTTGGCATTGTCTCACGGTAACAATTGCCGACGCCTCTGTTGTCGGCATATTCCGCACCGAAGATCACATGGCCAAGGCCATCGGCGAAGCTGGTGCCGGCCGCCGCCGAGAGCAGCACATCATGATCGTCGCCTGCTTGCGAGATACCGGATTGGAGATTGACGCGAATGCCGTCCAGCTTCTTGTTGAGGATGAAGTTGACGACACCGGCGACTGCGTCCGATCCATAAGCGGCCGATGCGCCGCCCGTCACCACCTCCACGCGATCGACGAGAATGCCCGGGATGAGATTGGTATCCACCGTGCCCTGCGAGGTGCTGCCGATGAAGCGGCGGCCATCGACAAGCACCAATGTGCGCGGCGCGCCAAGGCCGCGCAGATCGATCGTGCGATAGCCGCCCGCACCAATTGTCACGCCGGCTGTCGTTGCCGAAACGGTGGGCAGCACGGATGGAAGCTGCTGGATGGCATCGCCGACGGACGACGCCGCCGAATTTTGCAGCCGATCCGTGCCCAGCACCGTCACCGGCGTCGGCGCGGTGAAGCCGGCGCGGGCGATACGCGAACCGGTGACGATAATCGCGTCATCCGTGGCCGCTTCAGCCAGTGCAGGCGTGTCCTGCTCGGCTGGCGTGGCATCCTGTGCCGATGCTACACCGGGCAGCGCGAGCATGACGCCCATGGCGAGCAAGCTTGCCCGACTGGAACAGCGATAATTGGTCACGACAACCTCCCCATGACTTCTTTTATGTTTCAGATTTTTATGTTTTCAGAGTTTGAATAGCCGCCGCGCATTACCGCTACGGACGGCATCGACCTTGTCGGCGGGCAGCTGATCGACCCGCTCCAGCATCCCAACCATGTCGCCGATCAGGAACGGATAGTCCGAGCCATAGAGCACGCGATCCGCGCCCACGGTGTCGACCAGATAGTCCAGCGTGCGCTGGTCATAGACGATCGAATCATACCAGAGCCTCTTGAGATAGCTGCTCGGCGGCGCGCTGATCTTGCGGGTGCTCGAACCTTTCTGCCACATCTGATCCATGCGTCCGGCCAGATAAGGCAGCGTGCCGCCCCCATGACAGGCAATCAGCTCAAGTCCCGGAAACTCATCGAGAAAACCATCGAGGATCATCCGCATGAAGCACAGGCTGGTGTCGGCGGTGAAGCCCACTGTGTTGGCCAGCCCATATTCGCCCATGCCCATGGCGCTGACGTCGATATAGGGCGTGGTCGGGTGGATGAAGACCGGTAGTTGCATCTCCTCAATGGCCTTCCACACGGGGCGGAACAGCGGATCGATGAGGGGCTTGCCGGCAATGTTGGTTATGGTGGCCACGCCGATAGCACCGCGCTCGCGGGTGCGGCGCAATTCCTTGATGGCCGCCTCGGGATATTGCCAGGGCAGCGCGGTGAACCAGCGCAAACGGGTGGGATAGCGCGCCTGTGCCTCGGCGAAATCATCGTTGATCCGGTTGGCAAGCATCACGCTGACCCGCTCATCGCCGATGAATACGCTGGGTGCGGTGAGACTGATGAGCGCAACATCGACCTTGGCGGCGTCCATATTGCGTATGCGCAGATCAAAATCGGTCATTTCGGGCGATAGACGGATGATGCGCTGACCGCGATAATCAACCTCCTCAAAGCGCGGCCCCTGCACGATGCGGGTGTCGCTGTCGGGATTGGCGCGGACCATGTCCGTCCAGCCCTTGGAAAACATATGCGTATGCACGTCGATCACGGGCGATTTGCCCGCCGGCCCCTGGGCCAGCAAGGGACGGCTGACAGCGAGCGCACCGAGGCCGCCTGCGGCTTGCATGAGCAAACGACGCGAGATTTCCATGAGCTTCCTTTCAGTTTTCCTGTCCAAATGGTCCGGCCCATGCCGGTTCTCTTATGGCTGGCCGCCTCGCCACCGCTCACAAACCTCGGCACGACTCGCAGCAGCTATCATTATTAAAACTAGATATGCATCTATCTATATCGATGGCAAGTCGATGCTGTTTCCGCATCCGTCCAGTCAGAGGGTGCTAGCGATCATCCGCATCCGCGCCATTGCTCCAGAGCTTGTTGCGGAGTTGGGCCAGCACGCGCAGCATCGCATCGATGTCAGCCTCCGGAATGCCGTGCCAAAGCTTCTCGCGCTGCGCACGGACCACCTCTGTCATCACTGCGACTGCCTCATGTCCCTTGTCCGTCAGGCGGATCAGCCTTGACCGGCGATCACTGCCATCCTGACGTCGCTCAATGAAGCCGCCAGCCTCAAGTTTCGCCATTGCTCCCACAATACTGGGGCCTTCCAGGCCGATATGCGCCGCCACTTCCATCAATGTGCATTGACCGGAATCGAGCGAAATCGCGTGCAGAATTTCCCAGCGCACCTGACTATGCCCGGCTTCCTTCAAGGCCAGATCCAAGGTGCGGCGATAGCGCCGGCCGACCAGCATGATGCGCCGTGTCGCCGCGATCAGCCGCTGGCTGTCATAATCGTCATCGAATATCCGGGGGGGACTACCATCCCTTGGGCCACGCGCCGCCTTGTCCTGTGCCATATCTCATTATAAGCCCGATATATCGGCCCGTCCAGTAGATAGGCACCTATCTTGTTGACACCGATAAAGCCGCCGTGCATCTTACGAGCATGGAGGGCCGCCGGCATGGCGAACAGATTGCGCACGCATATGATCGTCAATTGCCGCATCTTCGCGCGATGGTATCGCGGCGCCCGATGACGAGCGGGCCCTCCGTCGATCGCGAGACGTTCGATGTTCTGCCGGTCATAGAAGGGCAGACGCGCATCGCACCGCATCTGCCCGCACTGATTCTCATCACCCTGATCATGCTGATCGATGGCTATGATGTGTTCATGCTAGGCAAGATCGCACCGGCAATGGCGGCGGATTTCGGCGAGCCGGTCACGGGTCTCACCCTGGTCTTCGTCCTTCAGCAGATCGGCCTCGCGCTTGGTTCGTTCCTCGTCGGACCGATCTCGGATCGTTACGGCCGCAAAACCGTCATCCTCATCAGCGTGACCGCCTTTGGCATGCTGACGCTGGCGCCAATCTGGGCCACATCGCTGTTGCAGGTTGCAGCGCTGCGTGGTGCAGCCGGGTTATTTCTGGCCGGCGTCATTCCCAATGCAACGGCGATGCTGACGGAGTTCGCGCCGCCGCACCGTCGCGCCTCGTTCGTCTCCATCGCCTTTACGGGCTATACGGCGGGCGGTGCAGGCAGCGCATTGGTGGTGATCTGGCTGCTCGATTCCCAGGGCTGGCAGAGCGCATTTCTGATCGGCGGTCTTGTTCCGTTGGCCCTCGTGCCCATCTTCGCGCTCGTCACCGACGAATCGCTGCAATTCCGGGTCCGTCGCAATCCGCGCGATCCGGCGCTCAAGCGCGCGGTGCAGCGGATGGATCCGACGCTGGATCTGAGGGGCGTCGAGGAATTCCGGCTTGGCGACGCTACGAGCGAGGACCGCTCGCCCAAGCCGGGCGACGCCCTGGCGGCGTTCCGCAACGGCCGCGCTCCCATGACCCTGATGCTGTGGGCCGCTTTCTTCATGGCGCTGGGTCTGATCTCCCTGATGGGCGCATGGATGGCCACTTTTTTTCATGAACTGGCGGATGTGCCGCTGAGCCGCTGGGCGGCCTATTCACTGCTTTCCTTCGTCGGCGGCATCGCCGGCACCACGACGATCGGCTTCCTGATGGACCGCTATGGTCGCACTCGCATACTCGTTACCCTGTTTCTGATCGACGCAGTGGCACTGGCGTTGCTCGGCCTGCTGCCGTTCGGCGGCGCACCCTTCGTCGTGGCGCTGCTCGTCTGGGGTTATTGTCAGGCCGGCGGACAGGCCGGAATCAACGCAATCTGCGCCCAGGCCTATCCGACCAGTATCCGCGCCTCCGGCGTAGGCCTCGCGTTCGGGATGGGCAGACTGGGTGGCGTTGCCCTGCCTGCGCTGGGCGGCCTCATGCTTGCGGCTCAGGCCTCGCTGGCGCAGGTTTTTCTCGTCATTGCCATCGGACCGCTGCTCGTGGCCGCCTCGCTGATCGGGATCAGCGCTGCCTTGGCGCGAGCCTCATCCAGATCTGAAACCCCTCAACCGGAGTTTGCCCATGAGCATGCATAGCCCGTCGATCGGCGGAATGACGAACGGAGAGGAAACCTCCCCCTATGCAAACCCGTCCGTCCCGATTGCACCCAATCCGCCCTATAAGCGCATCGCGACCGAGGAAGCATGGAGCATCCCGGAAATCCCCGCCGCGCAACTGGACCTGCTGCACTCCGCCTGTCCGCCCGATGATGCCTCGCTCCGCATGGCTGGCATGTTCGCCAGCTTCCCTCAGCTTCAGGAGGAACTGTGCGACATCGGCGCGAACCGCATCGCGCGGATGGACGCGCTGGGCATCGACCGCCAGTTGCTGCTGCTGACCGCGCCGGGCGTTCAAGTGCTGGAGCGCTCCGTGGCAACCGGCCTTGCCGCTCTGGCCAATGATCGCCTCGCCGAAGCCTGCCGCAACTATCCGGACCGTTTCTCCGGCCTGCTTGCCTTTGCCCCGCAGGATGTCCCGACGGCGGTGAAGGAGATTGAGCGGGGAATGTCCTCGCTCGGGCTGGCGGGCGCCGTGCTCAATTCGCACACCAAAGGCCGCTATCTCGATGAGCCGCAATTCTGGCCGATCCTTGAAGCGCTCGAGGCCTGCGACGCGGCGCTCTACATCCATCCGACCACCCCGCCCACCGCCTGGGTCAAGCCCTATGACGACCGTGCCTTCACTGGCGCGCTTGGCGGCTTCACGCATGAGGTCTGGATGCACACCATGGGCCTGATCTTTTCGGGCGCGTTCGACCGGTTCCCGAAACTGCGTCTCGTCATCGGCCATATGGGCGAGGCCCTGCCCCTGCTACTCTATCGCTTCGACTGGATGCAGAGCAATGCAGACGGCAGGCCCGGCCTGCGCGGCGGGCAGCCGGCCGTGAAGCTGCGCCACAAAGTCTCGCACTATTTCCGCAATAATATCTGGATCACCACCAGCGGCGTTGCCTGGGCGCCCGCAATCAAATTCTGCCAGGAGGTTCTTGGCCCCGAGCGGGTGCTTTACGCGATGGACTATCCCTATCAGGTCTCCGCCGATGAAGTCGCCTCATACGACCATCTCGACATCCCGCCAGAGCACAAGAAAATGCTGATGCAGGAAAATGCGGAGCATGTGTTCCGCCTGCCGCGATAATGCTGGGACTGAGAACTGTGCATCATTATAGAGATGCGTAAACTGGAGGTGTTAATATATCGCGGCCTGATCCATCAGAAGCCTCGGAGAAGTGGCGAAGTCTAAGATAGGACCCACTTCGCCCATTTCTCCATTTTGATGCTAGGCCGATAACCGGTTCAAGCTAACAGCTTCAAGCGTCCAAGATCACCTCGAAACGCTGCTGCCTCCACAGTAACCGCTGTTCTCAGGCCACGTCGGCAGAGTAATTCCACGGCATGAGTTCGCCGAGGCGATCATTGCGGTGCCCGGCGGCGAGCTTGGAAAGCGTGTGGGTGAGCCAGGCCTGCGGATCGATACCGTTCAGTTTTGCGGTCTCGATCAGGCTGGCGATGACGGCCCAGTGTTCCCCGCCGTCATCGGAGCCGGCAAAGAGAGCATTCTTGCGGTTCAGGGCAATCGGCCGGATCGATCGTTCGACCGTGTTGCTGTCGAGTTCGATGCGGCCGTCGTCCAGGAACCGGGTCAGTCCTTCCCAGCGGGTGAGCGCATAGCGGATCGCCTCGGCAAGACGGCTCTTGCGGCTGACCTGCGTGAGCCGCGTGTCGAGAACGCGATGGAGTTCGTCGATGATGGGGCGGCTATGCTCCTGACGCGCTGCGCGGCGCTGATCGGGCGACTGGCCGCGAACATCGGTCTCGAGGGCATAGAGCCTGGCGATGCGCGCGAGCACGTCGGATGCCACCGGCGAAGCGCCGGCAGCGGCAAGCTCGTAGAAACGGCGGCGGACGTGCGCCCAGCAGAAAGCGAGCGCGACCTCGCCCCGCCGCGCGAGCGCACCGTAGCCGCCATAGCCGTCCACCTGGAGCGTGCCCTTGAACCCGGCGAGATGCTCGATCGGGCGTTCGGCCTTGCGATCGGGCGCATAGCAATAGGCGACCGCCGGCGGATCACTGCCGCCCCAGGGCCGATCATCACGCGCGTAAGCCCAGAGCTGGCCGGTCTTGGTCCGTCCTCGTCCTGGATCGAGCACCGGCGCGGTGGTCTCGTCGGCGAACAGCTTGCCGCTCCGCTTGAGATCGGCGAGCAGATGATCGCGTAGCGGCGTTAGCCACCACGCTGCGCGTCCTACCCAGTCCGACAGCGTCGAACGATCGAGAAGCACGCCCTGGCGAGCGTAGATCTGCGCCTGCCGGTAAAGCGGAAGGTGATCGGCGTATTTACTGACCAGCACCTGCGCGATCAGCGCTTCGGTCGGCAGCCCGGCGTCGACGATCCGCGCGGGTGCCGGCGCCTGGACCGGCGCGGCCTCGCACGCGCGGCAGCCATAGCGCGGACGCCGGGTGACGAGCACGCGGAACGTGGCAGGCACGACATCGAGCCGCTCGGCAACATCTTCCCCGATGATGTGGAGATCACCGCCGCAGCACGCGCAGGCTTTATCCTCGAGATCGACGACTTGTTCGATCCGTTCGAGATGCGCGGGCAGCGATCCCCGGTTGCTCTTGCGCGGAGCCGGTGTGCCGCTGTCCTTCTTCACGGCGTCGAGACTGGCCATTACACCGCTCAGCGCTGCGTCGAGTTCCTCGAACGCGAGCTGCAACTGATCCTCGTCGAGCTGCTCGGAGCGCGCGCCGAAACGGTGGCGCTGGAATGCGGCGATGATCGCGTTGAGCCGTGCGATCTCGGCTTCGGCCCTGGCGCCAGCAGTCTCGAGGCCGGCGATCCGCTCCTCGTGTTCGGCGAGCGTCACCTCGCGCTTTGCAATCTCGCGATGGGCCGCGATGACCATCGCGCGCAGCGCGTCCGGATCATCAGGAAGGTCGGCCTCGAGCAGCATCGAGTAGCACTGAATCAGGCGCCGCGACCCTCGTCAACCGGCCTTATCAACCAGCCAGTTGCGGCGCCTGTGCACGGCGTCCGCCATGAACCCGGCGCCAGTCCAGCCCTTCCAGCAAAGCTCCGAGTTGGGCGGCCGTCAGCCGCATCACGCCGTCCCGGATGCCAGGCCAGCGGAAGCTTCCTTGCTCAAGCCGCTTCGCCATCAGGCACAATCCCGTACCGTCCCACCAGACCAGCTTCACCCGGTCCGATCGCTTGGCGCGGAACACATAGACGACCCCGGAAAACGGGTTGGCGCCGTACTCCGCCTTCACCAGCGCGGCGAGGGAGTCTGGTCCTTTACGGAAATCCACAGGGCGCGTCGCAACCAGGATGCGCGCATCCGTCCCCGGGCCGATCACCGCGTCGCCCTCAGCGCGGCGATCACGGCTGAGATCGTATCCGCATCGGTGCCTTGCGCGATCTTCACCGTCACGCCGTCTATCTCCAGCTCGACCGCAGCTCTGGACGAACGTCGCGACCGCCGACGTGGATGCTGCGGGGGCGCGGTAACCGGCGAGACCACAGGCTCGATCACCGCCGGCACAAACATCGGCTGATCGACCGATCTCGAGGCGGCTTCGGACTTCTCGCGCATCTGGCGACGCCAGGTGAACAGTTGCGAATGGCTCAGCCCATGCCGCCGCGCTACCGCGCAGACAGTCTCGTGACCGGAATAGCTCTCCGCGACGATCGCCGCCTTAACATCGTCATCCCAGACCCGCCGTCGCCCCGCGCCGGTGAAGATCTCCAGCCGCTGAACTGGCCTAGTGCCAGCATCATCACATGACATCGACATGGCTCCAGGCCCGCATCGCGGAAAAACCCGAACTCGCCGATCAACTCAACGCAGACAATGTGGGTCGGAAACAGCGGTTACCCTCCACAAACAGCCTTGAGCAGACATCTCAGGGGAGCGCGCCGAACATTCACGCGCCACTCCCCTGCCCGCTCGCGGGTAAATATCAGTTGGCGACATAATAGCTGAAGACGACGTCGCGCAGATCGCTACTCTCTGTCGCTGTCACGACGAATGTCGTTCCATTTAGCCAGTCATATGGCCCGTCGGTAGGCGCGTCGATATAGGCGATGACGCGATAATAGCCATCGGGTCGATGATATCCTACATGCTCGACGTAGATATAATCGCCATTTTCGGCCTTCAGCATGAAATGAGCGTTGATGTTCCGCACCCCGTTGCCGACCTGCAGCGTATCGAACGCACCGCCGCTATCCGCATAGACGTCGGCATTCAGCCTGGGGCTACGCACCGTGCCGCCGATGATGGCCTGATAGAAGCGCCCGCCCTTGGCTGATCGATAGGCATTGGGAGGATCATAGCGGGCCTTCAACTGGAAGGCATAGTCGAGCACCACATCCTGACGCTTCATCTCGCCGAGATCGGGAATTTTGAAATCGCGCATTATAGCTGTCCCTTCCGGCGTTTCAGAGCACTTCGAAATAATGAAATTCGGTATGGTCGATCGGCTCCCTGAAGATGGTCGCACTGCCTACGATCAGGGTCTGATTCATCCACTCATGCGGTCCGGACGGAGCCTCGAACACGGGCGAGACGCGAAAGCGGGTCCAGCCGGCAGGCTCGTCCCTTTGCACGGGTTCGAGCGGCATGCCGGCCTCGAAAGGCGCCTTGAAGCGACGACTTGTCCCGCGATTATGGATATGAATCAGCGCACCGTCGGCAGCTTCGAGCATATAGTGCGTGTAGAAGCCGTTTCGGTAATAATCGGCGCCGCTATAGGGCAGGACCCGACCCTGCAATCTCGGGCCCCAGATCGGGCCGCCGGCGGCCCAAGTAAAACCGCGCGGCGTGGGAGACTGGACCATCGTCCGCTGGGCGAACAGGACAGCGACCGAGAAACACCAGCGCAGGCCTGCTCGCGGGATGGATGGCTCGGAGCCGCCAAACCACATCGGTTCGGTGCCGGCGCCCGTCACCGCATCGCTTGCTGCGGACCGGGCGTTGGCACCGGTTGAACCAGCGGCCATGAGCGCCAGCCCTCCGCCGCCGATCAGCATTTCCCGTCGATCGAAATCCATTGCCGTTCCCCTCCCGTTTTCCGGCGCTTGTTGCTCCGATGTTTATTGTGACGTCTTGTTTTCCTGCCAGTCCGCATTGGCTCTGGCGATCAGATAGTGGTGGATGGCTTCGGCGTCTGTCTGGCTGAGCATGTCGGCAAAGCTTGCCATGCCTTTGTCCGCCTTGCTGCCGTGCAGCACGATTTTCATGAAGTCGGCGTGGGTTTCCGGTGTCATGTGACGCAGGTCCTTGATGCCGCCCCGCGCTTCATTGCCATGGCACATGGAGCAATTCTTGCCGTAAAGTTCGCCGCCATGGCGGACAATGTCAGCCGAGGCGGTCAGCGGCGGTGGCGGGGCAACCTCCTGATCGCCCTGCGCCACGAGCGTGGGCAGGCGCGCCGTGCCACCAAGCCTGAAAACGAGCAGCCGGGCCTTGGAGACCTTCAGATCCTGATAGCGAAAGCTCTCGACATGCGCGAGACCGCCGCCCCAGCCGGCATTGACTGCGATATATTGAATGCCATCGAGCATATAGCTGATCGGCGCAGAGATTGGCACATTCTGGACCGGCATCTCCCACATTTTCTGGCCGGTATCCGCGCGATAGGCCGCAAGCGTCTGACCGATCGTGCCCTGAAAGACGAGATTGCCGGCGGTTGCCAGCACGCCACCGCTGCCACTGCGTGGATAAGGCACACGCCATACCTCGCGCTGGCCCACCGGGTCCCAGGCGGTCAACCACGCCTTGAGATGCTCATCGGCATATTGGGCGATCTGCTTGCGCTCGGCCTCATAGCCGGCAAAGCTCATGCCGTTGCCGCGGCGCGGCGCATCGGGGTCGTAGGATTTGGCGGCGGCGAAACCCATATAGGATTCCACCACCGGGAAATAGACGAGCCGGGTTTTGGGACTGAACGCCATCGGATACCAGTTGTGGGCGCCGCCCGCGCCCGGCGAGACCATCACCGGGACCTCGCCATAGCGCGCCGCCGGGTTTTCGATCGGGCGGCCGGTGCGCATGTCGATGCCCGTTGCCCAGTTCACCGGCACATAGTTTTTAGCCGAGATCAGCTTGCCGTTAACGCGGTCCAGAACATAGAAAAACCCGTTCTTGGGGGCATGCAGCAGGACCTTGCGCATGCGGCCGCCAATCTTAAGATCAGTCAGGATGATAGGCTGGGTCGCGGTATAGTCCCATTGCTCACCGGGCGTCTCCTGATAATGCCAGACATATTCGCCCGTATCCGCGCGAACCGCCACGATGGAGGAGAGGAACAGATTGTCGCCGCCGCCGGGGCTGCGGAATTTGCGGACCCATGGCGAACCATTGCCGGTACCGAAATAGACGAGGCGCAGCTCCGGATCATAGGCAATGGCATCCCAGATGGTGCCGCCGCCGCCGGACTTCCACCACTCGCCCGTCCATGTTTTGGCTGCCTGCGCCATGGCGTCATTCTCAAAGCCATCGGCCGGATTGCCCGGGACGGCATGGAACCGCCACGCCAACTTGCCCGTCTCGGCATCATAAGCGGAAATATAGCCGCGCACGCCCAGTTCGGCTCCGGCATTGCCGATCAGCACTTTGCCTTCGACGACGCGCGGCGCGCCGGTGATCGTATAGGGCCAGTCCGTGTCGGTGGTCTGGACTGACCAGATCGGCGTGCCGGTGCGCGCATCGAGCGCGATCAACCGCCCGTCCAACGCGCCGATGAACACCTTGCCGTTTGACACCGCGACCCCGCGCGAAACGATGTCGCAGCAGGCCAGCCGCCCGGTTTGCGGCGAAATTTCCGGATCATAGGTCCATAAGATGCGCCCGGTGCGCGCATCATAAGCGGTCGTGACGTTGAACGGCAGCGTGTTGTAGATCACACCGTCCACTTCGATCGGAGTCGCTTCGACGCCCCGCTCGGTCGGCAGATCCGCATACCAGGCAAGCCCGAGACCGGACACGGTGCGCGCGTTGATCTGATCGAGCGGGCTGTAGCGTTGTTCATCGGACGTGCGGCCATGGTTCGGCCAGTGAGCGTCCTGCTCGGCCGCGGCCTGGTCGCGAGCAGGCTGGGCGACATCCCCTGTCGCTGCCACCGCCAGCATCAGCGCGGTGACACCCAGCAGCAGGCGGCGCGCGAGGCCGCACCGGCCCCCTTCCCGCCAGGTTGCATCGCAGGCAGAGTGCATGTCTGCCTCTATCTCGCCCCTCATGTTCCCCTCCCGAAAAAACATTCTTTTTTAAGTTCCGTACATATGGCAGGCGACGGATCATCAATTGACTGGCACCTCCCAAAGTTATATGTCAAGCCCCCTTATATCAGGGGCGTTACTAATTGTGACTCCGGCGGAATCCGAGCAACTGCGCATCGAGCCGCGAGCGATAGAAGCGTTGAGGCAGGCCCTCGCGCTGCTCAAGAGCGGCCGCGCGGTGGAAGCCAGAACGTTGCTGGCGCCGATCGCCCGGGCGCAACCAGATCTCGCCGAAGCTCATCGCCTGCTGGCCTTCGCGCATCTGGCGCTCAAGGATATGGACGCGGCCGAGCGGGCATTTGCGGCGGCGGCGCGCGCGGCCCCGGCCGATCCGTCCCTGCCCGCCTGTCTGGGCGAACTGGCCTTCAATGCCGGCCGGCTTGCGGAGGCGGAAGCTGGCTGGCGGCGCGCGCTGGCTATTGATCCGCAGCATCTGCCGGCCGTGATTGGTCTTGCCCGATTGCTGAACGCCGCCAAACGTCCGGCCGACGCGCTGCTGGTGACGGAGCCGGCGAGGATGGCGGGCGGGCGAGATGTCCGGTTGCTCGACGCGCATGCGACAGCGCTGACCCAGCTCGGACGGCACGCCGACGCCCTTGAGATTCGCCAGCGCATCGCAACGGCCAACCTGCCGGGCCATGCTGACGAACAGAATCTCGCTGCGGCCTATCTCAATCTGGGGCATCATCAAAGCGCGATTGCAGCGGCGGATCGCGCGGTGGCGCGTGGCGGCAATGGCCCCGAACTCCATTATTTGCGTGGTCGGGCGTTACAGGGCCTCGATCGCTTCGACGATGCCGATCGGGCTTATCGCGCGGCCTTGGGCCGCAACAGCGGCTATGCCGAAGCTGCACGGGATCTCGCGCAACTCATCTGGATGCGGACTGGCGATCTCGAACAGGCCCTGCCGCCTTTGAATGCCGCTGCCGCAGCCGCGCAAGACGATCCCGCCCCGATCATGTTCCGTGCCCGCCTGCGGGAATTTGCGGGCGATATGAACGGCGCCTATCATGACCTCGCCTCGCTGGCGCAGCGCCATGATACACCGGATGTGCATATCGCCGCGGCGCAAGCTGGCATCGGGATCGATCCGCAACGCAGCCTGCGCCATTTGGAACAGGCGCATGCGCTCGCTCCGCAAAGCCCGCGACTGGCGACGACGTTCGCCGCTACCTTCCTCGCATTAGGAGAACCGCAGCGCGCCGTGGCCTTTCTCGAACCGTTGCGCCGGGCAGCCCCGCATGATCAGAGTGTGATCGCCTTTCTCGCCACGGCATGGCGGACGCTTGGCGACGCCCGATATCGCGAACTTTACGACTATGATCGCATGGTCGGCTGCTGGACGCTCGACGTTCCTCACGGCTGGCGAAATCTGGAAACCTATCTTGCCGATCTGGGTCATGAACTGCATTCGCTCCACCGGCTCACGGCGCATCCGGTCGGGCAATCGCTGCGACATGGCACCATGGCTGAGCGCAATTTTCTGACCTGCCAAACGCCGGCCATCCGCGCTTTCCCGCAAGCGGTCGATGGACCGATCCGCCAGCATCTGGACTGGCTCGGCCCCGGCAGCGACGTCCTGAGGGCCCGGGCGGACGGGCAATACCGCATGGCGGGGATCTGGACGGTGCGCTTGCAGCCTGGCGGGTTTCATGTCGACCATGTCCATCCGATGGGCTGGCTCTCATCGGCCTGCTATATTCAGGTGCCCGACGATATCGATCGGGATCGCGCGGGCTGGCTCAAGTTCGGCGAACCCGGAATCGCCTGCGCGCCTGCTTTGCCGGCGGAGCATTTCATCCGGCCGGAGCCGGGCCGGCTGGTCTTGTTTCCTTCCTATATGTGGCACGGCACCGTGCCCTTCGCCGATCATAAACAGCGCCTCACAGTAGCGTTCGATCTTCTGCCCGGTGGCGAGGCGACATTTTAACCAAGGATTTCATAGGTCAAGTATCAGTATATAAGGCCCCCTTATTTTTTATTTGACATCCCGTCATGGCGGGGAGACAAAAATGGGAGGGGTTCAGAGTCGTAAGCTGCCACGATCTGAAAATCCAAGCTGACAATGAGCAGCCACGGGAGGGGGAAAATGCCAAAGGAGGTTGAAGGCCTGAGCGCACGTCTGCGCGTCTGCGTTCTTAGCACGACGAGTATCGCTGCTCTGGTGATGGGGCATGCGCCAGCGCTGGCGCAGCAGGAGAACCCGGTCGACCAAAGCGCCGGTCTCGCTAATGAGGCGACCGAGAGCAATGCGGCTGCATCCGACATCGTTGTGACCGGCTCGCGCATCGCGCGGTCGGGTTTTGCAGCGCCGACACCCGTTACCGTGCTCGGGCTGGATCGCGTCGAGAAACTGGGCATCACCAATGTTGGCGACGCGCTCAATCAGCTTCCGTCCTTCCGCCCGACGACGGCGCCGGCCACCAATGCAATCGGTGGCGGCAATATCGGCGCCCGCTTTGCCGATCTGCGCGGCCTTGGTTCGGGCCGCACTCTGGTGCTGGTCGATGGCCGCCGCTTCGTGCCGTCGACCCTTTCGGGACAGGTGGACCTGAACCAGATTCCCAGTTCGCTCGTCGCGCGAACCGAAGTGGTGACCGGGGGCGCCTCAGCGCAATATGGGTCAGACGCTGTGGCCGGTGTCGTGAACTTCATTCTCGACACCAAGTTCACCGGCCTGCGCGGGCAGCTGCAATATGGCGAATCACACCGCGGCGACAACACGCAATATCAGGCGTCGTTAGCCGGCGGTTTTGGCCTGATGGATGACCGGATTCATATCGTCGGCAGCGTCGAATTCGACAAGGCCAAGGGTATCGGCGACTGCTCCACGCGCAACTGGTGCTATCCCGCCGTGGTCGTGACCAACTCGACACCCGGTGTGAACGGCTATCCGGGTCAGGTGATCGGCGAGGCGTATCTTGCAACTGCCTCTGCCTATGGCCTCATCACCGGTCCGGCGCCTGTCAAGGGCATCACTTTCACGCCGGACGGCCAGCCGACCCGCTTCAACTATGGTCAGCTCCCCGGCTCCTTCTACATGCTGGGCGGCACCAGCGGCGGCGGGCTCAACACCTTCCTGGAAGGCGTGGAGTTCATGGTGCCGACGCGGCGCATAAATGCGTTCACGCATATCGACATCGAGCTTGCCGATAATATCCGTCTGTTTGGTGAATATTCCTACGGCCATAATATCGGCCGATCAGTCGGCGCGCAGAAGCGCGACATTCTGGGCGGCCTGACGATCTACGACGACAACGCTTTCCTGCCGGATGCGTTGAAGACGATCCTCGCCGACAACGCTATCACGAGCTTCAATTTCGGGCGGCTTGAGACCGATATCGGTCACGCCATGAACTGGTCGAAATCCATCACCAACCGCTTCGTGGTCGGGGCCAGCGGCGAGCTTGGCAGCGCATGGTCATGGAACCTCTATTATCAGCATGGTTCCTTCAAGAATACGGCCCGCACCAGCAACAACGTCATCGTCCCCAACTTCAACGCAGCGCTCGATGCTGTGGTCGATCCGGCGACGAATCTGATTACCTGCCGCTCGAGTCTGCCTGGCCAGCCGGCCGTTCCCAATGCCATGCCCGGCTGTGTGCCACTCAACCTGTTCGGCTATAATCGGTTCAGCCCCGACGCGAAAAACTACGTGGTCGGTACCTCGCTCGGCATCACCAACTCCTCGCAAGATGTGGTGGCAGGTAGCGTTCAAGGCGATCTGTTCGAGCTGCCGGCAGGCACCGTATCGATTGCCGCCGGCCTTGAGCATCGTCGCGACAAGGCGTCCTCGCTGGGCGACCCGCTCTCGCAACTGGGCGTGTTCTACAGCAATGCCGGAACCAATCCGGGCGGCTCGATCAAGGTGACGGAAGGATTTCTGGAAACCATCATTCCCGTGCTCAAGGATATGGGACCGCTTGCCCATTCGCTCGAACTTAACGGCGCGATCCGGCGCACCCATTATTCCACCAGCGGCAACGTCACGACCTGGAAGGTGGGCGCGGTCTACGAGCCGGTCGATGCCATCCGCTTCCGTGCGACCCGCTCGCGGGACATTCGCGCCCCCAATGTGCAGGAGTTGTTCGCCCCGTCCGTCTATGGTTGCTGCGTCTCCATCACGGACCCGCGCGATAACAGCATCTACTTCATCCCGTCGGCCGGTGGCGGCAACACGGCGCTTCAGCCCGAAAAGGCGAACACCTTCACCGTCGGCATGGTGCTTATGCCACAATGGGAATGGGCGCGGGGGTTCCGCTTCTCGATCGATTATTATAATATCAAGATCAAGGACGTGATCACCACCATCGGCGCACAGACGATCGTCACGCGCTGCGAGGGCGGTGCAACGGAACTGTGTCAATATGTGTTCCGCGATGCGGACGGCGAGCTTACGCGGGTTCGCAACAGCAGCCTCAACCTCAGCGAGTTGCACACAAGTGGTATCGATTTCGAGGCAGACTATCGTCTCAATCTGTCGCGCATCTCATCGTCGCTGCCCGGCTCGCTGACGCTGCGCGCCCTGGCGACCTATGTCGATAAGCTGATATCGGTGGACACGAGCGGCGCGGTCGACCGGGCCGGCATGACCGGCTGGCCCATTCAGGCACAGCCCGGCGTCCCACACTGGACGGGCGACCTGACCGCCACATATGAAGACGGCCCGTTGTCGCTCACCCTGCAAGGCCATTATGTCGACAAAGGCGTCTATGACGTCTTCTCGACCGGGCCGGAACAGGCAGGTTATGATCCAACGCAGCGGCTCAGCATCAATGACAACAGCGTGCCGAGCCGCTTCTATACCAATATCAATGCTCAATATGATCTGGTGAAGACTGCCGGGGGCCGCACGATCCAGATCTTCGGCGGTGTCAACAACCTGTTCGATGTCGATCCGCCGATCGCGCCGGGGCAGCAGGTGACGAACACCATCCTCTTTGACGTGATCGGGCGCTCCTACCGGCTGGGCGTGCGGTTCAAATATTGATCGGGGATCGGAGAGAGCACCATATGGCTGCAAGAATTCCTGTAGCGATCCTGATCGGAGCGATGGCGGCCAGCGCCGCCATCGCCCAGCCGCCTCGCCCGGTGGATCTGGAGCCGCTCACCTTTCCGGAAAGCGTCACGTCCACCGCGGATGGCACGCTGCTCATTGGCAGCACGGAAAAAAGCGGCGTTTATCGGGCAGCGCCGGGCGCATCCCACGCGGACCTGTGGATTCGCGCCGATAGTGCCAATGGTCTGGCCACGGTGTTCGGCGTTCTCGCCGATGAAGCAGCCGGTGTCCTCTGGGTCTGCACCAACGATCTTGCCGGCACCGGCAAGACGCCAGGCATCAAGGCTTTCGATCTCCATTCGGGCGCCTTCGTGCGGAGCTATGCCCTTCCGGGGAGCGCCGGCATTTGCAATGATATGGCTGTCGACCCGGCGGGCACGCTTTACGTAACGGACATGTCCGGCCGTATCCTGCGCCTGGCCAAAGGCGGGAGGGCGCTGGAAAGCTGGATCGAGGATGCCGCCCTGAATTCGGCGGACGGGATCGTCGTGACGCCCGATCACCGCATATTGGTCAACACATTTGGACCGGGCAAGCTGTTCGCGATCACACCGGCCGCTGACGGCAGCGCTGGCGCGCTGACGGAGATTGCCACGCCGCGTCCGCTGGTTCGGCCCGATGGCATGCGCGTCGGCGCAGACGGTGTCATTTATCTGGTCGAGGGCGACGGCAAGGCCAGCCGCGTTACACTGTCCGGCGACAAGGCCGAACTCATCACCATCGCCGAGGGTCTGGATGGGCCGACCGGCATCACCCTGATCGGCACGACACCCTGGGTGGTGGAGGGTAAGGTCGTCTATCGCATGGACCCTGCGCTGCGCGGCAAGGACCCCGGCCCCTTCCGGGTCATTCCGCTTACGGTATCGGCGCGATGACCATTGTAAAGGACGCAGGAGGCGAGTGTTCGCCAAACGGCCTGAGCCCCCGCCGTTTCAAAGGGGCATCCTGTCCGAGCACCCCGCCGCCTCAACAAGCTGATTTGTCACATTGCTCTATGTCTGAGGATTATCGCCATGTCCGACTCTAATGATCGCACTTCCGTCCTGGCCAGCAGGCGTAGCTTCCTGGGCGCCGCGACGCTCGGTGCCGGTGCCGCTGCGCTCGGCGGAGCCGCGCCGGCATCGGCGGAAATTCTCTTCCCCGCGCGCCGTGGTCTTTATGGCTCGGGCGGCAGCGCGGCCGGGGCGGTCAATCGCGCCGAGATCGAGCTGTTCGATTGCGAAGTGGAGGGCAAGCTGCCGGACGGACTGTCTGGCGTTTTCTATCGCGTCGGCCCCGACCCGCAATATCCCAAGCCGGAACAGTGGGAAAGCGACATTGGCTTCGATGGCGAAGGCCATGTCAGCATGTTCCACATCCATGACGGCCATGTCGATTACCGAACCAGATATGTCCAGACGCAGCGCTGGAAGGCGCAACATGCCGCGCGGCGGTCCCTGTTCGGCATGTATCGCAACCCGCTGACGGACGACCCGTCGGTTGCAGGGCTCAGCCGAGGGACGGCCAACACGCAAGTCTGGTATCATCACAACAAACTGTTCGCCCTCAAGGAAGACAGCCCGCCGGTCGCCATGAACCCGCTGACGCTTGAAACGACCGATGATTATTATCTTTTCGGCGGCGATTATAAGGGCCTCACGCACACCGCCCACCCCAAGACCGATCCGGAAACCGGCGGATTGATCGGCTTTGGCTATCAGGCGACAGGCCTCGCCTCGAACGACATCTATATCTATGAGGCCGATCGCAGTGGGAAGATCGTCTGGGATGTGATGGCCAAATGCCCTTATTCAGGCATGCTCCACGATTTCATCGTCACTCAGAAGCATATCGCCTTCTTCCTCTTCCCGTCGATCACGAACATGGACTGGATACGGGAAGGCAAGGTCCACTACACATGGGATTCGACCTTGCCTGCCTATGTCGGCGTGATGCCCCGCGGGGGCGATGCAAAGGACATGCGCTGGATCAAGGGGCCGATGTATTTCTGCACGCATCTGATGGGGGCGTGGTCCGACGGCAACAAGCTGATCTTCGATATGGATGGCGGGGAATCCAATCAGTTTCCGTTCTTCCCCAACCTGTATGAGCCGTTCGATCCTCACGGGGCGGAAGGCCGTGTGCGCCGCTTCACGGTGGATCTCGCGAAGCGGGGTAACCTCACCTATGAAGTGGAGACGCTCTATCCCGAGATAACCGGCGCCCTGGCCCGTCAGGATGATCGCTATCACACCGTGCCTTATCGCTACGGCTTCCTCAACGCATCGGCGCGCGGCGGCACCAGCGGCTGGGCGATGTTCGATCATGCCCAGCGCAAGACGCAGCTTTTCTCGCTGCCCGACTATTCCCTTCAGGAGATGTGTTTCGTACCGCGCAAGAAGGGCGCACCGGAAGGCGATGGTTATCTGATCGGCGTTGCCAACAGCAGCAAAGAACATGGCCGTTCGGATCTGATCCTCGTCGATACGCAGGATCTGTCCGCACCGCCGGTAGCGCGCGTCAAACTGCCGTTCAAGGCCGTGGGGCAGATCCACGGCTTCTGGGTGCCGGGCGACGAGTTGCCCAAGGCCTGATCAGCGACCCGACAGGCGCGCCCCGGGCGCCTACAATGCAGGAGAGAGATGTTGCGTATAATCATGATCCTCGCTCTGGCCGGCGCGCTCGCCAGCACAGCCCACGCTCAGAACGCCCCCCCGGCCACCAACGCCGCTGCCCGGACTGCTCCGGCAACGGCGACAGCCGCTCCTGCGCCCAAGGCGGATGCCCGCCCGGCGACCAAAGGGGGCAAGTCGACGAGCGATGCCCGACCGGCCTATAATATCAATGAAGGCCCCAACAAGGTCGGGCCCTTTGCCGGCGGTGCGCAGCAACTGCGGGCCCAGAAGGAATGAGGCCATTCGCAGCGACACAGGCAAGGGAGCGCAAGCATGAGTGGCTCTGACGGTCCGGCAGCCATGACGGCGTCGCGGCGTTCGATCCTCAAGGCCGGAGCCGCTCTGGGCGGTGGCCTCCTGCTTGGCCTTGAGCTGTTCCTCCCGGCCGCTGCCCGCGCGGCAACGGCGTCCGTGCTCAATCTGTTTGTCGCCATCGGCCCGGATGGGATCGTGACGATCACCTCCAAGAATCCGGAGATCGGGCAAGGTATCAAAACCTCGCTCCCGATGCTGGTGGCCGAGGAACTGGACGTTGCGTGGAGCGATGTCCGGGTCGAGGAGGTTCCGCTCGATCAGCGTTACGGGTCGCAATTTGCCGGCGGCAGTTTTGCGATGTCGCTCAACTGGGAGCCGCTGCGCCGCATGGGCGCGGCCGCGCGCGCCATGCTGGTCGGCACGGCCGCCGAGCGCTGGGGCGTGCCGGTCGGGGAATGTTCGACGATATCAGGGCAGGTACGGCATGATCCGACCGGCCGAACGATCGGCTATGGCGCGCTGGCCGATGCCGCATCTCGCCGGCCGGTGCCCGATCCCGACACCCTCAAGCTCAAGGACCCGGCGGACTACAGCATCATCGGCCAGCCGCTGGCGGGCGTGGACAACCCGGCCATCGTCACGGGCAAACCGCTGTTCGGCATCGATGTCTCGGTGCCCGGCATGCTCTATGCGGTGTTCGAGAAATGCCCCGTGTTCGGCGGCAAGGTCATCAGCGCCAATATCGATGAGATTGCAGGCATGCCGGGCGTGCAGCATGCCTTCATCCTCGCAGGCGGGGACGATCCTCAAGGCGTCGTCTCTGGCGTGGCGATTGTCGCCGATCGGTTGTGGCGCGCCAATGCAGCCCGCGCGAAGCTCAAGGTGATTTGGGACGAGGGCCCTTATGCCGAGCAAAATTCAGCCAGCTTTTCCAACGAGGAGCAGGCGCTGTCCACCAAGGATGCCGAGCGGGTGATCCGCAAGGATGGCGATGTGGAAGCGGCGCTTGCCGGTGCGGCTTACACGGTGATGGATGCGCGATACGCATATCCCTTCCTCGCCCACGCCAGTCTGGAGCCGCAGAATTGCACGGCCCATTATATGGATGGCGCGGTACAAATCTGGGCGCCGACGCAGAATCCCGGCTCCGGTCGCGCGATCGTGGCGAAAACGCTTGGTATCGCGCCTGAGAAAGTGAGCGTGCGCATGACGCGCTGTGGTGGCGGCTTTGGCCGCCGGTTGCAGAACGACTATATGGCCGAGGCGGCGCTCATCTCCAAAATGACCGGTACGGCGATCAAGCTGGTCTGGAGCCGCACCGACGATTTTCAGCATGATTTCTATCGACCCGCGGGGTTCCATCGGTTCAGCGGCGGTGTCGATGCGGACGGCCGGCTGGTTGCCTGGAAGATGCGCTTCACCACCTTCCGCCGCGCCAATGGCGATATCGTACCGTGGGGCGACTTTGTGGCGGATGAATATCCCGCCCGCCTCGTCCCCAACCTGCTGGCCGACATGTCAACGATCGAGCTGGGCGCACCAACCGGCGCCTTGCGCGGCCCGAGCAGCAACGCCCTCTCCTTTGTCATCAATGGTTTTTGCGACGAACTGGCCCACGCCGCCGAACGCGATCCTGTCGACTTCGCCCTGACTCTGCTTGGCAACCCGCGCGTGCTGCCAATCTCGCCCGGGCCCCGGGGCGCAGGCCTTTTCCCCGATTCCCCATCCTACGATACCGGCCGGATGCGTGCTGTCGTCGAGGGCGTCGCAGAGCGCAGCGACTGGCGCAAGCGGCCAAAAGGCGGTGCCAGTGGCGATGTGCGGACCGGTTATGGCTTTGCCTATTATTGGTCGCATATGGGCTATTTCGCAGAAGTTGCGCAGGTCGACGTAACCCGGACAGGCGCAGTCAAGGTACGCAAAATTTGGGCGGTGGCCGATGTCGGCTCGACGATCGTCAATCCCAGCGGTGCTTATCAACAATGTCAGGGCGCGATGATCGAGGGCATGGGACAGGCGCTGGGTCTGGAGGTTCCGATCAGGAATGGTCGCGCGCAGACGACCAATTTCCACACCTATCCGCTACCGCGGATCGGCGACACACCGGAGATCGATCTGCATTTCCTGCGAACACCGCATCCGCCCACGGGGTTGGGCGAGCCGGCCTTGCCACCAGTCATCCCAGCCATCGTGAACGCTATTTTTGACGCAACCGGCAAGCGGATTCGTCAACTGCCCGTCAAACCGCGCGATCTTGCACTGACTTGAGAGAAAGGGGCGCCGGGCCGCGGCCGGGCGATGGATGTTTATGGGAGCCTTTTCGATACTGGTAAACGGCACGCGCCGGACAGTCGATGCCGATGAGGATACGCCCCTGCTGTGGGTCCTGCGCGATGATCTCGATCTCAAGGGTGCCAAATATGGCTGCGGCATGGGCCTGTGCGGCGCGTGCACCGTGCACCTTGACGATCAGCCAACGCGGTCCTGCGTCACGCCGCTCTCCGCCGTTGGGGATGCGCGGATCACGACCATCGAAGCCATCGGGCAGGTGGATGCGGGCAAGCGGCTCCAGGAGGCGTGGCTGGCGCTCGACGTGCCACAATGCGGCTATTGTCAGGCGGGCCAGATCATGACGGCAGCGGCGCTGATCCGCGACAATCCGAAGCCGAGCGATACGGAAATCGATGCCGCGATGAACGGCAATCTCTGTCGTTGCGCAACCTACACGCGGATTCGGCGCGCCATCAAGAAGGCGTGCGGGCTCCCCTACTCACGGGATAGCTAGGCGCGCCGTGCATAAGATCGATAAGCGGAGAATAGTCATGGCCAGACATCACCTCATCTCTATGGCCTGCGCGCTCGCGGCGGCGAGCCTCATGGCTACGGCCGCTCCCGCAGTCGTCAATGATGGGCTGCCGAGCGACAGCCTGAGCGACTATGATTATGCCGCGACATATCGGGACGCCGTCGCGGCGATCAATGGCGGGCGTTTCGCGCAGGCGGAAAAGCTCCTGTCCGAATTGGTAGGGCAGGTGCCGACAGACGCCAATGCGCAGTTCATGCTCGGCAAGGCCCGCGAGGGGCTGGGCGATCTTCCGGGAGCGCTCACCGCGCTTCAGACCGCAACGGAACTGGACGCGAACAACCTGCGGGCATGGACCGAACTGGGCCTCCTTCAGGTCAAATCCGGCGATATCGCGGCGGCGCGGGCGACGTTGTCGGCGTTGAAAAGCCACGTTTCCAGCTGCGGCGCGCAATGTCCCAACGGGGAAGCCAGTGTCACGCAACTGGAAGCGGCGATTGCCGGTGGCAAAAGCGCGGCGCTGGATACCGGCCACGCTCTGCTGTTCGCGTCCGGCCCGGCGGGCGATCAGGCCTATCTCGGGGCCGTCGCGCTGATCAACCAGCACCGCTATGAGGATGCGCTCGCTTCGTTGCGCGAAGCGCAGGTGGCCTTTGGCCCCCACCCGGACATACTCACTTATATCGGTTTCGTGAATCGCAAGCTGGGCCGCTACGAAGAGGCTGAACAGCATTATCGCCGTGCGCTCCAGGCCGCGCCCATGCATCGGGGGGCAACCGAATATTATGGAGAACTCAAGGTTGTACGCGGCGATATGGCAGGTGCGCAGGCAATGCTGACACGGCTGGAGGAGCTATGCACCTTCGGCTGCGCAGAGGCGGATGAGTTACGGCGATGGATCGACGGAACGCATATCGGCTCCTGATCGCCATCACGGCGCTGGCGGGCGCGGCGGCCATCGCCCGGACCGCCGACCTGCCGATATCCGAAGCCAGATGGATTGCGCCAGGCCGCGATGCGGCGCGAGCTTTGACGAACGAACCACGCGAATGTCTCGTTCTTCCTGACGATCCTGCTGACCGGCTCGCGGTTGAAATCGGCCGGGCCGCCTTTCGCAACCCGCTTGTGCTCGGGGGCGTCGCGGCGCGGACCGGTCTCACCTGTGCGAGTTGCCATCGCGCGGGACATGCGAACCCTGACTTTCACTTCCCGGGCCTGTCTGGCCCGCCCGGCACAGCGGATGTAACGTCAGCAATCACCAGCGAACGGCGCGATGACGGCCTGTTCAATCCCCGGCCGATCCCTTCGCTCGTATCGGGTGAGGGGGAGATAACGGTGTCACGCGCTCGCGACGGCGCGCTCGAACGGTTCATTCATGGTCTGATCGTCGATGAATTCAGCGGTTCGGAGCCTGCCCCCGGCGTCCTTAACGGCCTTGCCACATATGTCCGTGCGCTCAAGGCCGAGGCTTGCGCCGGAGCCGGGAGCAAGCCGATTACCATTGCAGACCGCCTCGATGAGGCCGCGCGCGCGCTTGATGCGGGCGCCCGGTCAATCGAGTTGGGCGACCGGGCAACCGCCAACACCATGATATCGAGTGCCCGCTCGATGCTGGGGATGATCGCCGAGCGACTGCCTTCGCCAGTCCTGGCATCCGCGCGCGCAGAGCTGCAGGAAATATCAGTCGAGCTTGGTCGCTTCCAGAGCGGAACTGTATCGGCCGCCACTCTCGCAGGTCTGGGCGATCGTTTGCGCGAGAAGCAGGCGACTGCGGCAATCTGGCAGCCCATCTCTCTTTTCGATGCGGGCAATATCGAGCCGCTGCCCGGCCACCCCTGAACAACTGCACCTCGCACATGTGAGGCGTGCCGGAACGACTAGGCTCAGGACGTCTGCGATTTCATGCGGCGCGCTTTGTCCGCCGGCTGCGCATCCTGGGGCGGTTGGATGATTTCCTTGCGGACAGGTTCGCCAGACGGTCGCTGCGCAATTTTGGAGAGCAGTATCCGGAACTGCTCCAGTTCCGCGTCCGACAACGCGGCTGTCAGTTGATCATCGACGCGTTCTGCCGCCATGCAGATGTCGGCATGCATTGCCTGCCCTTGGCTGGACAGCGACAGGGCCAGACGCCGCCTGTTTGCCGGATCGACGGCTCGGGTAATAACCCCGCGCTCCTCGAGCGGGCGCAGCAATGTCGTCATGGCTTGCGGCGTGAGATGAAGCGCGCGCGCCAGATCGGCGGCACTGGCGCTGCCGAACCGATCAATGGTCCCGATCAGCAGCATCTGGCCGAGCGAAAGCCGCCACGGCCGCATAGCCGCCTCCAGTTGAGAACGGGCAGCCATATCCGCCCACTTGATGAGGAGGGCGGTAGCCGGTGAGCGACGCGGAGGTTTTTTAGCGGACATTGTCAACCGTGATGGCCCAAAGAAAGCTATTTGTCATCGCTTATGACACATCTTCGGGCTGTTTATATTGTCAGTTCTGCACACGAGGCGTCGTTTAAGAAAAATATCGTTATAGATCAACGAATAAGACGCGATACGGGTCTAGCGCACCCTTCCATTGATCGCTATCGCCACTTCGTCATGGCGGGTGGAGCGGCCGGATAGTGGCGCTCCGCTGTTTGTCCGGCCCGGATGCTATCAGGCTTGATCGGCTCGCCCCATGGCCGCCTCGCCATTCCCATTGATCCCGCGACACCCAATAATAATCTCATCGCTCCGGCAGGCCCGCTTTCTGTCGCGTGGAGAGCGCCTGCGAAGCACTACCCAGATAGATCCGGATATTTTCAGCCTGCTCTGGAGTGACGACATCGGCAAAGCTCGCCATGCCGAGTGAAGCAAGTTCACCGTCGATCACCACCGAGCGAAAGGCCGCCGCGTCATGAATATAGCCCGAGCGGCGTAGATCAGGCAGGATATTGGATGCCCGCTCTACCGGCATACCGTGGCAGCGAGCACATTGCCGCATATACAGAGGCTGGCCCTCAGCCACTTTCCTCGCATCGAAAGGGCCGGGCGGCGGCATGGCCGGTCCGGCGAGAGGTGGTAAAGGCGGCAACTGTGCCTTGCCCCCCAGCTTGAAAACATAGAGCTGGGCCGACTGACGCTCACGCGGCGGCTCACTCGAACCGGCGAGCACCGCCGGACCGCCAGCCCCCGCCGCGACCGCGACATATTGCACGCCATCTATTTTATAGGTGATAGGCGCCGCCATGATCATATTGGGGGTTTTGACCTGCCATAATATCTCACCGGTCCGGGCATTCATCGCCATGAAATCGCCGGTAATCTCTCCGCGGCCCTGAAAGACGAGATTACCTCCCGTCGCAAGAACGCCCCCGCCGCCCGCTTCGGTACGATAGCCCTGGATATTGACACGCCAGATCTGACGACCGGAGAGCGGATCGAGCGCCTGAAGATAGCTTTCCGGCTTGGGCAGCCCGCCGAGGTTTTTGAGATCCTGCCCGGCATGGGAGTCGGACTGGATATTGGGCTGATAAAGCCCGCTGGGCGTGGCAGTGGGCACATAAACCAGACCGGTTTGCGGACTATATGCCATCGCCTGAAAGTTATGCGCGCCTTGAAAGCCCGGCACCGAGATGAATGGCTTGTCGATATAGCGGGCGCCCTCGGTCTCGACCGGACGCCACGTGACCGGATCGATATGCGTCGCCCAGGTGGGTTGCGGAATATATTTATTAGCCGCTATCGGCTTCCCGGTCTCACGATCAATAACGTAGAAGAAGCCGTTTTTCGGTGCATGCAGGATCACCTTGCGGATGCGGCCATCAATCTTCAGGTCGGTCAATATCATTGGTTGAGTAGAGGTATAATCCCAGCTGTCACCGGGCGTTTCCTGATAATGCCAGGCATATTGGCCGGTTTCCGCATCCACCGCGACAATCGAACCGAGAAACAGATTATCGCCTTGTCCGGCCGAGCGCTTGTAATGGCTGTGCGGCGCGCCGTTCCCGCCGCCAATATAAAGGCGGCCGAACTCGGCGTCGAAGACGAGGGCATCCCACGCATTGCCGCCGCCACCGCCTTTCCACCACTCGCCCGCCCATGTCGGCGCAGCGAGCTTTTCCAATATCTCGTCGGACACCTCGCCATCCGGAACGCTCGGTTGCCCGGGGACAAGCCAGAAGCGCCAGCTTTTGCGGCCCGTGCTGGCGTCATAGGCGGTCACATAGCCGCGCGTGGGATATTCGCCGCCGCCATTGCCGATCACCACTTGCCCGCGGAACACACGCGGCGCGCCCGTGATCGTATATTCCTTTGAACGATCGACGAATGTGTCGGTTGACCAGCGCGGCTTTCCGGTTTTCGCGTCCAGCGAAATAAGGCGCCCGTCATAGGTCGCGACGAAGATGTGCCCCTGATAATAAGCCAGCCCGCGACTGACGACATCGCAGCAGCCCTTGCGCCCCCATTCGCCGGGCACTTGCGGATCGAACGTCCATTTCAGCGTGCCATTCGTCGCGTCATAGGCGCGGACCCGGGACCAGCCCGTGGATATGTAGAGGGTGCCGTCAACGACCAGCGGCTCCCCTTCCTGACCGCGGTTCGTATCAAGGTCGGCAGTCCAGGCCGGGGCCAACTGTGCGACATTATTCTCGTTGATGTCACTGAGCGGAGAATAATGCTGTTCATCATAGCCGCCGCCAATGGTCATCCAGTTAGCGGTGTCTTCCTGCGTGCCCTTGATGCCGCTGTCATCGGCCGGAGCGCAGGATGCGCTGCCCGCCAGCAAGATACATATCATCGTGAGCCGCACAAATGTCTGTCTTGCGTTCGCTCTGCTCCGCATCACCCTCACCTCTCCTTCTATGGCATCGGACCGCATCGCCGCATAAGGACGTAGCTCCGGAGCATAGTTATATGTGCGCGATGAAGAGGACGGCATGGCAGGGGCCGGTGACCATGCCGCCCTCTTCCTCCTCAATAACGAAAGCGCAGACCAAATCGGAAGTAGCGCCCAATCTGATCGAAATAGACCGGATTCATGCCATTTGCGCCGGGTGCCAGCGGAGGGTCCTTGTCAAACAGATTATTGATGGACCCGAATATCTGAAGATTGTCACCATTATCTCGCTGGATGAGATTATACTGAGCCGCCAGGTTGAAATATATGCGGCTTGGTACGATGTTATTGTTGATCGTCTTGCCGACATTTGCAGGGTCTGACAGGAAGGCGATATAACGCGGATCATCCGGGCCAACCAGCGTCACATCATATTTGGAACGTTGAATCCAGCGCGCTTGCAGGTTGAGCGAGAAGCGCTGGTCATTATAGCCAATCACAGCGTCCATCTGCCATTTGGGCACACCGGATGCTTGCGAGATGGGGAATCCGGTCATGCCGGCCCGATCGATCGGACCGATCGCATCGGTGGTGGTGAGATGAGCGACATGCGTAGCCAGAACCCGGAAGTTGAGGTTGCCGGGCATGGTCGACACAAGACGATTTAATGGAAGCTGATAGCTGGCCTCGATATCCAGACCTTCGGTGAAGAGCTGGTTGAGATTATAGCTGATATTATAGACGGTATTGACCGAACCATTGGGATTGCGCACGATCAGGTCGCAAATATCGGTCGCTCCGGCAGCACAGCGATTGGCGATATTCTGCGCTCCCAGAGTGGAGATCACATTGTTGATCTTGATCCGGTAATAATCGACGGACAGGCGCAACCCGCCGAACATATCTCCGCGAGGCGACAGGACGACGCCAGCGGTAAATGTATCGGCCTCCTCATTGGTGAGATTGGGATTGCCGCCGGCAATTTGCGTGGCCAGCGTCTGCTGGTTCGAGAGCGGGTCCAGAATAGTGGCAAAGCCGTTGGTCCGCGGCGCGAACAATTCCTGCGTGTTGGGGGCACGAATATCTCTTGAACGCGTCACGCGGAAACGCATCAGGCTGAACGGCTGATAGGTCGCGCCGACCTTCCACGTCCAGATATCGCCGGTAGTGCTATAGTCGGTATATCGGCCGGCACCGGTCACTTCCAGATAGTCGGCACCCGACAGATCCTTGAGGATTGGAAGGACGAGCTCGCCAAAAGCTTCCTTGACCGAAATCTTGCCCCGAATATTCGACCCGGCATTGGAGAAGAAGCCACCGGCCGCAGAGCGCGCATCGGCTGTGTTGACGGCTTCGTCACGACGGTAGCTGACGCCCAACGCCGCCTTCGCATCGCCGCCCGGCAGCGTGAACAGGCCGCCCTGCATGGTTGCTTCGGCGACATCCTGCGTGAACACGGTTTGCGCCGAAGCCACGCCCACAATATAGGCTTGGGCTGCGGCCGATGACTGGCCAACCCCCAACAGATTATAAGGCAGGCAGGCCGGATCGTCGTTGGTCGGATCGGCATCGATATTCACCCGGCAGACGGGCTGGCCGGCGCCATCCAGCGTCGCATCGATGGCTTTGTTGTAATTGGCTGTGATCAGGTCGTTCTCGATCCTGCTCGACACTTTATTGCGGCCATGCTGGTAATAGACATTCCAGGTCCAGTCGCCGGCGATCCGGCCTTCCAGCCCGATGACGCCGCGCCACAGATCCGTGGTGCTGTGCGTGAACGGATAGGCCTCATTGAACATTTTCCCGAAGGTGAAGGTCGGTCCGGTCGCCATCAGCGTGGTGCGCAGATCGTCGGGCAGGAAGGCATAATCGGTCGGCAGCGTCACATTGCCCAGATTGCGCGGCTGGAACCCGCGCATGTCATAGTCGACATGGGCGTAGGAAGCCTCGGCAAACAAGGTGAGACCGTCCGTGACATCATATTCGGCATGCATGAAGCCGTTATAACGTTGACTCCCGTAAAGCAGCGGGGAGGCCTCGAGAAATCCGTTCTGCCCGGTGCCTGTCCCGCCAACGTCAAGGAACACGCCCGGCCCATAGCGCCCCGGCACGAAGGGAGTCGGCGTGCCATCATCGGTAAAGGTGGTATTGGCCGCACTGCACGTCCGATCCAGTGCGCCGCATGCCACGATGAGCCCTTGGGGTGTTCCGAGCCCCGTATGAACCCCCACATCGATGATGTTCGCCGCATCGCCATTTCCCGGCACGCCACCGCGCACGACATGACCCGGCCGGGGATTGGTCACCAGCTGACTCTCGACCGCGCCCCATTTACGGCTGTAAACACTATAGATCGGATCGACGTTGCGATACTCACCGCCGATGACCACGCGGCCGCGCCCGTCGGAAAACGGCGTGCCGGCGGCAAGGCTGAACTGATATTCCGCGCCGTCGCCGCGCTGCGAAACGCCGCCATTGGCCTGACCTCGAATGCCCTCCAGGCGCGTGTTGAGGATGAGGTTGGCAACGCCAGCCACGGCATCCGAACCATATTGGGCCGAAACGCCGCCCGTCACGACCTCCACACGATCGACAAGCAGCTGGGGGATGTTGCTGAGATCGACAGTCCCCGAGGTTGTCGACGGAACGAAGCGGCGACCATCGACAAGGACGAGCGTGCGCACCACACCCAGTCCGCGCAGATCAACCACCGCGCCGCCCGGCACCGTGCCGCCCTGAACCGTGTTGGCCACCTGTGGGTTGGCGCTCGCGCGGAAACCTGGAATCTGGTTCAGCGCCTCGCCAACGGTCGTCAAGCCAAGGGCCTGCAAGCGCTCGGTGCCGACCACCGTCACGGGCGTTGGGGCTGCAAAGCCGGTGCGCGCGACCCGTGAGCCGGTAACCACAATCTCCCGTTCAGCGCCCGCAGCACGCTCCTCGGCTGTGCCCGGGACGTCGGATGAAAGTTGTGTGGTTTCCTGTGCCTGAGCCGCTGCAGAGGCAAGCGCTATGGCACTGGTGGCCAAAAATACATGCGTCTTCAGTAGGTGACGTGATATAATCATAGATCTTCTCACTTCTCATAAAGACAACGACTGGGCATATTCCGGAGATTTTCGGCAAGGATCGCCATGCCGCAAAAACGCAGCACAAAAACTCCCGAATAGAGCGCGAATTAATGCAAATTTATCAGAGCAATCGCCGTGTTAATTGCTCCACCCACTCTCTCCACAAGGAGAGAGCGGCGCAACAAACATCGATCAGCGAGCTTTCATGGCGTCAGCGATCTTGTCCATGTCGATCACGGGATCGCCGGGCCCGGAGTGGCGGCCTTTGATAAACTCATTGAGGACGCGCCGTTTACTGAAGAGCCAGCGGCCATTCACGCGCTTGAGTTCATCTTCATAGGTGCCGAAGGTGCCCATCTTCAGCGCACCCTCCGGACCGTCATTGGCCATTTCGACCCAGAGCGACCGGGTCCAGGCGCGGTCGCCTTCGATCCGCATCACGTTCTGGAGCAGGACATGACGAAGGGTCGCAGGGCTGCCATCAGCGCTTTTATAATGCTGGCCGATGCCCTGTTTGAAGCGGGTCACGGCAGCGCGGATCGTATCACGCCCCTTGGAAAGACCGCTCGCAAATTCCAGTTCGCCATCCTCGGTGAAAGTCGCGACATAATCATCGAAATTATTGTAATCGAGCGCGAAGAGATAGCGCCCCATCAGATCCTCAATCTCCGCGCGATCCTTTGCATATTGCGCGGAATATTCCTGCGCAGCCTGCGCCATTGGCCCAGCGCCACCGGCCAGGAGCAGCGCCGCCGTGAACATGATGGTACGAAGCTTGTTGAAAGCCATTATGATGATCTCCTTCCCCGGCGTCACGCACACGACGCCATCCTTCCGCTCCCGCGCCGGCAAAATCATGTGCCAGGCAGAAGTGGTCACGCTTCCGACAACAGAAAATATCTCGGTTGGACTAGGGAAACGACGCAGAAAACGCGCCTGGAATCTGGTTCATGCCATCCCCCCCTTATATTGCTGCTCATTGACAGCTTGATTCCGGTTGCGGCAGCTCGCGATTCCGGGTCATCACTTTTCTTCTGCAAGAACGTTAGAAAGTCAAACAAAAAATAAGGGGGCCTTATATACCGCCCCCTGATGAATGAGTTTTCCATAGCTCGACCTGCAACGACCGGAAGAAGCCCCTGTGAGTGCCCTCTCGGCCTGCTACTGGTTTGGCGGGCAAGGATGTTCGGCTTGTCGGCCGCGCATTGGCAATTCAGCGCATTATCACGCCCCCTGATTGCGCTCTGACATTGGAAAGACCGCGACGACGCAGACCCTTTCGCGCACCAGCCTCTTGTACAGAGCCGCATCGATAGTCTCGGCAAGGACTTCGTCCAAGGCCGGCTTCATTTGGCCATTATCAGAAGGCCTGAACTGGATCAGCTGCAAGATCCCGAGCCCATTTACGCACCACACTCTTGCACACCTCCAGATCACCGGCGCTTTTGCTGATCTGGCCGGAGCGGCCCGGGCTGCTGTTCTGGCTATATGGTTCGATTGGCGGAGCCGCTCTCCGGGGTTGAACGGCACAGCATCAAGCGCTGTTGGGCTGGATCCGGGTTTCCTTGCGGGGGCAGATCGATCCTCCGCATCAGATATGAGGACGAGGGCGCAGTCCCCGTCCCCGTTCCCGTCATTGTGCCATGGTGCGGTGGTTTGGGGGGTATCTGCGCTGGACGCGCAAAAGCCCCCTGCGGTTTGGGCCGAGGGGGCTTTGGGATTGTTGGTTGCGGGAGGCTGCAACCACCATTACTTGCGACCTGTTCCCCGTCAGCACCAATGGCACAGATTTGAGGTTGTGAATTAAGGAGTGTTGGGGCTTCGTCGTAGTGACGAAGGAACGAAGATGAAGCCCCAGCACTCCTTGAAAAAATCGCCTGCCAAGGCCCCTGCTGAGCGGGTGGTGAAGGACATCCGGCGGCAGACCCGCCGGCATTTCTCGGCCGAGGACAAGATCCGCATCGTGCTCGAAGGCCTGCGCGGCGAGGACAGCATTGCCGAGCTGTGCCGCAAGGAAGGCATCGCCCAGAGCCTGTATTACACCTGGTCGAAGGAGTTCATGGAGGCCGGCAAGCGCCGGCTGGCGGGTGACACCGCCCGCGCCGCGACCACTGGCGAGGTGCAGGACCTGCGCCGTGAGGCCCGTGCCCTGAAGGAATGCGTTGCCGACCTGACGCTCGAGAACCGTCTGCTGAAAAAAAGCATGATCGCGGATGGGGAAGGCGACGAATGAGGTATCCCGCATCCGAGAAGCTCGAGATCATCCGGATCGTCGAGCAGTCGCACCTGCCTGCCA
>Ga0180219_1000471_pt1 | contig 32540 bp, 28 predicted proteins | sample eDN3rd30CBELigMG_FD_151338 | JGI IMG/M metagenome (GOLD analysis project Ga0180219, IMG submission 151338) | Enriched Miracle-Growth compost microbial communities from Emeryville, California, USA - eDNA 3rd pass 30_C BE-Lig MG (version 2)... ... | reverse complement strand
AGGCGCTCGGACGCGCGTGCTGGTCTTCATCGGAATAGTCTTCTTCCGACATGGAAGAAAATTGCGCCAATTCCTCGCATTCCTGGGCGTCAATCAGCACAATGAGTTCTCGTGCATATTCGGGGTCGTCCTGGTCGCGATCATGGTCTATCACCACGACGTTGATTGGGCAGTTTGAGGTAGCACCCTGCGGGTAATCTCCCTCGATCCCCACCACTACAGTAGGAGAGAAGTCGTCTTTCACCGCAGCCAAAAGTGCTGCTTTGACATCATCGGGGAAGGCTGACTGGTTAACCAGGTCAACCAGCATGGCCTGCTGTTCTTTACTCAGCAAAAGTACGCTATTCATGATCTGATCCAATTAGCCGCGCGGCCGCTGTGTGGGGGTGGCGAGCACAATGTCGACCGCCTCATAGGTGGGTTCACTTTTTGTGCCGTTAGAGAAATCGTGATCACAGGCTGCATCCTCGGCGAGAGCACGAATCTCTTCCATGGACGCGCCCTCATCGGTCTCAACTTCGATATACAAGCTTTGCGTTACTGTGCGATCAACCAGTACTTGATGTTTTACTTTGGACATGACGTACTCCTTATTTCATGATGGGTAGGCGCCGGGATCTGTACTGCTCTCCCTCTTCCTGTTCTTGCTCAAAATCGAGGTTCTGCCCCTGCGATTTGCTCCTAATCAGAGCGGCTAACTGATCAATGGCCCGACCGTCGCGGATGTGAGTTCCGGTGAATCGAAGCACTGTCCACCCCATTTCGGCAGCCGCGTTGTACTTCTCCGTGTCAGCGATGAATCCCTTTGGCCTGTTATGCCGTCCCAAGCCCCAAACACCGCCTTCGATTTCGACTGCAATTTTTTTATCTGGCCAAGCAAAGTCCATCCTCCACTTCCTATCGGGGTGAAAGTGGTGCTCACGCACAGCCGGCGGAAGCTGCATGGCAAGAATTTGTGTGGCGAAGATGGTTTCAAGGTTGCTGGTCGCTGACTTCGGCCTTGGCTGGGCGGCCTTTGTCTTGCCAGAGCAATTCTCTGCATCGGAGTCATTCCTCAATTCTCTGGCAACCTTGTGGTTCGGGAACCGACTCACGAACTCTGCGATTGACATCTTCATCGTCGATCAGGCCCGAGCTCGCATCCGCAGCGAACCAAAGGTGCCATCGCCCAGGTGCTCGTTGTCGAGATACTGCTCAATCGGAGTGACCTCAATCTCCCGCAATCGCCCATCGCGCAATTTTGAGAACACTTCTGATGCCCTCCTGGTGGCCTTCATCGTCTCTGTCTCACCCACCAGGCGGCGAGCCCAATCTGAAAGACTGATGAATGCCTTCTCGATCTTCCGAAAGATCTTCCCTATCGACCTGTCGATGCCATCAGCTCCGTGGCCTTCTTTCGACAGCTCTTCGTCATGAGTCAGTGACAGTTTCCCGGCAATCCACAATGCAAATCCATGCGCTGATGCCTCAATGGGATCGTCGCACTGAGCAATCGCATCGCTCGAGGCGCCCTCTCTGACTAGCGCCTCTCGTACTCTGTAGTTAAGACGTGAACCGTTCGCAAAGGCCTTGTGCACCGCGGCTTGATCTTCGGGCGATAGCAGGTGCTCGTCAGCGTAGTGCCACACCTCGTGCGACAGCGCCTGAGCTGGGTTCCTGGCGTTGAGGCTGACCTCGATAATTCGCCCTAGTTGACGTCCCGCTACTTCCTCGCCCGTAGCTGCGTCGAGCACGCGTTGAGCCAAGCGAATGGACGCAACGCTGCCCAACATCTCACGCGCTTTCTTCAGATCACGATCCAGTGCGACTCGCTCCTGTGTAGGCATGGGTTTGACCCATGGCTTCACAATATCTCGCGAGTACAGTGGTTGCTGCTGACGGAGTTTTTCGCGGACGGCATCGGTGATCTCGATGCCGGGAACCTCAACAGGGTTTCCCCCAATATTGATGGGCATCAAGCGGGTCTTTTCGCCAGTCCCAGCGATCAGCTTATCTACGATCTTTGGAATGATCTTCATGTAGAAGTCATCCAATTGATCATTTCCACCAGCCCTTCCACCGTTACGCATATGGCCGCGAATCCAAGCGACCTTATTCATCGATTCATCCAGGGCGGCTCGCTGCAGCTGTCTCCTGATGATTAGACCTGTCCACGCTTCTGTGTTGGTAACCCATGGACCCTTTGGAACCCTCACCCAATCGCTCTTTCTACCCTGCTGAGCCCAGTCAGACTGAATCTCTTCGATGAAGTAAAGATCGCCCCTGGTTGTCACTCGAGCGTGAGCAATCATGTTGGAAACTTGTTTGCCAGTATCTTTGTCCAGGACCCCGTGCCAATGTCCGAAGCGAACGTCTACAGCTGTCTTAACCTTGGCAATCAGATCTTCTTTTTCTCTATGAAGATCCAAGGCACGCATAGGGTTTTCAGCAAGGAGTGCAAGATCGAAATCTAGCTCCTCGAGTTCAAACCTGATCTCTGAAAGTCGGTCCTCGATGTCGTCGCGCTCTGAATTGAGCAGGTACAACGATTCCTGATATTTGGACCCTGCATCTTTGATGTTTCGCCAGCTCGAATACTGGTGCACAGTCAGGTCCATTTCCTTGACTGTCAGCGTATTGAGTTCGAGCCATTTGACTAGCTCGTCTCTAGTGATGGAAGCATCTGGGTCTCTTTCGCCCAGGTACTCCAGTACCCCAGATTCATCAATTTCCAGCCCTTTAACCCCTTTGGTCTTAAGCCCGTTTATGAAGGAGCTCCACTGCTTCGCTGGAGCCTTCTTTTGGGCCTTCTCAAGCTCTTTGACCAATTTGCTCGCAAACAGCGAATTGGTGCGTTCATGGCGGGGGTTCAGGTAGCGGTAGACGTATTGCGGTTTGGACATGTCAGCGATCCTGGTGGTCGCGCCCGACCAATGAAGGTCCGGATGGTTTGATATAGCGGGTTTGACTATATAATACCGCGTAAATTAATCGTTGACATCTGAATCCTCGTACTTGTCAGTCCTCATGACCTTTGAAGAGATCTCTGCTCCTGCGCCTTTCATGGAGACTGCCGTTAAGATGGGCTTGCGGCATCCCATTGAAGCCCTGCTCTGCGCCCCGGACAGGTACGAGGACTATCGCTCAGTCATAAACGACTTCGACGTAATTGGGCTCGAAGCCGCCTCTGAACCGATCGTTGTCAAGCTTCGGGTGGCTTCAGATGCCCTGGGGCGCCCCTCTGTCAGGGGATATGGCCGCAAGGGCGCCCCCCCTCCTAAAGGCGGCTACAAAGATGCCAAGCGGGCCCTTTATCACACTCCATTCACCCGCGGCGTATTCCGCCTCGAAGTCGACGTTGTCGATAACCGAGGAAGCCGGGCAATCATTTCCGTATTTGGAGCCGTATTCCAGTGGCGTGAAATCCAAGCTGGCCAGGAGCTCCTGATCCGAGCTATTGCAGATCGCAGTTATGGCAGGCTTTCTTTCAACAACGCCACCGTTGTTCATCCCGGGAACATCGGCAAAATTGCCCCGGTTTACCTCGGCGCACCTGGTAAGCACGTCAACTCTGCCGAGGTGCATGCTCTTGTTGACTGGATAAAAGAGGATGAAAGTCGTCTTCTTCAGGCAACCCTGGCTGCCACCGAGGCGATCCGCGAGGACTGTGGAGGGCTGCCTGACGAAGACATCCTTGAAATATGTACCTCAGATGAATCTTCATTTCGGCCCCAGACTATTCCGGAGCTGCTCGCGTCTTTGCATGCCCCTATTCAATCCATTGAGGAGGGTATCGCCGCACGGGAGATCGCCAAGCGGATTTGCATCTTTAGCCTGCAGTGCGTTGCGCAGAGGCAAAATGCACGGCCACCCTGCCCCGGCTCGGCGATCGGTGCCTCGGAAAATTTGAATCGCCTTGCCCGAGAATTGATCGATGAGGTCGAGGGTCGACGAGGTTTCTCCCTCACAAGCAACCAGAAGGACGTGATCTACGGGGTGGTGGACAGAATCTCCACCGACCAGCCTCTCAATGGGCTACTCAGTGGGGAAGTGGGTGCCGGCAAAACGCTAGCCTACGCAGTACCCGCTGCGGTGGCACATCTTTCTGGAGCGCGGGTTGCAATCATGGCTCCCACTACTCTACTCGCTGACCAGATCGCTAAAGGCATTCATAAGGAGTTTGCCGGCAAAGTTCAAGTCGAACGAGTTCTCCAGGGTAAGCGCATCAGAAATCCCGATGCAATCCTGGTCGGTACGGTGGGAATGAACACAGTGGCCAAAAAGAACGGCTGGGTTCCCAATTTGCTAATACTTGACGAGCAACACAAGCTGCACACTGCAGCTCGGGAATTCCTGGTCCAGCCCTTTACACACACTCTGGATGTATCGGCAACTCCCATTCCTCGGTCGCTCGCCTTATCTCTATACGAAGGGCTGGACGTTTTTACGCTTAACGAGCAGCCCGTCAAGAAGGACATCGTCACCCACCTTATTGATGTGAAAGATCGACGCTACGCGAGTGTGGCCCTGCGCAAGGTGCTGGCCGAGGGTGGTAGATGTGCGATCGTTTTTACACTCGTCGACCCTCAGGAGGGCACTCCTAGCGCCTCGCTTGACGCCCCAGAGCAGAAGAAGGCGACAAAGGGTGAGAAGGAGCGAGAGGAAGTCGCTCTCAAAGCGGCTATCCATAGCGCTCAGCTCTTTGAAAAGGACTTCCCCGGTCAAGTTTCCTTGCTACACGGCAAGATGACCGATGAGGAAAAGGTTCAGGCTCTCGACGCCTTTCGCGATGGGTCAAAGCCGCTGATGATCACCACCACGATTTTTGAGACGGGGATCGATGTCCCGGATGTTCAGATAGTCATCATTCGCGACCCTCAACAGCTAGGTTTAAGTCAGCTACACCAGCTGCGCGGCCGGCTCGCCCGCACCGGCGGCAAGGGTGCTTGCTTCCTCCTGACCGAAGATCTCTATGCCCTCTCCGACGACACGTACCGTCGATTGGAGGTGTTCTGCAGAACCATGGATGGCTATCAACTGGCCACGGAAGACCTGCTCTCCCGCGGCGCCGGCGATTTGGAAGGTCTGCAGCAAAAAGGTCGAGCAAACACGCTATTCAAGGGGGTAAAGCTGACGACCCGCGACCTGATTTTTAACGATGCAGCTCGAGCAGATATTCATGTGCAAGCTCACCTGGACGTCGAGGTTCAAGACCAAGCCCCGCGCCGCCAACAGCAAGCTTTCGACTTTTCCTAATACATACCACTAATTCAGGAGCAAACCATGACCGTAATTGCACAACCCATTGGTTTGGGCTGGAACCCCCAAGTCTCGGCGAAGAAAGTCGACGATATGGGAGAAGACTTCAAGCAACGCGTGGGCGAAGCGCATGCCGCCGATATCGCCCGACTTGACAAGCAAGCTGCCAGCCAAAGGGACACCTGGCTCATGGACGCGATCATGTCGATGTTCAAGTTGATTCGCTTGTTCCTGGGGATGATCATTCGCGCGATCTTCAGGTTCTTTGGCATTGAGCTGAAGCCAAAGGACAAGGATGGGTCAAAAGACGCTCAAGTGTTAATGGGCGACCCACAAGTACGGCCTCAGGTCATAACTGACTGGGACATTTTTGATGGAAAGTCGGCGCCCGCGCGCTCATCGTTGTCACCTGAGGGGGTCATCCTGGACGGCGAGGAATATGTTCGTCCATACGAGGCGCGCCAGATCGGCAACAAGTGCCTGCTGCCCGCGGCTGAGGCCGAGTCGATGGTGAACAAGGCTGAACTCCAGGTCCTTGAACGTGTTGAAGATGCGCTGAACGATCCCGAAACTCAAGCCAAAATCGAGGAGCTTCTCGGGGAGGGTAAGGTGCATGAAGCTGCCACCCTGGCGATCATGGCTGCCGGCATCGCCGACGAGCAAAAGCTGGCACAACTTGAAAATCAAGTGCGAAAGCTCATCGACGATATCCTGGTAGAAGCAATTCAAGATCCCAATCTTCGCGAGGCAGCGGCTAGCGAGCTCGTGAGCGGCCTGCCTAACCTTTCAGCTCACGCGACGCTCGATGACTCAGTGCTCCAGCGCGTGGGAAGCCGCTTGATGGACCATCCCTATGTCATTGAGCAGATCATTATGCTCAAGGCTGCGATCGGCGCAGCCTCGCATGCCTTCAAGGATACTTTCATCAGCCGCATTACAGATGGGGAGCGGCCTGAGGATAAGGGGCCGAATTTCGACCGTAAGCACCCATTTCATGGCAAGCGCACGGATGGGGGCCAAGAATCCGATGGGAGCGGCGCTTCCCATCGTCCCCGAGGCTAATCGCCAGGCGATATCACTCGACCGTCGAGGTCGATGATCGCCCGGCAACCCACACCCCTGGCCCGCACGCCTCCTCGGTCACCGTAGTCAATAGTTTGATGCAGGTGCCCATGAAAGGCGTAGCGGGCCTGCATTTTGTGGGCAAGCCACTCTAATGCAGGAAATCCCATTTCATTCGGAGACGGGGCCTCATGGGTTACCAAGATGTCGGTTGAAAGCTGCGCGACCTGGTCGAAGGTTTCGGGGAATATGGTTGAGCGGTGGCGTAACGGAAGCCCATTTCTCCATCGATTCCCCTTCCCCATTCTCGCAACGTAATCCTCCACCGACAGTCGATTCGAAGCGCTTTTTTCTTCGGTCAACTCTTCAAGAGTAGGCATCCAAATCTTTCCTCGGAATACCCCATCAAGGCCGGCCAGGCGGATGCTTGAGCCATCTCGCCCTTTCACCGTCACGACTCTTGATCCAATATGTTTCAGATTTGGATGCTCAAAACCTAGTAAGTTGTCATAGCAATGAACATCATCGGTGTCGTGATTACCGAGAATCCAGTAGACATGTACTCTATTGAGCACATCAAACAATTCTTCGGTTAAGGGTCGCGCAGGCGTGATGTCGCCAAGCAACACAAGCGCATCGGGACACTCCACTTTAACTGCCGCCTTGATGTGATCAAAGCGTCCATGAGGGTCGCCGCAGAACCAAATTTTCGGTGTAAGGGAAAGCAATTTTGATTAATATGGAAGAAACGTTAAGAAAGTAGGCTTGCTTCAAGATTGGAGGGATCGCTGGGGCAGACGCCAAACTTTTCGTCGCCATCAGAGTCCAAAAAAAGACAACCATATAAGATCTGACTCATAGGCACTCACCGTGAGCATGTTCGTTCAGCCCTCGGGTATTTGCCCGGGTGAAAAGACCTTCTACGTCCGTGGTAATCACGTTGACGGACCCAATACTACCCTCACTTTTGTAGTCAGGGGGCCTGGCGCCGAAGAGGTTCGCAGAGCCCTTGCTGATCGAGGCTACTTAGCACAGTCGCTCATCCAGGCGATTTCCCCTGCGGAAGAAGGCTATCGTGAACGTGCAGACGGTACTGTGCTCGTGGCAGCCTCCAGGGCTCACTCTAAGCTGAAGGTATTCGGCCCCTTCAATGACGAATCTGACGCCAGGCGCTGGATCTCGGTTCATGACTCGGTCAGGCTCAAGAAAGGCGATGAGGATCACAAATGCACTGTCTACACTCCTATCGAGCCTGACTTCTGCTTTCGGATCGTCATGGTCGAGGGGGCCCCAACAGTCCTCGATTTCCCGCCGAACTTCTTCAGCACCCCCCTCTAGCGATAGGCATAGCTTCATTGTTTCCGTAGGGATAAAAATGTACACTAATTTTAATTCTACGGTTTTGATAGTACAGCGTCGCTATGCCAAACGATTACCCCTTCTTCCCTGGTACTACCAAATCCACTCCCCTCACATCAAAGCCGGCTGCCCGAAGGCCTATTACTCCTCACGAAAAACAGCTCTGGGCCGAGATGGCGCAGCTGCTGCTGCTCGCGGGATTGGCCGAAAGCTCACAGTGGGAAGCCCGAGACATCGTTTTCCATGGTGGCACATCGCTTCACCTGGGCTGGGCGAGCCCCCGCTTCTCGGAAGACCTGGATTTCTTGCTCAATAAGGAGCTCATGAGCGAGATGGGCAAAACGATGCAAGAGGTTGTAAGTAGGATGGAGCGCTATATGCTTCGCCTGGACGCAGGGCTGCACGTGGAGCTCAAGGACAAGAGCACTTCTCGAATGGGGCGCTACAACGTCGTAATCTCAAAAGATGGCGTCATCGGGAAATCCGTCGTGAAATCCGAATTTTGGGCTGTGGATGACAGCTATCTGCAGCGTTACCGCGCGACACCCCGCACTCCTATTCTCCCAGACTCAATGCAGGCCAATGGCCTGTTTGTCCGTCTTCGGGCCCAGCTGCCGGTTGCCACTCTCGATTCGGTCTTTTGCGACAAGCTGGTAGCCATGGCCGGCCGACCCTACTCCAAGTGGCGCGATATTTTCGATCTATGGTGGATTACACAATCTCGAGAGTTCCAACGCCCGAGTGATGAGGTGCTGGCAGAACGCGTGCGATTCTATGCCGGTGCTTACCGATGCGATCCCAATTCAGATACGGATGGTGATTCAGAAGACCAAACGACGTCCGGGCATCCTCCCGATACCCTTGCTGAGCGGCTTCGTGCATATGCAGCAAGGGTTGAACAACCTGAAATGGAGAAAGCTGCGCACGAGGAGCTTTCTCGGTTCCTTGTCGACTATACGGGTAAAGCCCGTGCTCACGGGCTTCTCGATGGGATCGACAAAATGATCGCTAACGCAGCCTATACGGCCAGACACGTAGCGGAGTTGCTCGATAGGCAAAGTGATCGCGACGCAGAATCAGATTTCTATCGCCCCCGCGAACGCATTGCCGGCTGATATCTCATGAGCATCACATTGGATCGTTTGCTGAAGCTGCCGGCCGTGTTCAGTCTTTATGACCTCACCAAGGAAACCTTCATTCAGTCACCAATGCGACTGGACAGCGCCAAGAAGCTCCTGATGCGCATGCAGGACCGCGGTTACGTCAAGTCTGCAGGTCCTCGCACGACCTATTACTACAACCTGGTCAAAGATCCGATGGGGCCCTCGAATCGTGTACTCGAGGTCGCTGAGCTGCTCTATCCAGAAGCTATGGTCATCGGCTTGAACGTCTTGCACGCGTACGGATGGATTACTCAGATCCCAAGGACATTCGACATCGCGGTAGACGGCTCCAGGCGTTCACTCGCAACCATTGATGGTGTTGAGCTACGTAGACGCTCTCCCGCATGGTTTCACAAGCAGCAGTTGGATGATGCCGTGTTGCGTTATGGTGAAAGCCCTTTCTCCCTGGACAGCTTAACCCCACGGGCTGCCCTGGACGACATTCATGACGAAAGGGATATTTGGGTCCCAGGAGAGGACGATCTCTTTATCCCCGACAATGAAGAGGAAGATGTGGTGCGGCTCACTCAAAGCAGGCTTCGTTTGAGAGCTTAAGGCTGCCTAAATGATGATTGTTTGAACATCATTCATCATCTTCGAGAACAAAAACCCCAGCCTCACGCGCATTCAACAGAAAATGTCCGCTGCGCGCCGTGGAAGTTTCACGCGTGAAACTCATTGCCCCGCAGATCGAGTTGTACTATTTGTCGAGGAGCCTTACTCCCTGGAGACAAAGGCGCACAGGTTTCACGCGTGAAACTTGGTTGAGGCCCCATCGAAAATTCAGGATACGGCAGGTGTTTCACCTGTGAAACCTAAAGCGGTAGGCGAAATTCTAAGTAAGGCGTTCAGTGGACCATACTGAAAAAGCGTCGACATTTCTGAATCACTAAACATCGGCAATGATGCGTATTGACCGCGGCGCCGGTTTCACGCGTGAAACTTGTTCGCCAACCGCCAAGTGCATATGACAAGAATGTGAAGCTTATAAGAGCATAAATCCCGGGAAATCATTGCAGGTTTCCTCTGAAAGCTAGTAGATGGCCTCAGTACAATACATGCCTGGTATACACGAAATACAAGCTGGGACGTGTAGAAAGCCATCACCGCATAGCCGTAAATCCATTTTTTCACCAAAACTCAAACACGGCGAGGTTTCACGCGTGAAACCCTTTGGTGATGATTACTTGCCCTCGTGCCGCGTTGAACTCTGAAAGAAGATCCAGGTTTCACTTGTGAAACCTCCTCGCGCCCCTAAGCTCTTCTTTGATCGGTTTCTCTCGATCATGCCGTTTATTGCTGAGTTTCACGCGTGAAACGCCTTGATCGCTCTTTGGCGCAGTGTTGCAGAAGGTCGTATTTTTTGCATGTTTCACGCGTGAAACGCTACTTGTCCTGAAGAGGTGGGTAGGGCGGACGTTGATTTCTCCTGCCTTTATTGCAATTTCATTGGCGTATATACAACAAAATGGATGTTTTACGCTGAATTAGTCCGTATACTTGAAGTGATTTCTGATGTTCGGAAATCAACTTGATTGATTTCCCTTCAATTTCAGAGCTTCCACGCGGAGTTTCACGCGTGAAACGTATAGGGACCCTCTCCATGGCAAAGCGCAAATCACAATCCCTCGACCGGGCAAAAATCATCGCTGTCTACAACCAGAAGGGAGGGTGTGGAAAATCCCAGGTTTCCATGCAGCTGGCTGGCACACTGTCTCTTCGTGGCTATCGTGTCCTGGTCGTGGATATGGACCCACAAGGCACAGCCCTGATGTGGTCGGCAGGGGCTCCATCAGACAATCCGTTCCCAGCGACGGTGGTGTCGCTAAGCAAGCAGAAAGAGTCCATGGTGGGTGAGATTCGAAAATTCGCCTCGAACTACGACTTCATCCTCATCGACTGCCCGCCGGCTATTGAATCCACAGTTCCGTGGGCCGCGCTCATCATCGCCGACTTGGGCCTGATCCCGATCATTCCGCTTGCGGACAACATCTGGGCTTCAAAGCAAGCGGTGAACCTGGGCATGAATGCCAAGCAGGAAAACCCGAACTTGATGCTTCGCTTTGTCCCTTCGAACGTAGGGCGTGGAAACCTCTACCAGTACGGACTGGAAGCGATCAAAGAGATCGAGGAAATCGAGATGCTCAATACGGGGCTTTCGCACCGAAACGCTTTCCCAACCGCCGCAATGCTCGGCACAACCGTACACGGGCTGGCAAACAAGTCGCCAGCAATTGATGAAATCGAGAGCTTGGCTACCGCGGTCTTGAAGCTCTTCAACATCAAGGGGTAAGGAATGGCCAAAAAAATTGACTATCGCAACGCGATGAAGAGGGCGGCAGAGGCGCCCATCCCGCAGGAAATCGACCCATTTGCCCGGGCAGAAGAAACGCTGCGCCGGCGCCCAACTGGGTTTACCACTGCAGAAGAACACCCCGCGCCACCGGCTGCCGCTGCGGCGCCCGCCGCCGAAAAGCCTTCCGGCAAAGCCGCCTCGGCGCCCGCTCCCGCGAAGCCGGCCGCTGCGGCTGCTGCGCAAGCCATCACTGCAGGAGCTGCCTTCTCTGCCGAGCACAAAGAGATCATGGAAAAGCTTGGCCAGGCGGGCTTGAAGCTCGGTGAGCCCCGATTTGAGCTTGTGCCTTTGGATCTCATTGACGAGAACCCTTACAACGCTCGCCACATCTACATGACCGAGAAGGTGAACAACCTCTCGACCAGCATGCGCGAGCGTGGCCAACTTATTCCAGGCCTGGCTGCTGCAAGGGGAGAGCGCCGGGTTCTGATTGCCGGCCATTATCGAAAGAAAGCCGCTACGTTGGCGGGCATCCAGTACCTGAAGCTCATGGTCTACGACAACGTGTCGGACCAGGAGCTGTACATCCTCTCTTACAAAGAAAACACCGAGCAGACTGAGCAGACGCCCCTGGATAACGCATTGGCCTGGCGAAAGCTCCTAGACAACGGGGTGTTCAGCACCGAGACGGCCATCGGTGAGGCCATCGGGATGTCCAAGGCCAACATCAACAAGACCCTGGCGATTTTGAAACTCGAGCCGTCTGTCATGGCGTATGTGGAGCAAGATCCCACGGCCTTCGCACTCTCGTCTCTCTACGAGCTCGTGCTGCTTCAGCAAACTGCAGGGGCGCCTTCGGCTGCGGAGATGGCATCGCGTGTCCTGGAGAATGGAATCGGACGCAAGGAGATTCAGCAGGCTCGTGAGCGTTATGAAGCTAAGGAAGGAATCTCTGCCCCGCGCCGGCAGAACGAACGCTCGCGCACGTACCCGATCTGGCATGACAGCGTGAACATCGGCAAGATCAAGGAATGGGACTCAGGCAAGGTGGCCATGGAGGTGACCTTCACTGACGCCGATGCCAAGTCCAAGTTCATCGAGGCCGTGCGTAAGATGATCACTTCTGGCCAGGCCGTCGCCACTGCGCCGCAAGATGAAGGGCAGGGCGCAGCCTAAGTGTGCCGCGAACTCCGCAGCCAACCTACAACCCCTTGCGGAGTTCCAACCGCCCGATTTATTCCTGTTCTCGTGGATAGATGTGGCGTTCATCTACCCGCAGGGTGCGGCACTGACGCCACAAGGTTGTAGGTTTGCTGCGGAATAACAGTCGTTTTTCAGCGAACTCCGCAACGAACCTACAACCTACCCGCGAGCCGTCGACTGGTCGGAAAGCCGCGCCAATACTGGGTTTCACCCTGAACTCCGCAGCCAACCTACAACCCAAAAATTCGAGCTACGGCAATAGCCGGGGCCTGCTCCTCGGATCTGAATTCCGCAACCGTCCTACAACCCGGCCGTGACCGGAACTCCGCAACGGACCTACAACCCCTGCTGCGGCAGCGAGAACTCGACAATCCACGCAAAGCCTTTATTCATGCGGGTTTCGAGGCAGTAGGCATGAACTCCGCAGCCAACCTACAACCCCACAGCGGCTGCGAACTCCGCAACGTTCCTACAACATCGTCTAGCCAATTCCGCAGCCAACCTACAACTAGAGGTCAATAAAATCAATGCCTTAGAGCAAGTCCGCAGCAAACCTACAACCTCCACAGCCGAACTCCGCAGCAAACCTACAACCTGGGGTTCGACGAAGTCCGCAGCAACGCTACATCACCACCTCTCTGAATTCCGCAACGAACCTACAACTATAACCCTTATAAATCAATCACTTATAAAATTGAACGAAGAAGGTCGGTGGGTCAGAGTCATTCAATTCCGCAGCCAACCTACAACCTTGGCACGTCAGTGGGGGCCAACTCCGCAGCAGTCCTACAACCTGGCCTGGCGGTGAACTCCGCAACCAACCTACAAGGTAGATGCTTTAAAATCAATGACTTACGGGGCGCACGGCGGGCCACTCGAAGGCATCGCCGCAGCCAACCTACAACCTTCCCGTGAGCTCCGCAACGATCGCACTTCCCGAGCCGTGTGTTGACCTGGTCGAATTCCGCAACGAACCTACAACCGAATCTCTTTAAATTCAATAGGTTGCGTGCGCGCCGCGTGGAAGTTAGGGTTTTTGGTGGTTCAGGATGTGGCAATAGGCGCTCGAATTCCGCAGCCAACCTACAACCCACCTCCCCTGAACTCCGCAACCAACCTACAACCTATACTGTTATAAATCAAAGACTTACGCGCCAGTGGGTTGTATGACGCGCCGCGAACGCCGCAATGAACCTACAACCCGCGGCGTTCGCAGCTTGAACTCCGCAGCCAACCTACAACCCAAATTTCCCCCAATTCCGCAGCCAACCTACAACCATAAGGCTTTAGAATCAATGACTTAGGTTCAAACCCGTCAATTTGCGCGCCCTCATTGACCCGCGAATTCCGCAACGAACCTACAACCCCTATGGCCCAGCCTGGGCAAGGCGGCGGTCCGCCTACAAATGGCGTACCCCACGAGAGGCATGCACTTGGCGGCGTCACAACAGAGGCTCAATAGCCGCTCCTGGCCTCGTACGGGCGTTGTGAGCGCTTTTTGTGGGGAGAGCAAGGACTAGGGAGGGATAAGGCGAAAAATCGCTTAAAACGGCCAATTTTTCACATCGGCCGTTTGTGTCTGGCGCCAGGCGCGTTGGATCAGTTCGGCGTTGCGCGATGGCCCACGTTGTTGAGATGTCCTGCGCAGGCAGCTGGCCACCTGCTAAACCGACTGCAGCCTCTCGCATGTTGCGGTCATTCAATGAGCACTCGGGCGCTCCGACTTAGATAAGGATTAAAGATTAAAAAGGACTTAAAGAAGACTGCGTGCGATCTTTTGTGAGGCAAGTTGTTGATGTGGTTGAGATTTCTTTGAATTAACTCCGCAGCGAACCTACAACATCTGCCGCAGCAAACCTACAAGCTTCGCCGCAGCAAACCTACAACCTGCGTATGTGAGCCAGACCTGGATGTGCAGGCGGCGACCCAGTTATCCACATTTTTTGTCGAATTCCGCAGCCAACCTACAACCTTGGGGCGCGCAAGAGACCATTCAGGTCCGGTTGTGAGCTCCTTTCGGGCCAACTCCGCAATGAACCTACAACCCTGAGGTGCATGAAAATCGAACTCCGCAGCAAACCTACATCATTCGCCGCAACCAACCTACAACCCACGTTGGAGTTATGCACAGCTCTGGCGCGCGAACTCCGCAATGAACCTACAACCTAACGGCGCTCCGCCTGGCATCCATAAGGAAAGCGCCGAAGCGGGCAGGGCGCGCGGCAGATGAACTCCGCAGCAAACCTACAACCGTCGACGCTCGTGTTGTGCTCTTCGACCTTGCTTAACGCCTGGTGCTGATCCGGCGCACCTCTCTCAAAACTGCCGAAGAGGCGACCTGTTCCTTGATCTGGTTGGCGCGATAGTTCGCGGCCTTGACCATCTTGACGAAATCCTCGTGTGGTCTGATGACGTATCGAACGTCGACGGTCTTTCTGCCGTCCTTAATGACGTCTTCCTTGTAGTCACTGACCACCTTGTGTTTGATGAGCACTTTCAGAGCGTTGGCCATGGCGCGGGTGTTCGAATACATGTCTTCGGACAGGCCGCGCGGGCTTTGGCGAAGAAAGGACACCAGCGACGGTGTGTAAGGCTTCATGTCGCTCGCCTGGGTCCAGTAATGGCTCATCCGCTTGTACATGAAGCGCGCAAGCGGGGAGGGCAGCTCCATCCCAAGCTTGTAGTTGTACTGGCGGAAGGTCAGATCCATGATCGACTTCGTGACCAGCGGGTTGAACATCACATAGCAGCGAGCGTCGTCTTTCTCGGCAACGTATTTCTCGCGCGAGGTCAGCCCGATCATCGGAAAGAAGTTCGAGCTGATGAGAGTTTCGCCGCTGTCACCGTAGCATTCGATCACCGCGCCGCGGCATACCATGATCGCTTCTTTAATCTCGGAGATGTCGAACGTATGTCCCATCATCCGCAGTTCATTTCGAAGTTGCCCAAGCGTAAAGGATACGCCGGCGTTATCTTCGATTAGCTGTCCTTGCCCAGAGACCGCCAGTTTTCGGAGCGCATCTTCGACCACCTCCTCGCGGGTGCCCGGATAAACCAGGATATTCTTGCCTCGCTTTTTCAAGATTGCCGGTTTTACGACGACCTTGTACTCGTGGTTGCGGATTGTGCAGCTACGGACGATCTCGGCTTGCTCAAGGTCATGGTACTCACGACGCTGAGCCCAGTTGTATTTGGGAAGCGCATCGTAGAGCTCAATGGTGTTTGAGTAGCGGTTCTGCGGCCTCTGGTTAGTGTCAAAGATCTCGAACAAGTCGAGCTGAGGCACCGTTTTGACTGTCAAGGTGTTGATGTCTTTATCCTTAGATCGCGACATTTGCGGGCATCTCGGAGTAGGGTGGGCAAGCGGAGTGCATTGCTGCTTCTACCTGATCAGAACGTTCGTTCTGATCGGCGTAACGCCAAGCGCCGTCGGCGCGATTCAACTTGTGTTTAAGCCCAACCCTTATACCACGCAAACAGGCCGTTGCGGCGTTCTTCCCTCTGAAGAATGCCGCCCCAAGGGGGGGGCTGCGGAGTTCGTGACTATTCGTCGCCCAGGGCCGCAGCGGCAAAAGCTTCCATCTGCTCGGCGCGCAGCTTCTCTTCGGCGCGTACGTAAATCGAGGTGGTAGAAAGCGATTTGTGCCCCAGGTTCTGGCGCACGACGGCTAGGGAAGCCCCCATGGCCACAGAGTGTGAGCCATGGGTGTGACGCAGCCAGTGGGTACTCGCCTGGAGCAGGCGGAACCGGTCTTCTCGGCCGCGCGGCGTTTCCGGGTCCGGGATCTTGCTTGCCGCGAGCTCAAAGAAGTCGGTGAGCAGCCGGTATAGGGCCGATTCAGTCATCGGCCCCGATCTCGTCTTGTAGATCTTGGCGATGAGCGGCGTTGACGGTGGGCATACGCGGGGATCTTCAGGTAGCCCGCGGGCCTTCAGGTACTGGCCCAGGGCGAGCTGGAGTGCCTGCGGGATCACAACCTCCCGGGTTTCCTGGCCTTTGCCCTCGACGCGCAGGAACATGGGCAGCTGGTCGTTCCCGAAATCCTTGACCATGAGATGCCCCGTGCGGGCGTTGACTAGCTCAGTCAGGCGCAGCCCGGTCATGTAGGCAAAGAGCAGCACGAAGCGTATGCGAGCAGTGCGCGGGTCGTCATCTGGCAGCTCGTCGGCCACGCGCTTAACGAAGGCCCATTGGCGACGCGTGAGGCTGCGACCAGTATTGATGTCCTTGTGGCGTTTTTTCTTAGCCAGGCCATTGAAGGGGTTGTAGTCAAGGTAGCGCTGCCCGACCAGCCAGTTGCACAGCCCCGACAGGATCGTGATCGACTGCTTGATGCTGTCTTCCGACAGCCCGGCGATGATCTCCTCGCCCTGGGCGTTAAGGTGCCGGTCCTCGGCCTGGATCAAGGAGTTGGCCATCACGTGGCGCTGCGCCTTCGGACGCCGGCGCCAGATGAAGGGGCGCCATTCCGGGTGAAAGCGCGGGTACATCCGGTGGCTGACCCACTTCTCGTATGGCTTCGGCTCGGCCAGGAACGCCTTGAACTCGATCACATCCGTGGTGGTCAGGCTCGAAAAGGCCTTCTGCTTGACAAAGACCGCCCAGAGCAAGAGCCGCTCGGCGGTCGTGCGGTAAGAGCGCTGGGTGTGCCGGTGGCGCGGCTCGCTGTAGGTCGCAAGCCACTGCTGGATGGCCTGGAAATCATTGGATGCGCCACTGCGATTCTCGGAAGCCGAGGCCCGGTTCAGGCCCATCGAGCCATCGAGCTCCTCGGGCGGCACGTAAAGCCCGTCCTGGCTGGCCGGAAAGAGGGGGGATCGGGCCCCTGTTGCCGCTGCCAGCTGCAGGTAGGAGGACTGTACCCCGATCGCGGTTTTGGGCAGCTTCTTGCGAGGCGTGGTGGCGAATTCCGTCAACGGCTTGCCCATCGCCTCGTCGTAGCGCTTGAACCACCGTAGCAGGCTCTGGGCGCGCACAGGCCCCAGTTTGGGCACGCTCTTGTACCAGAGGTAGCCCTTGGCGTTGGCAAGCTCGATGACGCCGCCCAGCGTCTTGAAGCCGGCGGCAATCAGCGGCTTGGAAAGCGTCTCGTCGAACCAGGCATCTACAAAGTCCGTCACCTGCGGGGGGCGCGACAGGTGCAGAACGAGCTCGCCGATGAGCTGGGCCCGGCGTTTAGCCAGGCGGGCATTGCGCTCCTCGCGCCGCACCGCCTGCTCGTCGGTCAGCGGTTTGGCCTGGCTGGCTGCCTTGATCTCCTCGCCGTACTCGGCTTGGTAGATCTCCCAAATCTCCTCGCTGCTGAAGAACCCGTCAGGATCTTTCTGGGCAATGAATTCTTCGAAAGTCGGAACGCCTGGGGCGGCAGTGGGGGAGGGGGCGGACGCGGCGCGCAGGGCCGACTTGTCCAGCATGAGCAGGCGGGCCTGGCCGTGTTTGCCGGCGCGGCGGGCGGCTGCGACCAGGGTGTCCTGTACTGCCCGCAGGGTGCGCTTGGCGGCAACCCTGTTGGACCCGGTTTCGAGGTAGCGCTCAGCGAGCTCTTCCAGCTCGAACGTGCCTTCCATCCAGGCCCGGTAAAAGGCCAGGTGGTCGAGGTTCAGCCGGTAAGTCGCTGTGGATTCGTTCATGCCCGGCGCACTAAGCCCTTAATTCGGTTGAAGAAATTGTATCTCGATTTCGGCTATGAAAAGGGCGTTTCCAAAGGGCAGGGGAGCCGGGATTATCAAAAAACTATCTCTGAGATCTGGTCCGTTTTTGGCTTACTTTAAAAAACGAGGTTGATAGTATGAAACCGTCATACCAAAGCAGCTATCCAATCTCACAGGACCAGAACATGAATCGCTCCAAGATCCACTCCGTATTCGCCTTTGCCGCGCTGGGCGCAACCCTCTCTATGTCCGCGGCGAACGCGGCAGAGCCCGTAGCCTTGGCGGAAATGCCCGCCGCGGCGCCTCACGACTTCACCCTTCATCCGGAAGACCTGGGCCCGCGCCGACACGAGGTGTATGCCAAAGCCGGTTTGCTGGGCGTGGGCCTGGGTTATGCCTACGGGCTGAACGAGCGCGTCACCCTGCGCGCTGACTTCACCACTGTGGGCTCGATCACGAAGGACTTCGACACCGAGGACATGAAGTACACCGGCAAGCTGCGCCACAACATGGCCACGATCTATGCCGACTGGTTTCCGTTCGATTCCGGCTTTCGCCTGACTGCTGGCCTGGGCTTTCGTGATACCAGCGTGAAGGCGCGCGTGCGCACCGATGGGGGCGGCAATGTCGATATCGCTGGCCACAAAGTCCCGCTGGAAAGTGGCGATTCGGTGAAGGCGAAGGTCGAATACCCCACGGTCGCCCCGTACCTGGGCCTGGGCTACGGCCATAACGTGGGCCAGCACACAAAGCCTGGCTGGGGCTTCATTGCCGATGCGGGCGTCTACTACGGCAAGCCTTCGGTCAGCATGAACGTCAGCGACTCGGTGATGGCCAAGCTCAATGCCGGCACGGGCGGGCGTGGCCAGGAGCTGGTCGACAAGGAAACCGACGAAATCAAGGACAAAATCGGTAAGTACAAGGTCTTCCCGGCGCTCTTTGTGGGCGTTTCATACAGGTTCTGACGTCGCCTGCACGTAGCCTGAGCCCCGCACAGTGCGGGGCTTTTTCATTTGCAGAAGGGAGAGTAGGAGAGGAGGGGAGGATGACCGTGTGGCAACACGCAGAAGCAAATGTTTCTGTTACATCAAAATCATCGAATTAACCCTAAACATTCATGATTTTGTGACGTTAACTCGAGAGATCGCAGACCATGTACTGCCTTAGACCATGCATATCAACACGAATCCACTCTCACTGTCGTCCAGTACCAGACTGAAACGGTCTCAGTCAGTCGTGGGCTCGAGCATCGAGAGGCTCTCTTCCGGGCTACGGATCAACTCTGCGCGCGATGATGCCGCAGGGCAGGGTATTGCTAACCGCATGACAAGCCGCATCCGAGGCAACGACGCGGCCATGCGGTCGGTATCCGATGCATTGAGCCTTGTGCAAACAGCAGAAGGGGGCGCCTCATCGATCAATGACCTGTTGCAGCGTATGCGAGAGTTGGCGGTGCAGCAGCGCACAGATACCCTCACATACAAAGACCGTGAGTCGATCCAAACAGAACTGCAAGAGCTTCGCCAGGAGATCAACCGCATTGGCGCATCATTGAACTTTGGCGGCGTTAAGTTGATGGACGTGGGCAAGGGGCTGAATATTCAGCTTTCAAGCAACCCGTCGGATTCTCTTGACCTGATCCTGCAGCCGCTAAATACCGACTCGCTTGGACTGGACGCCTTCACACCCCCGATGGGCCCACCTCTGTCAGAGATCACGATTCCTAGCGGGCCCAATGCCGGCACTTGGAAGCTAGAGCTCGAGGGCATCATCAACCGGGACGGAACGCTTCTGGGGCCGGGCGATGCCGAGGCCGCGTACGGCCTGGCGCCTGGCTCCATCACGATTCACCAGGTGATGAACCTGGATGGTACGGTGCGCCCCCAAGAGTACGCGGTGAAGGTAGGCTCCAACAACTACCACCGCGCCGAAGGGGCACTCGTCTTCGATCCTGTCACAGGCATCGCGACGTACCGCGTTCACAATGGCTACCAGCGCGCCGACGTCACCGATCCGGAGACTGGCCTGGTCCTGGATGATCAGCCGATCGACAACGTGAAGCTTGGTTGGGATAAAGACGGCAATTACGTCAAATACCTGGAGTGGCAGGGGCACTACATTGAGTATGACCCTCTAGCTGGCCGGCTCAACAACAAATTTGTCCTGAGCGGTCCAGATGCTACGACGATCGAATTGATGCAGCCAGACCCTCTGGTCCAGATCGATCAGGCTCTGGGCGTTCTGGACCAGTATCGAACATATCTTGGGGCGACACAAAACCGGCTCGAGTCAGTGCTCAACGGGCTGAGCGAAGCTCAGATCGACCTCCGAGCTGCCAGGTCCAGGATCGAGGACGCTGACTATGCGACCGAAGTGTCGCGCATGACCCGCGGCCAAATCCTCCAGCAGGCTGGCCAGGCAGTGCTGGCCCAGGCCAATCAGATCCCGCGAGGCGTGCTGAGCCTGCTGTCGGCGTAACGGCCCAGGGCTAGGGCCCAGCGGCTATTTCCGCCTCCAGGCCGGCAGCGAGTCCAAAGCAATGATGCTGCTTTCGAGGGGCTTGGCGCTGTCTTTTCGGGCCAGGGCCGTGGCTTTCTTCTTGGCTCGGTAACGCCTGGCGGCTTCGGCGTTGGCCTGGCGCCGCTCCTCAAGGGTTCGGTACACCGGTGGCCGGCCAGGCCGTCGAGGTTTCATGTGGTCGGTGCTCACAGACTCACCTCCAATTACGATGACGCGTCATAGAAATTATGACACGACTGCATTTTGCGTCATGGAAATTCTTATGAGGCTGAGTCGTGGACGACCGGCTGTCAGAGGGAGAATCGGCGGTTACAAGGAGAGTCGATCTGAAAATGAAGAAATTTTAACCAAAAAAAGACTTTCATGATTATTACAGTAATCATGAAAGTATGATTTGTTTTTCGGCGTATCGTGAGCGTAGAGGCCCTGCTTTGGCGGGAAAAGCTGCTGCCACCCCTGTTGGCGGCGCTATGCACGCAGCGGGCCGCACTGGCGCTGCCAGCGCTTCGCGCGGCGCATCATCGCCGCCCTCCGGCGGATGCTCTGATGGGCTTTCAACAGGTACTATCGCGGCACAGGAGACAAAAACATGGCTCGATATTCGTCCATCAAGAGCGAGCAGCTGGAGCAGCTCGTTGCCCTGCGAGACAAGCTTCTGGCTGAAAATGTGCCGCGCAAAGAAGGCGCTTCTCGAAAGCAAAAGTCCGAGCGGCGGCAAAACAATCGGCCAGGCCGGGCGCCGGCGCAAGTCGCACATCGCATAGATCGCACCACACCCACAGCTCCTCCATCTGCACGTCCGTCACAGGCCAATCACAAGGGGGGCTACTCCCGTGCAGAAGAGCGTGCCGAGCTCAAGGCAGGCCTCACGGCGCACCTCGGAACGGTTCAGCTCGTTCGCACCGCTGTATCGGTCTCCACCGGTGCGGCTCGGACTGGCGTGTGTTGGGCGAAACCGCTTACCAAGGGCATGCGCCGGTACTTCAACACTTGGCAGCTCTGCAGGGTTTCGTCGCCTTCGGGCCGATGGTGGATTCTGGAGATTCACGTCGTCTACAAGGCACATCTGCGCGGCCCTGAATCGACCCAGGTTCATTGGCGAGAAATCTGGCGCAGCCACCCGGAACTGGCTGATGCCTTCTCCGATAAGTGGATGACCGGGCCGCTTGAGTTCAGCATCAGTGCAACTCGACACAAGCAGCGCCAGGGACAACCTGCAAAGCAGCGACAGTTTTCTTCACCACAGATTGATGCGCCGAACAAGCCCGGCAAGAAAGCCGGCTACGCCAAAGTGCGAGCGCGGATAGTCCACACGGCAGTGGGAGTGGAGTCCAGATCGGACGGGGGTAGCTCGCTAGTGCCTTCAGGGTCTGGATATCGATCAAAGCCAGCCTCGACTCGCCCGCTTGTATATGGGGCGCCGCGCAATGCGACCCTTTCCCCCTCCGCTGGGCTGGACAACACTGAGCTCGAGATCTGTCCGCGCTGCCGCGGCGAGTTGCCTGATTGCCTTAGTCCGGACTGCAACAACGGTTGGGTGCGCGTGCGCAAAGGAACTCAGGTTCAGGCCGCTATTCGGATGAGTCCTGTTCCACAAGCTCGTGCCGGTGGCCCATATCCCACAGGGGTGCGAATGGAAGGCTCGTCCAATTCAGGCCCCCAGGTCGCCGATCATGAAGCCGTTGGCCATGCTGACCCCAATGCCAGCAAGACACTTGCTGGTACTGTGTATCGAGACGGTGGCCAGTTCGGGTCGATGCCTTTGCACGACGACTACGACAGCTGACACCTTCAGGCGCACGGTCGCAAGCACATTAACTTCGAGGTTCAGAGTAAGTCCCTTGAACCTGCAATACCCACTTCTGTATCTTGAATTTACCTATATTCAAGGAGTGGGAAAGAATGTTCGTACGTATGCTTGTTGCAGTGCTGGTGGTCGGGTCGGCCTCGGGCTGCGCGTCGGTGATGAAGGACAAGACGCAACCCGTGAAGGTCGAGGCCATCAACGCCGCTGGGGAGTCGGTGGCGGGAGCAAAGTGCGTCCTGCGCAACGATCGTGGGGAATTCAACGTTGAGACCCCGAATACGGTCTTTGTCCGCAAATCCGCCGGCGAGCTCATGGTCACCTGTGTTGAGCCTGAGTATGGTCATGCCGACGGCAAGCTGCTCTCGCGTGTTGGGGGCGCAGTCTTTGGCAACATCCTCCTGGGCGGCGGCATCGGCGCCATCATCGATACGGCTTCCGGGGTGGCCTTCAATTACCCGGAATGGGTGCAACTGGTCTTCGGTCAGTCGCTCACGTTCGACCGCAACGATTTCAAGGAAGCACAACCCACTGCAGCCAAAGTACCGGAGGCAAGTGATGCGACCGCAGTGGCTGCTGTGCCTGCCACGGGCGAGGGCTCCGCTTCCGCCGCGGCTGCTGATCAGCCCGACCCCGAGCCGGTTGTTGAGCGCATCACCCTGGAGCCGACCACTGAGAAAGTAGGTCCCACGATCTAGAAAAATTCTCCCTCCCCCCGGCGCTTGTCGCGCCGTTAGGGACGCCGAAAGGGTGTCCCCTTTTTTTGAGCGCGGTATCCCCCTCGCGCGACATGAGACTGGTCGTTCAGCGGTTATCGCTTGTGTGATACAACTCACAATCAAATGTAAGGAGACATGCCTTGAACAGCACTATTGCCCTTCTGCTTATGTTGTTCTCCCTTTTGGCTCTCATCGTCGGGCTGATCAACCCGAAGTGGGTTCCATTTTCTTGGATGAAGGGGCGGAGGCTGCGGGTATTGGCCGTCTGGGGTGCCACGGCGGTCGCGTTCTTTGTTCTGTTCGGGATCAAAAGTGACGAGGAGCGCCGCAACCCTACTGCTGTGGCTCAAGCAGCCGCGCCGGCGAAGGACACAGCTCCTCCGTCGGTCGCAGGCCAAGATCAGGGCGAAGCTGCTGCACCCGTAGTTGACCCCGGTGAAGATCTGCAAAAGAAACTAAGCAAGATCAGCGGCGACTTGGAAGTACACGTCGTTGAAGGCAGCGAAGGCTCGTACCGAGTGAACATGGGGTATCGCCGCAAGTCGACGTGGAGCGATTCAAGCTATGTAATTTCGATGGCGGAGACGCTGCGCAAAGCAGGAGAAACAGCAAAGAAAAATGGCCTGTCGATCGAGCAAATTGAGATGCACGCATTCGGGCCCACGGTAGACGCCTACGGCAATGAGGGCATGTCGAAGTTCTTCATCCTCACCATCACTTCGGATGATTTCAAGAAGGTCAACTGGGAGAACATTCTGCCGCAGCAACTCCTCAATTTAGCTGTGGTCCAGTTTCAGCCTGTGGGTGTCAAGGTGGCGACGAAATACTGCCGCGATTCCTCCAGTCAAGAGTGGTCCTCGCTCTTTTGCCGGAAGCTGTGAAAGCGAGCGGAACGACGAAGACTTCTTCGCAGCAATAACCCTATCCGACCCGTGGGCTAGGGCCGGCACGAATCAGCGTTATACTGTATTTTTGTACAGTATTTCATCATGAACGAGCCGGTCCCTATTGATGCGCAATCCGTTGCGCTTCTCATGGCGGAAGCCACCCTACCCGCTGGCTTTCCCTCGCCATGCGCCGACCACACCGTCAAGCCGATCGACCTCAACGAGGTGCTGCTGCTTCGGCCGCAGGCCTCGTTCTTGTTCCGGGTCAAAGGGCAATCCATGACGGGGGCGGGCATCTATGACGGCGACACGCTCATCGTGGACCGCGCCATTGAGCCCGCACACAACCACATCGTGGTGGCGGTGATAGACGGGGAGTTCACCGTCAAGCGGCTCTATCGCCGCGGCAAGGCCTTGCGCCTCTTGGCCGAGAACCCGGATTTCAAGCCCATCGACTTCAAGGACGGGCAGGAGCTGCGCATCTTCGGCGTGGCCACGCATAACGTGCATCACCTCGCTGCCGGTCCCTGGCAGCGCGCACAGCCATGCGAAAAAGATCGCTAGCGATCATCGACTGCAATAACTTCTACGTCTCGGCCGAGCGGGTCTTTCGTCCTGACCTGGAAGGCCGGCCAGTGATCGTGTTATCGAACAATGACGGCGCGGTGGTCAGCCGCAGCAATGAGGCAAAGGCGCTAGGCATCAAGATGGGAGAGCCGTTTTTCAAGGTTCGCCACCTGGTCGACGCACACAACGTGACTGTTTTCTCGTCCAACTATGCCCTTTATGCCGACATGAGCAATCGGGTCATGTCCATCCTGGCAGCGTTTTCACCGGTGCAGGAAGTGTATAGCGTCGATGAATGCTGGCTAGACCTCACTGGGTTCGACGACATTGCGCAGCGCATACGCACCATCCGCAAGGTGGTCGGACGCCACGTTGGCATCCCGGTGTGCGTGGGATGCGCGAGCACCAAGACGCTCAGTAAGCTCGCCAACCACGTGGCCAAGCGGCACCCGAGGTCACAAGGCGTATTCGATTACAACATCCTGACCGAGGCTCAGAAGGCCAATGTGCTTGCCCACGTGCCGGTCGATGAGGTCTGGGGCATCGGACGCAAGCTCACTGCTGCGCTCACCAAGGTCGGCATCTGTACGGCACTGGACCTGCGGGACGCCGACATCGCCTCGATGCGCGCGCGCCACGGCGTGGTTATGGAAAAGACGATCCGTGAGTTGCGCGAGGAGTCCTGTATAGAGATCGAGGAAGTGAGCCCGGCGCGGCAGCAGATCATCAGCAGCCGCTCGTTCGGGAAGACCGTGACCAGGCTAGAGGATCTGGAGCAGGCGGTAGCCCATTTTCTGACAAATGCCGCGTCTAAGCTGCGCGCCCAGGAGAGCGTCTGTTCGCTGCTGCAGGTCTTCCTGCTTACCAACCGGTTTCGGCCCGAACGGCCCCAATACTGTCCCACTGTCTCGGTGCCCTTGCCTCTCCCGACGGCGGATACTCATACCCTGCTGGCCTGGGCCACCAAAGCGCTCAGACAGATGTACAAGCCAGGCTACGAGTATAAAAAGGCGGGCGTCATCCTGGGCGAGATTCATAGTCAGCACCAGGCGGTGCAGGGGGACCTTTTTGCCGAGCCAATCAAGCCTTCGCCGCTGATGAATGTCATCGACAAGATCAACGCGCGATATGGCCGCGGGTCAGTGCGCCTATCGCAGGATGTCGCCGGCGGGGGCGCCTGGGCCATGCGACAGGATAAAAAATCACCGCAGTACACGACCGACTGGTTCGAGATCCCGGAGTGCAAAGCGTGATCGGGTGCGCTATTCGAGGGAAAGTCCGTTGAATCGGGTATACCCGATCCGGATAATGGATTCAGATACCTGTCCGAAGGATTGAACCCATGCGCTCCAGTATGCACCCCCGAAAAACACTTCGCGCGGCCACCCTCGCCTGTGCCTGGCTGTTGCCGGCTGGCCTGGCAGTCGCTGCCAATGTCTTGAACCCGGCGCATCGAATCCCCGAGCCCTCGCATATGCCGGCCTCGCCCAAGGCCTTGCCAACCCCAACTGACCGAGTGGACGCTTCTAAGGCGGTGCGACCCGCGGCGTCGGGCCAGCGCTGGAATCCTGTCGAAAGCGCCCGCAACCCCTTTGCCTCGGACCCAAACGCGGCGGGACAACCCGCTGACGGGGAGCCGGGAGGGCCAGAGCCGGCGATCGACGGAAAAAAACCAGCAGGCTTCAGCATGAAACTCACGGACGACCAGCTTGCGGCCCTGGCTGCCGCGCGAGCAAAGGCGGCAGAGGTCGGAGAGCAAACGACAGAGAAAGCGCTGCAGTCGCTGCGAGAGGGGAAGACCTTCACCATTGATCAGATGGCCAGACTGCATGCCGAGCTGACCAACAGGGCCGTGCCCGCCATGAGCGAGGCAGGCAAGGCCTGGGCGCTGAATATGGTAGATATTGGCAAGAAGAACAAGGGAGCGATCGAGGAGGCCGTGCGCCGCCAGGCCGAGATCGCTACTGAGTATCTCAACCGGCGGTAAGCGCCGTCAGTCCGCGCGGCCCCAGATCTCATGCCAGCGGAACGCGAGCATCTCCAGATAGGCCTGGGTGTTGTCCATGCCACGGTATAGGCCCAGACCCCAGGCGTCATTGACCTCCACGAGCGCGGTCACGCCGACATCGAGCACTCCAGCGTCGATGGCATAAGCCTTGGGCGCGTGAGGGTCGTACTGATAGGCGGCAATCATTTGGCGCACCGTAGCATCGGCTGGAGCGATAGCGTCTTCTTCGCCGTCGTCATACCTGGCTTTGCCCACGATCTTGCCGTCCAGCACGTAATAGCGCCATTCGCTCAGAAATCGCATAGGGCTGCAGACATAAACCGGAAATGGCGCCGGCAATCGCTCAAAGTCTTCCTGTTGCTGGCGGTTGTATTCCGCTTGAGAAGGATCAGCCGCCTTCTCGCCGAGCACGAAGCCGCTGAATGCCTTGGTCTGCCCTGCCGGTTTGACGAAAATCGACTCCGTGCGGGGCACACTGTGCTTGGCAATGCACTGGATATTGCGGAAAAACCATGGTTCAAGCAGCTTGGGATAGCTGATCGTGCGAGGCTCATTCACACGCAGCAGATCCAGGGCGTGGCGAACAAACTCGACTGACCCCACGGGCACGGCCCCTTCCTCCAGGGCGCCCACCCATTCTCGGAGCGTGGTCATGCTCGCCCGGATGAAACGGATATCTCGGGTCATACAGTGCGTCAGGAGCGTCCTGACTTCATAGCTGCCTGAGGTCTGCAAGATCAGCTTCATCGCCTTACCCCCGGTCCTGGGCCAGTTGGGCGTTGTGGAAGTCCACCTCCACTGCTTGGGCTGCCGCTCGCAATGGATAGATCTCGACATTCTTGTCACCCATACCGTTGGCGTCGGTCGTGGTGAGTACGCGCAGTTCCTGCCCCTCGTCGGCCACCCCAATCAGTAGGTCAGCCACCAGCTCCCCATCGCGGGTGAAGACGCACACCCCAATTTCCTGGTTCTCAGCGGCAGGATCAGGGGCAGTCAACCCCGCATTGAACAGATTGCGGTTTTGGGCATTGCCTAGCGGCACGGTGAATCCCCGTTCCCGCGCGAAGTTATCGATTACCTGGCGCAGCTCGGGGTTGTCCAGCTTGGTCAGCTGCCTCAGCAGGGTTGGCACCTGCACGTGCAGCGCCTTGGCCCACGCCGCCTCGGCCTTTTCGCGCGCGCTGAAGAGAAAGCCTGTGTCGACCCCGCGGGCCTGGCTGACCGCCTCAGCGGATAGTTCGACGACCTGCCACAGCCCCGAGACAGGGTGCATATGCAGGTGATAACGGATGTCACCGTCCGTGGGGGCGGGCTTGGTCATGGAATGTCCGTAGAGAAGATTTTGGAGGCCGATGTGCAACGGCCAGAACTAGGGGGAAGAAATGGCTCAATTCGGTTTGAATAAACTTTCTTTTAAATAGTATCTTATACGCACAGAACAGTAACACCAAGATCATAACTTAACGGAACTACACAGCCATGATCAAGAACGCCTTTATCTTCCGGCTGACCGAGGTGCTCTCGGCGGACGATCTGAATGAGCAACTCGCCAAGCATCGCTTCAATGGCATCGGTTCGCTGGAGAAGCAGGCCATTGGTTTTGAGCCTCTCGCCGACGATCTGGATCTGATTCACGAGGTTGGCGGCGTCCGCGCGGGTTGCGTTCGGGTCGATTCCAAATCCATCCCGGGAAGCACCCTAAAGCAGATGGTCAAGGAACGCTGCGCCCAAATTGAGGAGCAGCAGGGTTACGCCCCTGGGCGCAAGCAGCGTAATGAGATCAAGGAAATGCTGATCGACCAACTGCTGCCCAAGGTGCTTCCCACCACCAAGCGAATCACTTTCTTCATTTACGACGATCTGATGATCATCGACTCCAGCAGCCCTGCGACGGCCGATGTGGTGGTCGGACTTTTTGCGCGTTGCGTAGACCCCCTGCCCGCTACGACCATCCGGACCGAGAGGTCGCCGGCGGCAGCCATGACTCAATGGTTGGTCGGCGATGAGGCGCCCGATGGCTTCTCGATCGATCAAGAGGTGGAGATGAAGGCGTCGAACGAGACCCGCGCCAGCGTGCGCTGGAAGAACGAAACGGTCGACCTCAAAGAGGCCCAAGATCATTTCCGCCAGGGTAAGCAATGCATCAAGATGGCCATGACTTGGGCCGATCGGGTGTCTTTCGCCCTTAATGACAAAGGGGTGATCACCAAAATCAAGCCTCTGGATGTGCTCAAGGAAATAGGCATGGAGCGCGCCGAAGAGGGCCTGGATGGCGAAATCGCTCTGGTGGGCACCGAGGTCTACAAACTTGTAACCGGCATGATCGACGCCCTGGGCGGTGAGGTTGAACTGTGAGCTACCAACCCCAACCCACGGTCATCAGTGCACGGGCATCCGTCTATAGCCCGATTCCCGTAATCCCCGAAGCAGTAAAGGAAGTGGAGATGTTGTCAGCAGAACGAAGCATGGAAATCATCAAGGGTGTGCTGGACGAGGCCGGCCCCTTGGAGGGCGCCTTTCTAAACGCCGTGCGCGCCCAGGACCGCGCCAAGCGCGAGACTGGCCGCGAGGATCATGGCATCAAGCTGCATATTCAGGTTGCGCGGCAAAAGCTCAATACCCTGATCTCGCTTCGCAAGCACATGCTTGCCCAGGCACTGGGCTTGAGCGACAGCGAATTCGTCCGCCGGCACCTACCCAAACAGCTTGATGGCTTCTGGTTTTGCCGAGACGGCAACCCCTTCGACACCCCGGCCGCTTTTCTTCGCCATGCCTATAAGCGCCTGGCCGTTGAAGCAAATTTTGAAACCTCCACGAAAAACTAGCAGACGGGTATGCGGTGCTGCGATCCTTTTCAGTGGGCACCTTTTTGATAATCTCTAAACATTGATAAAACGAGATTGATAGTATGGAACCGCATATAAGAGAATCGCTTTTGAAGCGAGTGGCACATGCCCGCGAGGTGCGCAAGGCCAAGCGTCTCGAGTTGGGCTTTGAATCCCTGCGTGCTTTCGTCGCCCGTACCGGCAATGCCGACGTTCCGGTCACGCACATCGAGGGTACTCACAAGCTGGGGAGCTGGGTCTCCTACATTCGAGCCAAATATGCCAAGGGAGAATTGCCCGATGAAGTGGCCAAACGGCTCGAGGCGTTTAAAGGCTGGAGCTGGAAGGGTTGGGAGTGGAGCTGGTCGGAAGCTATTTCGTTGCTCCGGCAATTCATCGCCCGCGAAGGCCATGCCAGAGTGCCCCCGAAGCACCTGGAAGGTAGTGAAAACTTCCCTCTGGGTCTGTGGGCCTCGCGCCAACGTTACCGTATGCGGTCTGGCCGACTGACAGAAGAACGCATGCGCGAGCTGCAGGCTATCCCAGAGGTGATGCAGTGCTGGACGGTGGCCGAATTCGATCGCAGTTGGGAGCGCAAACTGGCGGCAGTACTCGCATTTGCCGAACGAAATGGCCATACCAACATCCCGCGCAACCACATGGAAAACGGCGAGCACATCGGGATCTGGGCCAACAGCATGCGCTCGCAGTACAACCGCGGCACCCTCAACCCGGCCCGCGTGGCGCTGCTGCAAGCGATTCCAGAATGGCATTGGGCACGCCCTCGCCCGGTGAATGTGCCAAGCGGCGTGAAACGCCTGAAGGTCTTTGCCAAGAAGTTCGGTCACGCCAATCCGTCCCCTGATTACGTGGACAGCACCAACTTTGCCCTGGGCGACTGGGTGGTCAAGTGCCGGCTAGCGCATGAGCGCGGCAAACTGACCCCTGAGCAGATCAACCTGGTGCAGACCGTTCCCGGGTGGATGTGGAAGTACGCTCCATGAGCCAATACAACCCGCATCGCCGCCAGTTTCTGTCTGTTGCTATGCTTGCTGGGCTGGCGGGTTCCTGCGCGGCGCCGGCAGTTGCCTTGGCTTCGCGCCAGGACGATACCGCCCGGATCTCCGGGCGATTTTGTATCCCCATCTACGCGCAGAGACGTTTTCCCATGCCCAGCGACACAGCATCGGTGTTGGCTGTCTTGGATGCCGCCTCTGGGCGGATCGAGTACCACCCGTCGGCCGTCTTCAACTTGCACGGACTGGCTGAGCCGGGCACGACCAACCCTGAACAACTCAAATTTGGGGTTGGGCATGCAAATCCTGAGCAGTTGGAGATATTTGACGCCGGTTTCAAGCGCATGCAGACCAGGCGCTTTGCGGGCCTGACGTTCCGTGGCCATGGCCTGGGCCACCCCGAGGGGGTGCTGACCACGGCAGAAATCACTGGCCAGGAGCACAAAGGGGGCGTTCTCCTCTTGCTGGACGGGGCGGGCCAAGAGCTTCACCGTGCGGCCACCGGTGGGCTACGTCCGCACGAGATCGTCGACTGCGGCAGCTTCTACGCCATTGCCCATTACGGCGACCGTGCGCGGGCATACGACGCGCCTCGATCCACGGTCGTCATCAATGGCTTGGAGCTGGCTCTCGACTTTGACCTGGTTGCCCCGAGCGTTTCCTTCCTGGATAAGACTTCATTGGAGGTGGTCGCGGTGCACGAGCTGCCGTTGACCGGCGCTATCACCCATCTAGCGGCTGCCGGCGAAGGTGAGGTTCTCGCCATGGGCATGAATGCTCTGCACTTTAATGACCTGAACGACCTTTATGTCATGGCCGCAAAGGACGACGCCACGCTCTTGCCATCCGAACTCGCAACATTGCGCTATGAGAGATACGTGCCCATGTACCGGGTGAGCTGCAAGGGTGGCGTGGGGGTGGAGTGCTACGAACCGGCCTCGACCATGCGGCGTGGCCAGAGCTTTGCCATGGACCCTCAGACTGGCATCTGCGCGGCAACCTACGCGGCCTCTCAGACCCTTTTCCTGCGCGTGCCCGGCAAGGGAGATCGCATGCTCAACACGCTGAATTTTGGCGTGGCCGACCCGCGCGGCTGCACGGTCATCCCCGGCACGGGGCTGGTGGCCGTTGCCGGCAATAGCGACAACATCGCAGTCCTAGATGGCCAGAGCGGCGCACTGGTCAAGTTATACGGACTTCCCCTCGGCGGGCATTCCCATATGTACTGGTGGCCTTCCACCTGATTGAAAACGTTCCACCAACTGAACCACTTATAAGCTATACGGACCCAGCCATGATGAACTTTGAGATGCTCGAAGACCAGACACACCCTACCGAAACCATCATCAAGGTGATTGGTGTTGGGGGCGCTGGAGGCAACGCCGTCACCCACATGATCGAGTCGGGCCTTCAGGGCGTCGATTTCATCTGCGCCAACACCGACCAACAGGCGCTGGGCAAGACCAACGCGGAAACCAAGCTTCGGTTGGGGCAGAACGGCCTGGGCGCAGGAGCCAAGCCCGACCAGGGCCGGGCGGCAGCCGAGGCGGCGCGAGGGGACATCCGGGCAGCCATCACTGGCGCGAATATGGTGTTCATCACCGCCGGTATGGGCGGCGGTACTGGAACGGGGGCGGCACCGGTGGTAGCTGAGATCGCCAAAGAGCTTGGCATCTTGACCGTGGGGGTGGTCACCAAGCCTTTTGGTTTTGAGGGCAGCCGGCGCATGCGCATGGCCGAGGAAGGAATCGAGCAGCTCTCGCACCACGTGCACTCTCTGATCGTGGTGCTCAACGAGAATCTGTACGAGCTCATGGACGAGGATGCCACCCAGGACGACTGCTTCAAGGAGGCCGACAAGGTGCTCTACAACGCCTGCGCCGGCATTGCCGAGATCATCAACGTCAAGGGCAACGTGAACGTCGACTTCGAAGACGTAAAAACCATCATGATCGAAAAGGGCCAGGCCATGATGGGTACGGGCGCCGCCAGCGGCGAGGATCGGGCCCAACGAGCGGCAGAGCTGGCCATCGCCTGCCCCCTGCTCGAAGGGGTCGATCTGCATGGCGCGCGGGGCATGCTGGTGAACATTACCGCCAGCCGCTCGCTCAAGATGCGCGAAACACGTCGAATCATGGATACGATTCGCAGCTACGCCGCAGAAGACGCCAACATCATCTTCGGTACTGCTTTTGACGATTCGATGGGCGAAGAGCTGCGC
>Ga0180219_1000468_pt1 | contig 32766 bp, 28 predicted proteins | sample eDN3rd30CBELigMG_FD_151338 | JGI IMG/M metagenome (GOLD analysis project Ga0180219, IMG submission 151338) | Enriched Miracle-Growth compost microbial communities from Emeryville, California, USA - eDNA 3rd pass 30_C BE-Lig MG (version 2)... ... | reverse complement strand
CTGCATGGCGCCGAGGATCGACAGGTCGATATGGCCGCCACGCACCATGGCGAAGCTGTCGGCCGAGGAGAAATAGCTCGTCGTCGGCAGTTCTGTCACGGTCTGCTTGCCGGCGTTGATCAGGTCGGCATCTTCCTCGCCCTCATAGGGGAAGGGGCCCATGCCGAGCATGCCGTTCTCGCTCTGCAGTTGAACGGTCATGCCCTCGGGGATGTAGTTTGAAACGAGCGTCGGAATGCCGATGCCGAGATTGACGTAAAATCCGTCCTGCAATTCCTTGGCGGCGCGGGCGGCCATTTGTTCGCGTGTCCAGGCCATGGTGTGCCTCCTCGATTGGGGTTCGTCAGGCGCGCGAGCGAGTGGTGCGGAATTCGATCCGCTTCGGCGCGTTGGGTGTGTGAACGATGCGGTTGACGAAAATGCCGGGGGTGTGGATGTGGTCGGGATCGATCTCGCCGGCGGGAACCAGTTCCTCGACTTCGACGACCGTCACTTTGCCCGCCGTGGCCATCATCGGATTGAAGTTGCGCGCCGTCTTGCGGAAGACGAGGTTGCCTTCCGTATCGCTCTTCCAGGCATGGATGATCGAGAGGTCCGCCTTGAGCGCGCGTTCCATGACGTATTTCTCGCCGTCGAACTCGCGGATTTCCTTGCCTTCGGCGATGATGGTGCCGACGCCGGTCTTGGTGAAAAAGGCCGGAACGCCGGCGCCACCGGCGCGGATGCGCTCCGACAAGGTGCCTTGCGGGGTAAATTCCAGCTCGAGCTCGCCAGCGAGATACTGCTGCGCGAAAATCTTGTTCTCGCCGACATAGGACGAGATCATTTTCTTGATCTGCCGGCTGGCCAGCAGTTTGCCGAGGCCGATGCCGTCGACGCCGGCGTTGTTGGAAATCACAGTCAGGTTTTTGACGCCGGATTCGAGGATGGCGTCGGCGAGAACTTCGGCAATGCCGCACAGGCCGAACCCGCCGGACATGATCGTCATGCCGTCCTTGAGCAGGCCGGACATGGCGGCGCGGGCATCGGGATAAACCTTTTTCATGGAACCACCGCAACTGTCGGAAAAGACCGCAGAGGAATAGCCTTGGGAGGGTTGGAATCCAAGCGATTTGTCGGCCGTCCCGTCGGTCCCTGGCCCGTATCGTGGCAAATCGCTCGGGTTTCAGCGAATATGACGCCAAATGTGGATTCCCGTCGCCATGGCTGTGGCTTGCCGGGCAAGGCTGCTTTATCCCTGAAGTCAGGCTCTCATATACTGCCGCCTGCTGCTGCGATCCGGATACCGAGGCTTATGAATATTTTTCGGCTCTATATACGCGTACTCAGCCTGCTCGGCAGCGAGCGCAATCTGGCGATTATGCTGGTCATCGCCAATGCGGCGCTGGCGGTGGCGGCGTTCGCGGAACCGGTTCTGTTCGGGCGCATCATCGACAAGCTGACCGAGGCGCAGGCGCAATCGCGCCCGATCGGTTGGAGCGAAATCGGCACCCTGATGGGCGCATGGGGCGCTTTCGGTCTCTTCACCATCGGCGCGTCCGTGCTGGTGGCGCTGCACGCCGACCGGCTGTCGCACCGGCGGCGGCTGGCGGTGATGGGCCGGTATTTCGATCACGTCCTGCATCTGCCGCTGGCCTTCCACACGTCCGTCCATTCCGGCCGGCTGCTCAAGACGATGCTGGAAGGCGCCACCTCCATGGCCGGGCTGTGGCTGTCGTTCTTTCGTGAGAACTGTTCGTCCTTCGTCGGCCTGTTCATCCTGCTGCCGGCGACGATGCTGATCAACTGGCGGCTTGGCGCGCTGCTGCTGGTGCTGGTGTTTCTGTTTGCCGGGGTGATGTGGGCGGTGCTGCGGCGGACCGAGAGCCTGCAGGGCGCGGTGGAGGTGATCCAGGGCGATCTGGCTGAACGCGCCTCGGATGCGCTTGGCAATGTGGCGGTGATCCAGAGTTTTACCCGCATCGAAATGGAATCGGTGGCGCTGCGGCGCATCAGCGATCTTTTTCTCGCCGCGCAGATCCCGGTGCTGTCATGGTGGGCGCTGGCGGCGGTGGCGACGCGGGCGGCGGCGACCCTGACGATCCTGTCGATTTTCATTCTCGGCACCTGGCTTTACATGCACGGCCTGTCGACGATCGGCCAGATCGTCACCTTCATGAGTTTCGCCGGACTGCTCATCGGCAAGCTGGAACAAGTGGTCACTTTCGTGAATTGGCTGTTCATGGTGGCGCCGAAGCTGAAAGACTATTTCGACATCATGGATACGAGGCCGCAGGTGGAAGACCTGCCGGGCGCGCGCGACATCGGCCGGCTCACCGGGCAGGTGTCGTTCGACCATGTGACGTTCAACTACGATACGCGGCGGATCGCCGTCGACGACGTGTCCTTCGATGTGCTGCCCGGCGAGACGGTGGCGCTGGTCGGCGCCACGGGTTCGGGCAAGTCGACGACACTCGGCCTGCTGCATCGCGTCTTCGATCCGGTCGGCGGCGCGGTGCGCATCGACGGTGTCGATATCCGCGAGATGACGCTCGAATCGCTTCGCCGCAACATCGGCGTGGTGTTCCAGGAGCCGATGCTGTTTGCGCGCTCGATCGAGGAAAACATCAGAGTCGGCAAGCCCGATGCGACCGATGAAGAGGTGCAGATCGCCATCGAGCGGGCGCAGGCGAAAGACTTCATCATGCGCCAGCCCGATGGGCTCAAGACCATCGTCGGAGAGCGCGGGCGCTCGCTGTCGGGCGGTGAGCGTCAACGCGTTGCCATTGCCCGCGCCCTGCTGAAAGACCCGCCGATCATGATCTTCGACGAGGCGACGAGCGCGCTCGACGCGACGACGGAGAAACTGTTGCAGGCGGCGCTCGACGCGGCGATGCAGGGCCGCACCACTTTCGTCATCGCGCACCGGCTGGCGACGATCCGCAATGCCTCGCGCATCCTGGTGTTCGACCAGGGCAGGGTCGTCGAAAGCGGCTCGTTTATGGAACTGGTGGCGCTCAACGGCAAGTTCGCGGCGCTGGCGCGGGCGCAGTTCATGGCCGACGCATCGCCGGCCGCCGCGCAGTGAATTGACGCCGGCCCGTACTGCGGTTCTGGATCAGGAGTAGGCATGAGTTATGTCGCGAAAGTGCTGCAGCCTGGAGAGACCATCCTTGCAACCGGCAGGTATCACTGGGTCATCTATCTGTGGTCGATTTTCTGGTTGCTGCTCGGCATCGTCCTCTTCGTGGTCATGACTGCAAGCTCCGCAGGGGACTTTTCTTCAGAGCTGACCGGGGTTGAAAAGAGCAGGATCGGGGAAGTCGTCTTTCTGATCTTCCTGGTTCTGGCGGTCCTGTCGTTCATCCGCGCATGGTTTCGTCAATGGACGACGGAACTCGTAATCACCGATCGCCGGGTGATCTTCAAGACCGGCTTCATTAAGCGCGTCACCGCTGAAATGAACATGGGAAAGGTTGAAACCGTTCAGGTCGATCAGCCGGTGCTTGGGCGGCTGCTCAATTACGGCACCGTCCACATCCGTGGAACCGGCACCGGAATCGAACATCTCGATCGGATCGCGGATCCGCTGGCGCTGCGCACGGCGATCACCGCCAAATAACGGTAGGTTCAGACTGGACGCCGGCCCGCAGCTGTCGGCAGGATATGTCCCGCCGCCTGCAATGATTTTTCGATGCGCTGAGTGATCTCGAGCAGCGGCTCGACATGGGCGCGCATGCTTTTCATGGTGGCGGAGCCGTAGTTCGCGCAGTTAACGGCGCCGATGAGTTCGCCGCTGCGGTTGCGGATGGGCGCGGCGACGCCGGTGATGGCGCTGTGCAGCAGGCCCTTGACCTCGACCCAGCCCTGGGCGCGGCCTTTCTCGATCGAGGCACGCAACTTCGTCAGCGTCGCGGGATCGATCAAGCCTTTGCGGCTTTCCATGTACTGTTCGAACTGGTCGTGCGGCAGGGCTGACAACAGGGCGTGGCCCAGAGAGGTCGTATGTGCGGGAACACGGCCGCCGATGCCCACCGCCATCTGCAGGATCTTCGGTCCCGAGGCGCGCGCCACGAACAGCGCCTGGTCGTTGTCGAGCACGGCGAAGCTGCATGATTCAGCGGTGATGGTCGACAGCTCGTTCAACAGCGGCTGCACCACCCGATCGATCTGCATGGAGGCCACGAAAGCAAAGCCGAGATCGAGCACTTTGGGCTGCAGGTAATAGCGGTCCTCGTCGCAGCCGATGTAACCCAGCGACTGCAGGGTGAGCAGGAACCGCCGGGTCGCCGCGCGGCTCAATCCGCTGCGTTTGGCAATCTCGGTGGCGCGCAAATTCGGACCGCTGGCGTCGAACGCCTGAATGACAAGCAGGCCGCGCGCCAGCGACTGGGAAAACCAGGGCGCGTTTTCCTCTTTCGCCTTCTCCGATTTGTCGTCCCGTTCTGCCTTCATGCTCCGCCTTCCAATCAAACGTGCCGACTTGACATCGGCGACCAGTTCGCCGACTTTGTGCGAATAATATTATTTGGTGCGTTTATCGCACAATAACAGACGGAAGCGGGAAGGGCAATGGCGATGCAGCGGCAATGTGTGAAAGTCGAAAAGCGCGACGGGATGAGCTGGGTGTATCTGAACCGTCCCGAGAAGAAGAACGCGATGAGCCCGCAGCTTCACCTCGATATGGATGCCGTGCTCGAGGAATTGGAGACCGATCCGGACACGAAAGTGGTGGTGATCGCCGGCGCCGGTGACAATTTCTGCGCCGGTCAGGATCTCAAGGAATTCTTCAGGGGCCTCGAGGACAAGCCGGCCGAGTTCAAGCGCATTTCCAAGGTCGCCAACCGCTGGCGCTGGGATCGTCTCTACATGTACGACAAGCCGACGATCTGCATGGTCGATGGTTATTGCGCCGGCGGCGCCTTCATGCAGTTGATCGCCACCGACTTCGTCGTGACTTCGAAGGAAGCGACGTTTTCACTCTCGGAAGTGAACTGGGGCATCATCCCCGGCGCGCTGGTCGCCAAGGCGGTGTCGCAGGCGCTGGGTTATCGCGATGCGCTTTATTACGCCTGTCTCGGCGATGCCTTCGACGGCGAGGAGGCGAAGCGGATCGGGCTTGCGAACATCTGCGTGCCGCGCGAGGATCTCGTCAAGGAGACGGAAAAGCTCGCCCGCAAGCTGATGGCGAAAAGCCCGGAAGTGCTGCGCGCTACCAAGCAGGCGATGCGCTCGGTGCGCACCATGGATGTGCAGCAGGCCTACGATTATCTCGATGTGAAGAATGCCGCGATCAGGGTCAATGATCCGGAGCAATCCTACCGCACCGGCCTGACGCAGTTTCTCGACAAGAAGACATTCAAGCCGGTCTATGAGCCGTTTGAACTGGGAACGGGCGACGGCACACGCAAATAACAAGCCGTCGCTGCAAGGGAGGGAATGCCGATGACAGAACGATGGACGTTGCGTCGCGTGGTCGCGCTGGTCATGCTGCTTGGCTCGGCGCTCTGGCCGGCGATGGCCGCGGCACAAAACTGGCCTGACCGGCCGGTCAAAATGCTGGTTCCCGCCGCCGCCGGCGGCACCGCGGATATCCTGACACGGCTCGTGTCCGCCAGGCTCTCCGATGCGCTCGGGCAGCAGTTGGTGATCGAGAACCGGCCGGGCGCGGGCGGGCATATCGCCGGCGCTGCCGCAGCGCATGCGGACGCCGACGGCTATACCTTGTTCTCAAGCGGCTTCCTGACGCATTCGGTCGGGACGCTGCTGTTCAAGAACCTGACCTATGATCCGATGAAGGATCTGCCGCCGTTCGCGATGATGGCGATCTCGCCCAACATGTTGGTGGTGCGCGCGTCGCTGCCGGTCAAATCGTTGCAGGAATTCATCGCGCTGGCCAAATCGAAGCCCGGCGGCCTGACCTATTCCTCGTCCGGCATCGGTACGTCGGGGCATCTCGCCGGTGAACTTTTGAAGAAGATGGCCGGCATCGACGTGGTGCATGTGCCGTTCAAGAGCGGGCCGGATTCCGTGACGGCCGTGCTGGCGGGCGATATCGATTTCACCTTCTTCACTTTGCCGGCGCTGCTGCCGCAGGTCGAGGACGGCAAGCTGCGCGCGATCGCCATCACCAGCAAGGAGCGCAGCGCGCTGGTGCCGAATGTTCCCACCGTCGCTGAACTGGGCTTTCCCGATTTCGAGGTTATTGCCTGGTATGGCTTGTCGGCGCCGCGCGGGACACCGCCCGCGATCACGGCGCGGCTGACGGCGGAGACGAAGCGTATTGTCGAATCCGAGGAAATGAAGGCAAAATTCGCGACGCTCGGCTCCGAGCCGCGCTTCCTCGATGCGAAGGGCACGGCGGACTTCGTCGCGAAAGACACGCAGCGCTGGTCGGGCATTATCGCAAGTGTGAAACCTTAAGGTCGGCGCGGTGCGGATAACGGCTCATTCCCTGCATCCCTACAGCCTTCGCTATCGCCGCACGGTGACGTGGAGCGATGTGAGCGAGGACGCCGCGCTTTTCATGATGCTGCGGCTGCGCGATGAAGATGGCTGCGACGGCGTCGGCGAAGTCGCGATCAAGCCGACATGGGTGGGCGCCTCCCTCCGCTCCCTGAGTGCCGTTATCGAGGATATGTTCGCGCCATTGCTGCGGGCGGAGTTCGCGCATCCGTCCGAGTTGCGCGACCGCCTCGATCGTATTCCGGAGAACCTCGTCGCCAAGACATTGATCGATCATGCCTGCTGGGACCTCTTTGCTGCCTCGCAAGAGAGTTCCAAGACCGTCCCGGCGAGCATTCCCGTTTCCTGGGCGCTGACGCGGCAGGCCCCGTCCCTGATGGCGCAGGAAGCGGTGCAGGTGCGCGACGCCCATGGCTTCAAGACGTTGAAGGTGAAAGGCGGCCAGGGCATGGACGTCGATCGGGTGGCCCTGCGGGAAATCCGAGCGGCACTGGGCGACGATACGCGGCTCTATGTCGATGCCAATGGGGCCTACAAACCGGCTGAGGCGGAAACTTATGTGAAGATGCTCGCCGATGCCGGCGTCTTCGCGGCCGAGGACCCCTGTCCGCTCACGCCGGACAGAAGCTTTCGCGCCTTGCAGGAAGCGTCTCCCATTCCCTTGCTCGTCGACTTCAACTGTGCCTCGCCGCGGGACGCCGCCCTGTTCAGGGACCAGGGCCTGCAGGCGCTCAGCGTCAAGCCTGGTCGTTTCGGGATGACATGGGCGCACAGGATGGCGCAGGATAGCGCACCGAGCGGTGTCGCCATCGCCGTCGGCCTGATGGGAGAGAGCATTGCCGGCACCTTGCCGGGTCTGCAGTTCGCGTCGAGCGTGTCGAGCAGGCAATGGCCGGCGGAGCTGACATGGTTTCTTGAAATGCAGGAGAGCGTGACGAAGGTTCCGCTCGATATCGTCGATGGTTGCATCGCGATGCCTGCATTCAGGAGTGTCGCCGAAACGATCGACTGGGACGCCGTGCGTAAATTCGCGATCTGATCGCGAAAATGGGGAGGAGGATGTGCCATGATTTCACGCCGTGATTTCGCGCTTTCGCTCGGCTGCGCCACCCTGGCATCGCCGCTCACATCGGCCCGCGCACAAAGCGCCTATCCGAACAAGCCGGTGAAGATCGTCATCCCCTGGCCGGTCGGCGGCGCCGTCGACAATCACTCCCGCGCGCTCTCGGTGGACCTGCAGAAGAAATGGAACCAGACCGTCATCATCGAGGCGCGGCCAGGCGGCAACGGCATCATCGGCGCCGAATATTGCGCGCGGTCGGCGCCGGACGGCTATACGATCTACAACGGCAACGACAGTTCGATCTGCATGCTGCCGTTCCTCTACAAGAAGCTGTCCTATGATCCGATCAAGGATTTCGAGCCCGTCGTCTGCATGATGGCCGGTGTCTCGACGGCATTGGTCGCAGCTTCCTTGCCTGTCAAAAACTTCAAGGAGCTGATCGATTATGCCAAGGCCAATCCGGGCAAGATCAACTACGGGTCATTTGGGATCGGCAGCAAGACGCATGTGGACACCGAGGCGCTGTCGCTGCTCACCGGCATCAAGATGACGCATATTCCCTACAAGGGCATTGCCGACGTCAATGCCGCGATGGCGGCCGGCGAGTTGCATTTCGCCTTGGGCATCGCCAGCGCGGTCATGCCGAACATCCAGAAGGGTCTGATCCGGCCGATCTTCGTTGCCGGCGAAGCACGCACGCCGGTTCTTCCCGATGTGCCGACGATCAAGGAAGCCGGCGGGCCTGACTTTGTCTCGCGCTCCTGGTTCGGCCTGTTCTTCCCGGCCAAGACGCCGGCTGCCATCATCGACAAGGTTGCAAACGACGTCGCGGAGATTTCCGAAAGCCCGGCCTTCAAGGAAAGATATGTGCTCGGCTTCGGGCTGGATCCGCTGGTGCTGAAGCCGCCGGCGTTTCGTGAACTCATCGAGAAGGATACGGCGTTCTATCGTGATGCGCTGGCGAAACTCAATCTGACACTCGAATGACGGACGGATGCAAGCATGCCCTTCTTCTCGCATATGGATACGGTCGGCGAACTGATTGAACGCAATTATCGTCTGCGCCCGGATGCGGGCGCGGTCACCTTTGAGGGGAAGACGCAAACCTTCCGGGCATTCACAGAGCGGGCGTTCCAGCTCGCCAATGCGTTTTATGCCATGGGCCTGCGCCGCCAGGACAGGGTCGCCGTCCTGGCGCAGAATTCGCCGCAGTATCTCGAGGTCTATGCCGCCTGCGAGATGGCAGGCTTCATCACCGTCACCATCAACTACCGTCTTGCGCCGGGCGAAATGGCGTTCATCCTCAAGGATGCGGCGCCGGCGGTTCTGGTTTTTGATCCCGACTATGTTGAGGTGGTCGCAAAGCTCTCCGCCGATCTGCCGGGCATGCGGTGCGTCATGATCGGCGCCGCCAACGGTGCCTTTTCATCCTATGAAGGGTTGCTGCAAGGCTGCCGCGCGACACCGCCGCCGATCGCGTCGCACCCCGACGACATCGCCTATCTGATCTATACGAGCGGCACCACCGGCCGGCCGAAAGGCACGATGCTCGGCCAGGCGGCCATGGCGCAGAGCGCCGTCGCGCATGCCTGGGAGAAGGGACACCTCGAGAGCGACCGGGTTCTAGCCGTGATGCCGCTTTACCATGTGGGCGCGAAATATACGCAGAACAGCACGCATGCCGCGGGCGCGGAACTCGTCCTGCATCGCAGCTACAACATCGAGAAGGTTGCGGCCGATCTGCAGAACCACCGGATATCGTCAGCGCATCTGGCGCCGATCATGGTGCAGGACCTTTTGAACCTGCCGAACCTGAAGGATTATGACCACAGCGCGCTGCGGCTCATCAACTATGCGTCCGGCCCTATGTCGGTGGCGCTGCTGGAGAAGGCCATCGCCACCTATGGACCGCTGTTCATGCAGCACTACGGCATGACCGAATCAGGCGGAACGACCGCGCTCCTGGCGCACGATCATGTGGTCGACGGCCCGCCGCAGGCGGTGCGCCGGCTGGCGTCCGCCGGTCGCGCCTCGCCCGGCACCCGCATCAAGGTGGTGCGCGGCGACGGCACGGAATGCGATGTGGAAGAGGCTGGCGAAGTGCTGATGCTGTCGCGCATGAATATGGCGGGCTACTGGAACAACCATGCGGCGACCTTGGCGGCCATCGACGAGGGCGGCTGGCTGCATACGGGCGATATCGGCTACATGGACAACGCCGGCTATCTGTTCATTTCCGACCGCAAGAAGGACATGATCATTTCCGGCGGCGAGAACATCTATCCGCGCGAGGTGGAAGAAGCGCTGTATCGCCACGACGCCGTGGCGGAAGTTGCCGTCATCGGCGTGCCTGATCCGCGCTGGGGCGAAGCGGTCAAGGCTTTCGTGGTGTTGAAGGCGGGCGCTGCCGCCTCAGAGAACGATCTCATCGAGCATTGCCGCGCCCATATCGCCAGCTACAAGAAGCCCAAGCAGGTGGCGTTTGTGGCAAAGCTGCCACGCCTGGCGAACCACAAGATCGACAAGAAGGAATTGCGCAAGAGCGACTGGGGCGCGCTGCAGCGCGCGGTGAACTGAGTTGTTTCTTCCTTGTCGGCTCCGATTATTCAACCTTCCCCCGGTGGACCCGGCGCGTAGCGCTGCCCAGCGAAATTCCGGCTCGACAGAATCTGATTTCATCGATAAAAATATAAATACACGATGAAATCGCGCCCTCAGGGTCCTTCCTTGAAGGCGGCGGAAACCGAGGGGAAACGATGCTGAGGAGAGCGCTCTACGCGGCAGCCGGGTGGCTGGCGACTGCTGTTCTGACGACGGCCCTGGCCCAGACGCCCACGAAAATCACCGTCCTGCATACGGGCGGCGCGCCCTATATGGCCTCCTTCGTGGCCAAGGATCAGGGCTTTTTCGCCAAGCGCGGGCTCGATGTGGATTTCAAATTGGCGCAGAATGGCTCGGTCATCGTCGCGGCGCTCGTCGCCGGCTCGGCGCAGATCGGCCTGCCGACCGCAACGGTCATTCTGCAGGCGGTCGACAACGGCCTCGATGTCGTCCTCCTGGCGTGTAACAATCAATATCCAGAGAAGACGCAGAGTGGGCTCCTCGCCCGGACCGGCTCGAACATCCATGCCGCGAAGGACCTGGAAGGAAAGAAGGTCGGGGTGCCGGGCATCGGCGGTTTCCTGGACATCGTGCTGCGCAAGTGGCTCGCCGACAATGGCGTCGACGTCAGGCGCGTCAATTTTGTCGAGACGACACTGGCGCAGTCGGCGGATATCCTGAAGTCCGGCAATGTCGATGCGGTTGCGAGCCTCGATCCGTTTCTCGGCAGGGCGGTGGCCGCCGGTGTCGGCTATGTCGCGGCCAATTATACGTCGACCCTGCCGGATGGAACGATCACCGGCGGCTATACGTCGACACGCGAATGGGCGACGGGGAATCCCAAGGCGGTGATCGCCTTCCGGGAAGCGCTTCTGGAGGCACTCGATTACATCAAGGACAATGAAGCCAGCGCCCGCGAAAGCCTGGTGCGCTACACGGGCCTCCCGCCTCAGGTCGTCGCGACCCTCGCCATCCCGAATCTCGCCGTCCGCGTGACGCCGGACCAGATGCAGTTCTGGGTCGATGTGGCGAAACAGCAGAACCTCATCCAGGGCACGCCCGATCCCAAGCGGATCGTCTGGCCGTGGAACGAGGCGCGCTGACGCCCGCGGCGTCCTCACCGGCGGTGCCGAAATCCAGTTAGCGGAGCTCATATGTTACCCGTACGCCGAATCGTTACAGGCCACGACGAGAATGGTAAGTCCGTTTTCCTGTCGGACGGCACGCCGCCGCAGCTTCATCACAGGACCGAAGGCGCCGTGCAGTTCCATGAGGTATGGAACACGAGCGCGACGCCGGCGCCGATTTATCCGGTTGAGCCGCGCGAGCCGAACGAGCGGCTGCCGCTGCGCATTCCACCCGATCCGGGCGGAACGATCATCCGCGTCCTCGACATCCATCCCGGACATCTGAAACAGATCGCACCGCGCGCCGATGGCCGCCATCCCGGCATGCATCGTACCGAGACGATCGACTATGGGATCATGATCGAAGGCGAGATCACCATGCTTCTCGACGATTCCGAGGTGACGTTGCGCCCGGGAGATATCGTGATCCAGCGGGGCACCGACCATGGCTGGGAGAACCGCTCGCAAACCGTGACGGCGCGCATCGCCTTCGTCCTCATCGACGGTGTGTTCGCCGGCGATCTGGCCGATCGGATGAAGGATGCGGAGCTGATGCGCACAACCATTCGCCAGAAAGACAGCAGGGATTGAACGCGTGGGTCATATGGGACATGCCGTGATCGATTCGACCCACGATATCAATCTTCGTAGTTGGGTGGCGGGCGCCGATGGACATGCCGAATTCCCGATCCAGAACCTGCCGCTTTGCAGCTTCTCCACCGGCGCGCTGGCGCGGCGCGGCGGTGTCGCCATCGGCGATTTCATCGTGGATCTGCACGTTCTGTCCGCCAGCGGCCTCGTTGCCGGCGGAGATCGCGACATTGTGCAGATCGCATCCAGGCCGACGCTCAATGCCTTCTTTGCTTTGCCGAAGGCGCAGCGCGTCAGGTTTCGCCAGATTATCTCCAGCCTTCTTGCCGCGGGTCATCGGGATAAGTCATCGAAGGTCGATCAATTGCTCGTCCCGAGTGCGCAGGCCATTTTTCATCTGCCTGCCGACGTCGGCGATTACACCGATTTTTTCGCCGGCATCCATCATGCTGTGAATGCCGGCCGCATGTTCCGTCCGGACAGCCCCCTGCTGCCCAACTACAAACACGTCCCGATCGCCTATCACGGCCGCAGTTCGTCGGTTCGCGTCTCTGGCCATCCGGTGGTTCGTCCGCTGGGCCAGTTCATGCCGCACGGCGCATCAGCGCCCGAATTCGGGCCGAGCCGCCGGCTCGATTTCGAACTGGAAGCGGCTGTCTGGATCAGCGGCAGCAAAGCGCTGGGAGAGCCGATCAGAATAGAAAATGCGGGCGATTATATCGTCGGCTTTGGATTGCTCAATGACTGGTCGGCGCGCGACATCCAGGCGTGGGAGACGCAGCCGCTTGGTCCGTTCCTGGGAAAGAATTTCATCACCACGGTGTCGCCGTTTGTCGTGACGGCGGAGGCGTTGGCGCCGTTCCGTAGGCCTCAAACCCCGCGCTCGGAGGGCGATCCCAGCCCGATGGTCTATCTGCTTGACGAAAGCGATCAGGCGGACGGCGCTTTCGACATTCATCTGGAGGTCCACATCCTCTCCAAAGCGATGCGTGATCGCGGCGCTGCGCCGCAGCGGCTTTCGCGGGCGTCCGCTCTCGATCTTTACTGGACGCCGGCGCAGATGATCGCGCATCATACCTCCAATGGCTGCGATCTGCGGTCGGGCGATCTGTTCGGCACGGGGACGATATCTTCTCCGGGGCCTGACGGTCATGGTAGCCTGGTTGAGCTGACGTTGGGTGGCCGCCAGCCGGTGACATTGGCGAACGGCGAGACGCGCTCTTTCCTGGAAGATGGAGATGAGATCATATTCAGCGGCTGGTGCGAACGCGGCGGCTATGCCCGCATCGGCTTCGGTGAGGCGCGAGCCATGGTGATGGCCGCTTCGCAAATCTAGGCTTTGCAGAGGATCATGTATGGAAAATACGTCGGCCACGTTAACGGAGCAGGCCGTCGAGCGGCTGGCCAGCGCCGTCCTGTCCGGCGAACTCGCGCCCGGCGAAAAGCTCCGGATTGGCGCGCTGGTCGAGCGCTACGCGTTGGGGCCGACGCCTATCCGCGAGGCCCTGTCGCGCATGACCACGCAAGGACTGGTCGTCGCCAAAGGTGGAACAGGCTTTCGGGTGACCGAAATGAGCCTGGATGACCTGATCGACATCGCGCGGATCAGAACAGTCATCGAGACCGAAGCCCTGAAGCTGTCGATGGCCAAGGGGCGCGATCATTGGGAAGGCGATGTTGCGTCCTCCCTGCATCGCCTGACGCTTGTGGCGCATCGGTTTGGCGCGGGTGCCAGAGAGACGATGGAAAGTTTCGAGGCTGTTCATAAGGATTTTCACATGGCGCTCATCAGCGCTTGCGGATCGCCGCGGATGCTCAGCGCCTGCAGCGTCTACTCCGATCAGTCATTCCGATACCGCCGCCGCTTCAGGACCATGACATCGCGTTCCCCCGAAGCGTTCGTGCAGGAACATAAGGAATTGGCGGAGGCGGTTCTGTCACGCGACGAGCATATGGCTTGCGAGAAACTGATCGCGCATCTCGATATGCCGGTGCAGCGCATGATCGCCTCTTTGGCGAAAGAGCAGAAAGCGCGAAGCGCCAAGTAGTCGCAAACTTCGCGTCCTACCGCGCCAACTCCTCGACCAGAAACTCACGCACCAGCGTTGCATCGACGCCGCGCGCGATGAAGCTGCGGCCGATGCCTCGCGCGAGAATGAATGTCAGCGTGCCGCGCTGGACCTTCTTGTCCTGGAACATGGCTTCTAGAATTTCATCCGGCCCGGCGTTCCAGCCTTCGATGCTGCGGATCGTGCTCGGCAGGCCGCTGTCGCGCAGATGGTTTTCGACTCTTTCAGCTTCTGCAAGACTGGTGTGGCCGAGTTTGGCCGAGAAGCGCATGGCGCAGGCCAGGCCGATGGCGACGCCTTCGCCATGGACGAGGCGCTTGCTGTCGTAATGGGTCAAAGTCTCCAGCGCGTGACCGAAGGTGTGGCCGAAATTGAGCAGCGCGCGGTCGCCCTGTTCGGTTTCATCGCGGGCGACGACGGCGGCCTTCGAGGCGCAACTCTTGCGGATCGCTTCGGTCAGCTCCGGGCCGCGCGCGAAGACGCCGCGCCAGTTCTGTTCGAGCCAGGTGAAGAAAGGTTCGTCGTCGATCAGGCCGTATTTGACGATCTCGGCATAGCCGGCGCGGAATTCGCGCGGCGACAAGGTGGCGAGTGCCTGCGTGTCGGCCAGCACCAGCGAGGGCTGATAGAAGGCGCCGATGAGATTCTTGCCGTGTTCGGAATTGATCGCGGTCTTGCCGCCGACGGAAGAATCGACCTGCGCCAGCAGGCTGGTTGGTATCTGCACGAAGCGCATGCCGCGGCGCACGGTGGCCGCCGCGAATCCGGCGAGATCGCCGACGACGCCGCCGCCCAGCGCCACCACAAGGTCGCCGCGTTCCATTTTGGCGGCGATGATGTCGTCGCAGACCCTGGCGTACATGTCCCAGCATTTCGACGCTTCGCCGGCGGGAATGACGATGCGCGCATGGCGGATGCCGCGCGCGTCGAGGCTTTTCTCCAGGGCGGGCAGATGTTCGCGCGCCAGGTTCTCATCCGTGACGATGGCGCAGGCGGACTGCGGAAACAGCGCGGCGATGCGGTCTCCGGCGCTCGCGATGAGATCATTGCCGATGACGATGTCATACGCGCGGGCATCAAGGGCAACGCGGACTGTCGCCGTGTGCGATTGCGGCGCGATGCGAGTGATGCTGGACAGGCCTGATGCGAGTGTCGTCACAATGGTTTCCGCTGCGTGTTCGTGCGGCCCGTCATGGGAGATGATGGTGAAATCCGCTTCCGCGTAGATGGGATAGCGTTCGTCGATCAGCCGCCGCAAGGTCTCCTCGGGGTCGACGGAATGCAGCAGGGGCCGGTTGGTCCGTTTGCGCACGCGGCGGGTCAGCACATCCGCATCGGCCTTCAGCCAGACGGAGACGCCGTGGCGGGCGATGTTTTCGCGGGTCTGCGCCAGCATGAAGGCGCCGCCGCCTGTGGCCAGCACGCGCTGCTTCTCGGCCAGCAGGCGCGCCATCACCCGGCGCTCGCCGTCGCGGAAATAGGCCTCGCCATGTTTGGCGAAAATCTCGGGGATGGTCATGCCGGCGGCCGACTCGATCTCGTGGTCGGCATCGACGAAATCGAGCCCGAGCCGCTGCGCCAGCTTGCGCCCGACGGAGGTCTTGCCGGAGCCCATCATGCCGACGAGCACGATGGAGCGGCCGCCGAGAAGGCGGACAATGTCGGCTGGGCTTGGGTCGGGCTCGGCGTGCGCGTGCATGGGAAGCAGCGTGTAGCACGGCGGCGGGCAGGAATTAAACGGACGAATTGAATCACGGTTTGCGGCGCGCCCCCTTTCTGCCTTGCCCTTTTCGCGAAGGCGATTATATTTTAATCACTTTGATTGCAGGTGATTATATGGCCACGGAAACGAAAGTCCTGACCGCACATGTGCCGGCTTCGCTGGCGGAAAAGGTCGACGCCATGGCGGCGCGGCTCGAACGGTCGCGCGGGTGGGTGATGAAGCAGGCGCTTGCCGCCTGGGTCGATCAGGAGGAGGAGCGTCATCGCATGACGCTGGAAGCCCTGGCGGATGTCGATGCCGGCCGGGTGATCGACCACCAGGCCATCCGGGCCTGGGCTGACAGCCTTGGTACGGACAGGCCGTTGCGCTTTCCGGTAAAATGAAAATCCAATGGACCGAGAAGGCGTCTTCGGATCTCGTGCGTCTCTACGACCATCTGAGGCCGGTCGCGCCGGACGCTGCTGCGCGAGTCATCCAGCAGCTTGCGCACGCGCCTGACCGATTGCTGGACTATCCGCGGATCGGCGAGAAACTGGAGGCCTATGAACCTCGCGAAGTGCGAAGGATCATCGTGGGCCACTACGAGCTGCGCTACGAAATCGCTGCGGGCACGATCTTTATCCTCCGCCTCTGGCACGGCCGCGAAAGCCGAAGTTTCGAGACGGAGGAATAGAGGCTGGCCCGCTTGCGTAACATTGCAATCGCCCGGCTTTGGGTGTTCAAACAAGCAGTGATTCCAAGGCAAGATTCTGGGCGCTGGAGGCCTTGAGTGCCGAGCCTGATACGCTTTCTTTTCGTGGTCGGCATTCTGGTCGGGCTGGTGTGGGGCGGCATGCTGGCCCTGGTCGCCTTCGTCGAGCCGCAGCCGCGCGAAATGACCCAGACGATCCCGCCCAATCGGCTGAACCGGTAGGAGAGCGCGATGCCGATTTCGGCCGCCATCCTGGCCCGGCAGTTCCTCGAAATGGCGGCGGCCGAGCGCGGCGCGGCGAAGAACACGCTCGACGCCTACCGGCGCGATCTCGACGATTACCTGGCGTTTCTCGCCGACAACGGCTGGACACCGCTCGATGTGGAGTCAGACGGCGTGCGCGCCTATCTGGCCGATATCGCCGATCGCGGGCTGAAAGCCTCCTCGGCGGCGCGGCGGCTTTCCTGCGTGCGGCAATTCCATAAATTCCTCTATGGCGAGGGCCGGCGCGGCGACAATCCGTCGATCATCGTCGATGCGCCGAAGACAGGCCGGCCGCTGCCGAAAGTGCTCGGCGTCGCCGATGTCGACCGCCTGCTGGCAGTCGCCCAGGAGGGGATCGACGATGAGGCGCGACCCACGGCCGATCGGCTGCGGGCGGCGCGGATGACCTGCCTGCTGGAAGTGCTCTATGCGACAGGCCTGCGCGTCTCGGAACTGGTGTCGCTGCCGAGGAGCGCGGCGTCCGCCCGCGATCCTTTCCTCAACATCCGCGGCAAAGGCGGGCGCGAGCGGATCGTCCCCCTGTCCGATCCGGCGCGGCGGGCGATGGCGGCCTATCGGGCCCTGCTGAATGCCCATGCGCCCGGTCTTTCGACGGGGCCCTGGCTGTTTCCCGCCGACAGCGAGAGCGGCCATCTGACGCGGCAGGCCTTCGCCCGCGACCTCAAAACCGTCGCCGCGGCCGCCGGTATTGCCACGGCCAAGATCAGCCCGCATGTGCTGCGGCATGCCTTTGCCAGCCATTTGCTGCAAAACGGGGCGGATTTGCGGGTCGTGCAGGAATTGCTCGGCCATGCGGACGTCTCGACCACGCAAATCTACACGCACGTGCTCGACGAGCGTACAAAAGCCATGGTGCGCGACTTACATCCCTTGTCTGACGAATGACTTATCGCTGCTCGATAATGCTCTGCGTTCTTGACTTCGCGGGGGCTAGCCGCCAGTTTCCGCGCGATTTTGCTCCTTTGTCCCTTTTCCCGGGTGCCGATGCGTTCTTATCTGGATTTCGAAAAGCCTGTTGCCGAGCTCGAGGCAAAGATCGATGAATTCAAGGCGGTCGCCGAGCGGGATGGCGGGATTGCGATCGGCGAGGAACTCGGCAGGCTGGAAGGCAAGGCCGCCAAGGCGCTCGCCGATCTCTATGCCACCCTGACCCCCTGGCAGAAGACCCAGGTCGCCCGGCATCAGAACCGGCCGCATTTCAACGATTATATCAAGGGCCTGATCGAGGACTTCACGCCTCTGGCGGGAGACCGGAAATTCGCCGAAGACGAGGCGATTATTGCCGGTTTTGGCCGGTTTCGCGGGCAATCCGTCTGTCTGATCGGCCAGGAGAAGGGCACGGATACGGACAGCCGCCTGCGCCACAATTTCGGCATGGCGCGGCCCGAGGGCTATCGCAAGGCGGTGCGGATGATGGAACTGGCCGACCGTTTCGGCCTGCCGGTCCTCACCCTGGTCGATACCGCCGGCGCGTTTCCCGGCATCGACGCCGAGGAGCGCGGCCAGGCCGAGGCCATCGCGCGCTCCACCGACGCCTGCCTGGGGCTCGGCGTGCCGAATATTTCGGTCATCGTCGGCGAGGGCGGTTCGGGCGGCGCCGTCGCCATCGCCACCGCCAACCGGGTGCTGATGCTGGAACACTCCATCTATACAGTGGCCTCGCCCGAGGCCTCGGCGTCGATCCTGTGGCGCGACAGCACCAAGCGGCAGGATGCCGCGACGAATATGAAGATTACGGCCCAGGACCTTTTGAAATTCGGCATCATTGACGCTATTGTGCCCGAACCGGTTGGCGGCGCTCACCGGGATCCGGCGACCGCCGTTCAATGGACTGGCGGCGCCATCGAGAGTGCGCTGCGGGGCATGGACAATATGTCTCCGGAGCAGATCAGGACCGCGCGGGAGGACAAGTTTCTCGCGATCGGGCGCAAGCTTTGAGTGTGAAGCGCCACACAGTTAACAGTATGTTTACCGTGTCCGGGAATTCGAGGCTCTATAAGTAACCTTCGTGTAAGGATAACGTCCGTAAATCGGTCTGGTTGCCAAAGCGTATCTCTTCGACGGATCAGTGCATGAACTTCACCCGTTTCGGTTCTCACCTTCGCGCCGGGCTTAATGCCCGGGTCGCCGTTGCGATGATCGCGGCCGGTCTTCTGAGCGCCTGCAACGACTCGAGCGGCTTGCGCAGCGCCAGAGCCTATCAGCCGATCCCGGCCGAGATGCTGGCGTTGATGCAGGAGAAGCACACGACGAAGGGCGCGCCGATCCTGATCCGCACCTTCAAGAAGGAAGCCGAACTCGAAATCTGGAAGATGACGGCGGACGGCAGCTACACGCATCTGAAGACCTATCCGATGTGCCGCTGGTCCGGTCAGCTCGGACCGAAGATGCGTGAAGGCGATCGCCAGGTGCCGGAAGGTTTCTATACGATCACGCCTGGCCAGATGAATCCGAATTCGAACTACTATCTGTCGTTCAACGTCGGCTATCCCAATGCTTACGACAAGGCGCATGGCTATACCGGCGGCATGATCATGGTGCACGGTGACTGCTCGTCGGCCGGCTGCTATTCCATGACCGACGAACAGATCGCCGAGATCTACGCCATTGCGCGCGAGGCCTTCTCGGGCGGGCAGCAGGCGATCCAGATGCAGTCGATGCCGTTCCGCATGACGCCTGAGAATCTCGCCAAGCATCGGCTCGATCCGAACATGCCGTTCTGGAAAGAGATCAAGACCGGCGCCGATAGTTTCGACGTGACCAAGCGCGAGCCGAAAGTCGCCGTCTGCGGCCGTCGTTATGTGTTCAATGCAACCGCCAATGGCGGGCGCTTCGATGCCAACGCGGCATGTCCGCCGATGAGCGAGGACGCAGAGACGAAAGCGCTCGTCTCCCAACGTCAGAAGGACGAAGACGCCAAGGTCGCCGAACTGGTGGCGAGCGGCGTCAAGCCGATCAAGGTCGTCTATTCCGACGGCGGCCAGAACCCCATGTTCGCCAATGTCACGCGGACGAGCCGGCCGGAAGCCCTGGCTGCCGCCCCGGTCGAGATCGCGATGGAAGACAAGGCGAAGCCGGGTTCGCGCACGGCGGGCAAGGCCGGCAAGACCACCGCCGTCGCCAATCTTTCGGCGCCCGCCACCATCAAGCCGGCGCAGACGGAGGTCGCCAGGTCGAACGCTGCCCAGTCGAATGTCGCGCCCGCGGTGCCGCCGGTGGCGGCTTTCGCTCCGACAGCGTCGATCCCGGCCGAGCCGGAGCAGCCGTTCTACCGCCGCTTCCTGGGCCGCGCCGAAGCGCCTGCGACGCCTCCGGTTGTCGCGCAGCCGGTTGTCGCCACGCCCGAGCCGACGCCGCCGGTGAAATCCTCCGCCAAGCCTGCGGCGACAAAGGCCACGAAGCCCGCTGGAACGTCAGCGCGGGCGCCATCGTCAGCGCATGAAAAGAAGGCGCAGGAGCAAAAGCTTCTGGACCCGCGCCAGAAGACGTCATCGCTGCCGCAGGTGTTGCGCTAGGACTTCATAAAGGCGGTAAACGACCCATAAGCCCTCATCCTGAGAGGCTGTGACTTTATTGATTTTGGCCTTTTACGACATGAGTCAAATCAAACACTTACGCAGCAGCAAAAGGCGATATTTCTAATAAAGTCACAAACTCTGAGGAGCGCCTGAAAGGCGCGTCTCGAAGGGCGAGGGCGTCAGGCCGCAACCTGTCGCATCAGCTAAGAGCGGCTCACGAAGATTATCTCACACGCCCCCGTCCTTCGAGACGCACGCTTCGCGTGCTCCTCAGGATGAGGGCTTCTGATAATTTGTTGCAGCTCGCCTGATAGAAAAACCCCTCCGGACGGGGTGTTCCGGAGGGGCCGACGGTCCTGTGCGGGTGCGGGGGGCAGATCAGTTCAGGACCGAAGATCGGTCACTTACTGACAGACGCGGACCGCCTGCCAACCAGCGAAGTAGCCATACGGATTGTAGGTTGGACGGCGTTCGACGTGGCAGTACGAGGCGTCGCCATAGGTTTGATAGCCGTAGGTCGGGTCGGCGACAGGGTAGGCGTAGTGCGGCTGCGCCGCCTGAGCCGCGATGGCGCCGAGCGCAAGGCCGCCGATGACGCCGGCTGCGACGGGCGCGCCCCAGCCACCACGGCCCCAGCCGCCACCATGACCCCATCCACCGCGCCAGCCGGCTTCGGCTGTCGAGACGGACGTTGAAAGCGCGGCGCCCAGCGCAAGAGCGGCAACGGCGCCAGTCAGAATCTTGCGGGAAAGAACACTCATAACAGCCTCCAAGATCACCATCAGCCGGGGTCCAAGTTCAAACGGTCCGGCGAATGGTGCGAAACTAGAGGATCGAAGCTGAACGCAGCGTGGCGAACGCGTTCATGGAGCGTTCATCCGGGGTGCGCCGGATCCTTCTCCCGTTCACGGGAGAAGGTGGCCTCTGCGAAGCAGAGGTCGGATGAGGGCCGGTGCGCGGTGGCCTATTCAGTCATTCCCGCCAAGCGAAGCGCAGAGCGGGAATCCAGGGGCAACGTGACGGCCCGATTTGCGGCCTTTGACTCCTGGTTTCCCGCTCGCCCGCTACGCGGGCGTCGGGAATGACAGCCGTTCGCTTGTGGTCGGATACTTAGACAAGCGCGCCGTGGCAGTGCTTGAATTTCTTGCCGGAGCCGCAGGGGCAGGCTTCGTTGCGGCCGACCTTGCCCCAGGTCGAAGGGTCGGTGGGGCTGCGGGCCTGCTCGGGTGCGGCGGCGATGCCGAAGGGCAGCAGCGCTGACGGGGCGAAGTCGCCGGCGGCGATGCGGGCGTTGATCTCGTCGATGTTCGCCATGTCTTCCGGCGGCACGCTCTGGTCGCCGATCATCTGCATGCCGTCGCCACCTTGGCCGTCGTTGGCTTCGAACGAGACTTCGACTCTCATCAACTGCTGGGTCGCGGTTTCGTGCCAGCGGTTGATCAGAGAATTGAACAGTTCGAAGGCTTCCGACTTGTATTCGTTCAGCGGATCGCGCTGGGCGAGGCCGCGCCAGCCGATGACTTGGCGCAGGTGGTCGAGCTGTACCAGATGCTCGCGCCAGAAATGGTCGAGCACCTGCAGCACGATCTGCTTTTCCACATAGCGCATGACGTCGGGCGTGTTCTTCTCGACGCGCCCCGCATAGGCCGTGTCGGCCGCCGTCAGCAGGCGATCGGAGAACGCTTCCTCGTCGATGCCTTCTTCCTTGGCCCAGTCAGTGACCGGCGGTTCGATGTTGATGACGTCGCGCAGTTCCTGTGAGAGGCCGGGCAGATCCCAGGTCTCCACATAGGAATCCGGCGGCACATGCTTCTTGACGATCTCATCGACGACATTGGCGCGCATGTTGCCGACGGTTTCCTCGAGGGATTCCTGCGCCATCATTTCACGGCGCTGCTCGAAGACGACCTTGCGCTGGTCGTTCATCACGTCGTCGTATTTGAGGATGTTCTTACGGATGTCGAAGTTGCGTGCCTCGACCTTCTGCTGCGCCTTTTCGAGCGCCTTGTTGACCCAGGGGTGGACGATGGCTTCGTCGTCCTTGAGGCCGAGCTTGGTCAGCATCGAATCCATGCGCTCGGACCCGAAGATGCGCATCAGGTCGTCCTGGAGGGACAGGAAGAATTTCGAGCGGCCGGGGTCGCCCTGGCGGCCGGCGCGGCCGCGCAACTGGTTGTCGATGCGGCGGCTCTCGTGGCGCTCGGTGCCGATGATGTAGAGGCCGCCGGCGGCGAGCGCCTTTTCCTTCAGGCTTGCAACTTCGGCGCGGATCTCGGCTTCGCGCGCGGTGCGGGTGGCCTCGTCGGTGACGTCCTTCAGCTCCATCGCCACGCGCATCTCGGTATTGCCGCCGAGCTGGATGTCGGTGCCGCGGCCGGCCATGTTGGTGGCGATGGTGATGGCGCCCGGCACGCCGGCCTCGGCGATGATGTAGGCTTCCTGTTCGTGGAAGCGGGCGTTGAGGATGGCAAACAGCTTGCCGGGTTTTCCCGCGCGGGCGGCCGTGTAGAGCTTCTGCAGCTCCTGCGGATGTTCGAAATCGATCTGCGTATAGCCGGCGCCCTGCAGCATTTCGCCGAGCTGTTCGGACTTCTCGATCGAGGTGGTGCCCACCAGCAGCGGCTGCATGTTGGCGTTGGCGGCTTCGATCTCGCGGACGATCGCTTTCGCCTTTTCCTGCGCGGTGCGATAGACCTCGTCGTCCTCGTCCTTACGCGAGACGGGACGGTTGGTCGGGATCTCGACCACGTCGAGCTTGTAGATTTCGGCGAATTCGTCGGCTTCCGTCGCGGCCGTGCCGGTCATGCCAGCGAGCTTCTTGTAGAGGCGGAAGTAGTTCTGGAAGGTGATCGACGCCAGCGTGATGTTCTCGGGCTGGACGGTGACATGTTCCTTGGCTTCGAGCGCCTGGTGCAGGCCTTCCGAAAAGCGGCGGCCCGGCATCATGCGGCCGGTGAACTCGTCGATGATGACGACCTCGCCGTTGCGCACGATATATTCCTTGTCGCGCTGGAACAGCGTGTGGGCGCGCAGCGCCTGCTGGACGTGATGAACGACGGTGACATTGGCCGCGTCATAGAGCGCCGCGTCCTCGTCGATCAGCTTGGCGGCGCGCAGCAGGTCCTCGATGTGTTCGTTGCCGGCCTCGGTGAGGTTGGCGGTGCGTTGCTTCTCGTCGATCTCGTAATCTTCGCGGATGAGCTGGGGGATCAGCTTGTCGATGGAATTGTAGAGATCGGACTTGTCTTCGGAGGGGCCGGAGATGATCAGCGGCGTGCGCGCCTCGTCGACGAGGATCGAGTCCACTTCGTCGACGATGCCGAAGAAATGGCCGCGCTGCACCATCTGCGACAACTCGTATTTCATGTTGTCGCGCAGATAGTCGAAGCCGAATTCGTTGTTGGTGCCGTAGGTGATGTCGGCGGCATAGGCTTCGCGGCGCTGGTCGTCGTCGAGGCCGTGGACGATGTTGCCCACGCTCATGCCCAGGAACTTGTAGACCTGGCCCATCCATTCGGCGTCGCGGCGGGCGAGATAGTCGTTCACCGTGACGACATGCACGCCCTTGCCGGCGAGCGCGTTGAGATAGGTCGCGAGGGTGGCGACGAGGGTCTTGCCTTCACCGGTGCGCATTTCGGAGATGCCGCCTTCGTGCAGCACCATGCCGCCGAGGAGCTGGACATCGAAGTGGCGCTGGCCGAGGGTGCGGCGGGCGGCTTCGCGCACGGTGGCGAAGGCGGGGACGAGCAGGTCGTCGAGGGTCTTGCCGGCGGCGAGTTCGGCGCGGAAGCGTTCCGTCGAGCCGCGCAGTTCGTCGTCGCTGAGTTTCGAAATCGTGGCTTCCAGGGCGTTGATCTCGGCGACCTTGGGCGCATAACGCTTCAGCCGGCGGTCATTGGAGGAACCGAAGATTTTCTTCGCGACTGCAGCGAACATTCAAAGACCCTTCTGATCCGGCTAGCGCATTTTCAAGCGAAGTGGACACCGGTTCGCGTGAAGAAAATGCGCTCTTTAATAAACTAGACGCGTCTTTCCGATCCAGAGGATCGGAAAACGCTATAGTGGCCCGGCGCGCGTGCTCGCGCACCTGACCGGATGCGTTCCGCATGCCCCGTGACCGACACCCCCGACCTGGGCGGGAGGTTTAAGGCCATCGGCAAGCGGAAACCTCCTGATGATGAAGCCGTAAAGCGGCTGAGAGATAAGAGCGGGGTATCCCCTTGTCAATGAAGACGCTGTGCGAAGGAGCACCTCCGAAGGCAGGCTGAAGCGCTGCTGCAAAGCGTCACCGAAACGCCATGGAAACGCCATTCGCAACGCTGATGCTTGGCCGTAGTTGCTTCCTGAGTTGGCTTTCCAAGGTGGCTTTCCAAGGCGGCTTGGCCTCCCAGCTTGTCCGACTCAGCGATTTCGCTGATTGTGGCGGCCGGGGCGGAGGCAACTGCCCATCTTTGATCGGAGCCCTGTTATGCTGTCTTGCTTTTCGAGATCCGCGCTCATGCTCGGTGCGGCCGGAATGGCTATGTTCCTGAATTTCAGCCTGCCGGCGGCGGCGAAGGTCCTGGCCAAGGTGGATGGCGCCGAAATCACCGACGACGACGTGAAACTGGCGATCGAGGACATCGGCGCCACCCTGCCGCAGCAGCTTCAGGGCGCCGAGAAGGAGGCCTATGTCGTTGATTATTTGATAGATATGAAGCTAGTGGCGAAAAAGGCGGCGGCCGACAAGCTCGACGCGGACCCGGATTTCACCCGCCGCCTGACCTATATGCGCGACCGGGCGCTGATGGAGACCCTGTTCGGCAAGCTGACGAAGCAGGCCGCGACGGACGTGGCCCTGAAGGACGTCTACGACCAGGCCGCCAAGACCCAGAAGCCGGAGCCCGAGGTCAAGGCGCGGCATATCCTGGTGGCGACCGAGGCCGAGGCCAAGACGGCGCTGAAGCGGGTCCGCGACGGCGAGGATTTCGCCAAGGTGGCGACGGAAGTGTCGAAAGATCCGGGATCCCAGGGTGGCGATCTCGGCTGGTTCACCAAGGACCAGATGGTGCCGGAATTCGCCAACGTGGCCTTCTCCATGACGCCGAACCAGATTTCCGAGCCGGTGAAGAGCCAGTTCGGCTGGCATATCATCAAGGTCGAGGACAAGCGCGAGAAGACCTTCCCGAAATTCGAGGAAGTGAAAGACCAGGTGACGCAGTATGTCGTTCAGCGCGCCCAGCAGGACGTGATCATGAAACTGCGCAGCGCCGCCAAGATCGAGCGTACGACCCCGGAAGCGCCGAAGAAATAAGGTCTGTAAGACCAGCCGAAAATCTCTCGAAAATCTCTCTTGCGCTCCGGCGCAGGATAGGTTTTTGAGGTGCGCATCTCTTCCCAGGGCCGTCACGGCCGAAATCCGGAAATCACCATGGCCCAGACCGTCGCCGTGTCCCCGCTTGCGCCGAAATCCTATCCCGATCTGCCTGCCGTCGAGGGGGTGCGCTTCGCCACCGCCGCCGCCGGCATCCGCTACAAGGGCCGCACCGATGTGATGCTGGCGCTGATGGACAAAGGGACGCAGGCGGCAGGCGTCTTCACCAAGTCGAAGTGCCCGTCGGCGCCGGTCGACTGGTGCCGCGCCCGGCTGAAGGGCGGCAAGGCGCGGGCGCTGGTGGTCAATTCCGGCAATGCCAACGCTTTTACCGGCAAGACCGGCCTCAGCCAAGCGAAGTTCACCGCCGAGATCGCCGCCAAGGCGACCGGCGCGCCGACCGGCGAAATCTTTCTCGCCTCGACCGGCGTGATCGGTGAGCCGCTCGACGCCAGCAAGTTCGAGGGCGTGTTCGAGAGTCTCGTCGCCGATGCCTCGCCCGATGGCCTGCTGGATGCGGCCCGCGCCATCATGACCACGGATACGTTTCCGAAGGTCGCCACTGCCACGGTGAAGATCGCCGGCGTCGATGTCACCATCAACGGCATCGCCAAGGGTGCCGGCATGATCGCGCCCGACATGGCGACCATGCTGTCCTATGTGTTCACCGATGCGCCGATCGCGGCCGAGGCCCTGCAGGCCATGCTGTCGAAATCGGTGCAGGGCAGCTTCAATTCCATCACCGTCGACAGCGATACGTCGACGTCCGACAGCCTGATGCTGTTTGCCACCGGCGCTGCGGCCAAACGCGGCGTGCCGAAGATCACCACCGCCGGTGACAAGCGGCTTGGCGAATTCCGCAAGGCGCTCGACGCGGTGCTGCTCGACCTCGCCCACCAGGTGGTGCGCGACGGCGAGGGCTGCCGCAAGTTCGTCGAGGTGACCGTCGAGGGCGCGGCGAGCCCGGGCGCCGCCAAGAAGGTCGCCTTCGCCATCGCCAATTCGCCGCTGGTCAAGACGGCGATCGCCGGCGAGGACGCCAACTGGGGCCGCGTCGTCATGGCCGTCGGCAAGGCCGGCGAAAAGGCCGACCGCGATAAGCTGGCGATCTGGTTCGGTGCGACCAGGGTTGCCCACAAGGGCCTGCGCGACCAGTCCTACGACGAGAAGAAAGTGTCTGAGTATATGCGCGGCGAGCGGATCGACCTGCGCGTCGACATCGGCGTCGGCAAGTCGACCGCGAAAGTCTGGACCTGCGACCTGACGAAGGAATATATCGCCATTAATGGCGATTATCGCAGCTAGGCTGTGTCGAGATTCACGTGATACCGGTCTGCAAATGCCGGATTGCGGCAGGCCGTGCGGAGAGCATCCGCACGGGGGAGACCTGACAAGACATGCTTCCAGATATTCGTGATTACGAGAAGCTGAGGCGCGCCTTCACCTGGCGCATCCCCGAGCGTTTCAACATCGGCGCCGCCGTCTGCGATGTCTGGGCCGCGCGCGATGCGGACAAGACGGCGATCATCGAGGCGGCGGATGACAGGCTGACGCCCGTCACCTATGGCGCGCTGCGCGAGCGCTCCAACCGTCTTGCCAATGTGCTGGGCAGCCGTGGCGTGCGTGCCGGCGACAGGGTGGCGATCCTGCTGCCGCAGATGAGCGACGTGGCCGTCGCGCATATCGCCATCTACAAGCTCGGCGCCATCGCCGTGCCGCTGGCGGCGCTGTTCGGGCCTGATGCCATTTCCTATCGGCTCAAGGATGCGGGCGCGAAGGCGCTCATCACCAATGACGCCGGACTGAAGAAGCTGCGGGAAGGCGAGCGTTCGGCGACTCTGGAGATCATCGTCTCGACGGATGGCGACGATGGCGACGCGGTGGATGTCTACAAGGCGATGGCGGAGGCGAGCGCGCAGTTCGACGCCGTCGACAGCGGGCCCGACGATCCAGCCGTCATGGTCTATACGTCGGGGACCACGGGGCCGCCGAAAGGCGCGCTGCATGGGCATCGCGTTCTGCTCGGCCATCTGCCCGGCGTGCAGTTCACCCACGAGTTTCTGCCGCAGCCCGGCGATCGTCTGTGGACGCCGGCCGACTGGGCCTGGGCCGGCGGCCTTCTCAACGTCATGCTGCCGGCGCTTTATTTCGGCGTGCCGGTGGTGGCGCGCAAGTTCGATCGCTTCGATGCGGAGGCGGCGTTCGAGCTGATGGCGCGGGCGCAGATCCGCAATGCTTTCATTCCGCCGACCGCGCTGCGCATGCTGCGGGCGGTGGCCGAGCCGCGCAAGCGCTTCGCGCTCAACCTGCGCACCATTTCGTCGGCCGGTGAAGCGCTGGGCGCGGAAGTCTACGACTGGGGTCGGCAGGAACTCGGCATGACCATCAACGAGTTCTACGGTCAGACCGAATGCAATTATGTGCTGGGCTCGTGCGCGGGCATCGGCGTGACGCGCGGCGGCGCCATCGGCGTGCCGATCCCCGGGCATCGCGTCGCCATCATCCGCGACGATGGCAGCGAATGCGCGCCGGACGAACAGGGGCAGGTCGCCATGCTGCGGCCCGACCCGGTGATGTTTCTGGGCTACTGGAACAATCCGGAAGCGACGCGCAACAAGTTCATCGGTGACTGGATGATCACCGGCGACCAGGGCACTGTCGATGCCGACGGCTATTTTCATTTCATCGGCCGCGACGATGACGTGATCTCATCGGCCGGCTATCGCATCGGGCCGGGCGAAATCGAGGATTGCCTGCTGCGTCACCCCGCCGTGGCGAATGCGGCGGCGATCGGCAAGCCGGATGATTTGCGCGGCGAGATCGTCAAAGTGTTCATCGTTCTGCGCGAGGGCTTTTCGGCATCGGACGAGCTTGCGGGCGAAATTCAGGGCTTCGTGCGCACGCGGCTGTCGGCGCATGAATATCCGCGCGAGATCGCGTTTGAGACCGAATTGCCGATGACGACGACAGGCAAGATCATCCGGCGGCTGTTGCGGGATCGAGGTTAGGCCGGCGGCATCTGCTTTGTCTCGATATGCTCCGGCCGCACGCCGATGGCGACGAAGCGCGCCGGCAATGTGCGCAGCAGCGGGATGCTTTGCAGGTGGCGTAAAATCCATGGCGGTCTTGCCGCGCTTTGCGATTTCAGCACCGGTGCGATGATGCGGTTCTGGATCGCCACCTGCACCCATTGGGTGATGCGCACCGGCCATTCGCGGCGCTTTTGCACCAGCGCGAGATCCGCGTCGGTCACGTGGTGGTCACGCAATTTGCCGGCCAGCAGATTGGCTGTCGCAATCGCGTCCTGAATGGCGAGATTGATGCCGATGCCGCCGATGGGCGACATGGCGTGCGCGGCATCGCCGATGCACAACAGGCCGGGGCGATGCCAGAGCGGCAAGCGGTCGACGGCAACCGTCAGCAGTTTGACATCGTCCCACGAGGCGATGTCGCTCACTCTGTCGGCAAGGTCCGGCGCCATGTCCACGATGGCGGCGCGGAAATTCTCGATCGATCCGTTGCAGATTTCATCGAACGTGCCCTTGGCGATGACATAGCCGCATTGCCAGACATCGCCGCGATTGATGGCGACGAGAATGCGCCCTGACGCCATGCGTCCCAGCGGTTGCTCGCCGTCCGCTTTGTTGCGGCCGATCTTGAACCACAGAACATCCATCGGCGCGCCAAGCGTTTTTGGCGTGAAGCCGGCGCGCTCGCGCGTATGGGAATCGCGGCCATCGCAGGCGACGACGAGATCGGCGCGGATTTCGATCTCACCGTCGGGGGAGAGCGCGCGCACGCCTTTGATGACATTGGCTTCGATGATGAGATCTTTAGCCTCGGTCTTCATCAGCATCTGGAAAGAGGGAAAGGCCTGCGCCTTGCGCATCAGGAAATTCAGAAGGTCCCATTGCGGCATGAAGACGATGAATTTGTACTTGGCATTCAGACGGGAGAAGTCGCCCATGACGATGGTTTCGCCGTTGACGCTGCCCGCCACCTGATGGGCTTTCTCATGCGGCAGTTGCAGCAGTTCGTCGACGAGGCCGAGTTCGTCCAACGCCTGCAAGGTCGAGGGATGAATGGTGTCGCCGCGAAAGTCGCGCAGGAAGTCGCCGTGTTTCTCAAGTACCGCGACTTTGACGCCGCTGCGCGCCAGGAGATAACCCAGCACCAGGCCCGCCGGGCCGCCGCCGACGATGCAGCAGGCGACATGTTGGGTGCTGGCTGGCGTTGGCTCTGTCATGGCTTCACCCTCATCCGACCCTTGCCGCGCAAGGGCCACCTTCTCCCGCAAGCGGGCGAAGGAAGAGCGCCGAATCCGTCAGCTCGCCTTCAAGCCACGCAATTTATACCACAGCTTCTTGAGAACAAGCCGCAGTCTGCGCCGCGTTGCCTCGCGCGCGGCGATGGCGGCGAAATGGTCTTTGCCGTTCCTGACACCGATCATGAAATCGGCGACCGGCATGCGGTCCGGCCAGATGTGATCGATCATCGGATGATCGGCAATGGCGCAGGAATCGATCAGCTTGATGCCCGGCTCCGCCGCCAGCCGATGGGTGAGCTCGACGGTCAGCTGGACGCCGGGCGAGTAGGTCGACAGGCTTTCGTCGTAGGCGATCTTCCAGAAGAAGGCTTTCTCGCCGGAGAAGAGCACAATGCCCATGGTGACGGGCGTGCCGTCGATTTCAATCGAATCCACCCAGCACTTGCCGTCATGGGCAAGAAGCCGGGTCATCGTGCGCGTGAAGGCCGCAAGCGACGGGTCGCAGAGCAGCGCCGTGCGCTTGCCGCCTTTCCAGCCGCGGGCTTCGAGCGCGAGAAAATGCTCGATGGCATTGCGCACGTCTTCGGGGGCCCTTGCCGAGACATAGGTCATCGCGCCGCGCTCGCCGAGACGGCGATACTGGCGGCGCAATTCCTTGCGCCGCTTCGCTGACATGGTTGTGGCGAGGAGCGCGTGTGACTCCACGCCGCCGGCCAGCACGGCGCGATTGTGCGTGTCGAAGCGCTGATAGGGCAGCGAACGCGCGTGGGCGTGGGACAGGATCAATTGCGTCGTTGCCGCGGCTTCGGGGAGGGAGCGCAACATCAGCGCCGCAACATTGGGCCAGCTCGCGGCGATCCATTGATGCAGCAGGTCGAGGGCTTCCAGCCCCAGGGTTTTGTCGAGCAGCGGCGTGCCGAGCGCCATTTGCGGCGACCGCCAGAAATGTGCGGTGGCGAATTTGTCCCTGGAAGGAGGATGAACCGGGCAGAGGCCGATCAACCGGCCGGACGGGACGCCCGGCCTCGGGTCGCGCACGATCAGAAAGGCCGGCCGCTGCGCGTCCGGGAAATGCTGGGCGGCGGATGCAGCGAATGCCGGTTCGACGAAAATATTGCGATCGAGCGCGCGCCCGGCCAGTTCCTCCCAGGCGGGGATGATGTTTGCCGCCTGCTCCCAGTCGAGCAGTTCGACATGGGCAGGACGGAGTGCCGGTTCTCTTGTCTGGATGCGTTCTTTGGTCAGGCTCATGGGCACAAACAAGGACGAGGGTGAAGTCCGGCCAAGATCGTCGATGGTCAACGCGTTATGGGCGGCGCCCGCGCTCGTCTGCTTGTGCCGCCAGATGCCAAAAGGCAGAGACTTCGTACCCATACCCAATTCCACCCCAAACTGCGTGAACGAGGGGGGATGTGCCGTGTATCGGAATGGCACGGACCCCGCGCGAAGACGTCGATCAGGTTGGGCGTGATCAAGAAGCAGGCCAGAGGCGGGCCACCGCCTTCCTTAGCGCAGAAGCCCTTCCGGCTTTGGATTCAGCGGGTTCTGCGTGATTGCGGCGGCATCCGCCTGGCCGATCCGGGATTCGCCGGAAAATGCGGCGAAGAGGCCGCGCAGATGTTCAGGCTCGATGTCGCGGACGATGAAAACGATCCGGGTCGAGTGATCCGCGTCGGGCCAGGCATCAAGCCGCTGCGGCGGATGGAAGACGTGTTGCACGCCGTGGATGACGACGGGCCTGGCCGGATTGTCGGATAACGACAAAATGCCTTTTACGCGCAACAGGTTCGAGCCGTGAATCTGGCGCAGCATTTCGATGAATGTGTCGAACGCGCCCGGCGTCAGCGCCTTGTCGCTGCGCAGGCAGAAGGCGCGGATGCGCGCATCGTGGCGGTTGACGTCATGGTGCGCGTGGCCGGCGTGGGAATGGTCGTGCACATGTTCGTGATCGTGGTGCCCGTGGCCATGCTCGGTTGCGGCCTTTTCGGCCTCGTCCTCGGCATTGAGCCATTTCCGCACATCGGCGTGTTTGGTTTCGGGATTCCACAGGCCGGTGTCGAACAGGTTGGCGGCGCTGGCCTCGTTGACGTCGATCAGGCGGGCGAAGGGGGCAAGCTGGTGCAGGCGCTGGCGCAGGGCGGGCAAGGCCTCGGGTACGGCCGCCGCCATGTCGGTTTTGGTCAGCACGATGCGGTCGGCGACGGCGGCCTGTTTCACCGCTTCGGGATGGGCGTCCAAGGTCGCCATGCCGTTGATCGTATCGACGACGGTGACAATGCCCTGCAGGCGGAAGCGCAACACCAGATAGGGGTGGTACATGATGGTGTGCAGCACCGGGGCAGGGTCGGCCAGGCCCGTCGTCTCGATGACGATGCGGGCGAACGGTTTCAGCCGGCCGTTGTCAAGGCGCTTGAGAATGTCCTCGAGCGTGCTGACGAGATCGCCGCGAATGGTGCAGCACAGGCAGCCTGACGCCATGACCAGCATGTCGCCGTCGGCTTTCTCGACAAACAGGTGATCAAGCCCGATCTCGCCGAACTCGTTGATGATGACCAGCGTGTCGGCCAGCGCCGGGTCGCGCAGCAGGCGGTTGAGTAGGGTTGTCTTGCCGGCGCCGAGAAAGCCGGTCAGCACGGTCATTGGCACGGGCGGCGGAGGCCGCCGTGCGGTAGGCTTGGGCACGGACGGCTGCGGCCGCCGTGCAGGATGCTGGGCCATGGTGAAGACCTATTGCTCGGGCGCCGTCTGCTTGGCGCTTTGCACCTTCTTGTCAGCGCCGGGCTTGCCCTTGCCGTCGGCCTTGATATCCGGCTTGGCGTCCGTCTTTACGTTCGCCTTGGCTTTGGCCTTCGGCGCGGGCTTTTTGACGTCCTGCTTGGCTTCCTGCTTAACCTCTTTCTTGGCGTCCGGCTTCTTGCCCTTCTGCGCGGCCAGTATCGGCTTTGCCGCGGCTTTGCCCGCGGCGGTCTTGTCCGTAGTGACCTTGGCGCTGCCGTTCATGTTCGCCAGGGCCTTGGCGGCGGCGCGGCGGGCG